>FWPU01001961.1_pt1 | contig 59218 bp, 60 predicted proteins | sample 2228361 | NCBI WGS metagenome assembly FWPU01 (sample SAMEA103939777, study PRJEB20133) | metagenome
TTCCAGATATCTGGAAATCGATCTTTGTATTTTCCCTTATGAGGCTTTTTATTCATCATCTCTTAAGAATGTAATACACCATTTGAGCATGATCAATATCTTCAGCTAAATGTTTATGTAATTATACAATCGCTTGACTAATTTTTTCAGTTGATATAGGATTAAGAAAGATATAGCTTCAAGATTTATAAAGATATTTTACAAGGAGGTGTGCTATGGGTTTCTGGGAAAAAGTGAAGAAGGATCTGCAGAAGGGCCTTAAGGAGGGTATAGACTGGGGAAAGATTAAAACGGAATTGCGTAAAGGAATCAAAGAAAGCATGGGAGCAGTCAAGGAAGGTGCTGCAGTTGTAAAGGAGAAGGCAGAGGAACTTACGGAAGAGGGAAAGAGGCGGTATAAGATTTTTGAACTTAAGAGAAAGGCTCATGGGTTGATGACAGAACTTGGAGGAAGGATTTATGAATTGAGTTCCAAGACTGAAAATCCTATGAGCGATACTACTGTGAAAAAGATGATCAGTAGAATCAAAAATCTTGAGGGCCAGATAAATAAACTCGAAGCCAAACCAAAACCAACAGTTAAGAAAAGATTGAAAGGATAATAAGGCAATTAAATGCAATCATTGTCCTGACTAATATTTTAATGACTGTCTCTGTGTTTATCATGGAAAAGAAATCTCAAAAAGAGAGGGCTTTGGAGTAAAGATGATTAAAGCAGTGCGTTTATTTGTCTCATTAAAGTGGTGACTATTTTTTTGTACAGAATGCAGAATGGATGGAGACGAAAATATATTAAAAAGATGAAATTAAGCGGTTTTTAATTATTTTATTTCTTCACAAAATACTATAATTTGTGATAAACTTTTAAGTCTTCAGGAAGACTGTTTTGGAGGAGGTAATGATAGGTCCGATTGTTATAGGAATAATCGTTTTATCTATTATATATGTAATCTTTATATATAATAGACTCGTTTCTTTAAGAAACGAGGTTCATAATGCATGGAAACAGATTGATGTTCAGTTAAAGAGAAGACATGATCTCATACCAAATCTTGTATCTACTGTTAAAGGTGCAATGGAATTCGAACAGGATACTCTTGAAAAGGTGATATTAGCTCGTGCTAAGGCAGTTTCTGCGTCGGGTGTTCACGAAAAAGCAGAGGCTGAGAATATGCTAACACAGGCTCTCGGTAGACTTTTTGCTGTTATGGAAAATTATCCTTCTTTGAAAAGTAATGAGAATATTATGAGTCTTCAAGAGGAACTTACAACAACAGAAAACAGAATAAGCTTTACACGACAGTTGTATAATGACCTTGTTGCCAATTTCAAGACAAAGCTTGAAATCTTTCCTAACAATATAATCGCATCGATATTCGCTTTTGAGAAAGAGGAATATTATTCAGCAGAGGATGCCGAGAAGGCAGTGCCCAGGGCAGATATAAGTATAAGGACAAATAAATAAGATAGTAGAATATATTATCCACTTTTTTATGCCATTAACATTTATTGATATAGAAAGACAGAAAAACTGGAAGATTGGTATTTTTTTTCTTTTTCTGTTATTAATATATTTTTTGATAACTGTCATTATTTCCCAGGCAATATTTTTTATATTTTTCATTCCCACACTTCAAGAAAAAAATTTTTCTTTTCATGTAAATAGTCTTAAATATCTTGTTCCAGTTATAATCTTTTCTATTTTATGTGCATCAATACATATCTTTTTTTCTGCCTATAACGCTGTAAGAACTATAGAAAAGAATCTTTCTGCTTACCCACCTGATATGGAAGATGGGATACATAAGCAACTTCTTAATGTAATGGAAGAGATAAATGTTGTAACCGGAAACAAAAGAAAGATAAGATGTATGGTGATTCCGAGTCTATCCATGAATGCACTTGCAGTAGAAGATCTGAAAGGAAATGCTGTAATAATGATAACAGAGGGACTGCTTTCGAGACTTACAAGACCTCAACTTGAAGGAGTAATAGCACATGAGGCGTATCACATCCTTTCAGGAGACTGTATGGAGACAACAGTAGCAGCAAGTATCTTCGGAGTTTATTCAGCATCAATAGAAAAACTTCAGAACTTTTCTGGAGGTCGTATCTTTTTATCTCCTTTATTTATTCTTGCATGGATATTGCTTCAACTGAGCTATTTACTTAACCTCTTTATTTCAAGAGAGCGTGAGTATCGTGCAGACGCAGGTTCTGTACGTTTGACTCGTAATCCTCTGGCACTCGCAGAGGCATTGAATCTTATCTCACGGAACTGGAGGGGGACAGGGTTTATAGGGAGTGGACTCGAGATGTTATGCATTCTTAATCCCAAGGTTAGTGAATTGGATGAGTCAGAAGGATTTTTTTCTGATCTTTTGTCAACACATCCTCCTGTAAAAAAAAGGATTTCTATATTATTAAAGATGACTCGAGTAAGCATAGAAGAATTACAGAAGCGTATGGAACAAAGACCGCTGGGAAAACCTGTGGAGATTTTTTATTATGCTCTTGATCCAAGGCAACAGTGGCAAGGTCCTTTTGATCCTGTTGAACTTTCTTTTATGCCTTGGTTTTCTCCTCTTACATGGGTAAGTGATGGTAATAGCATAGAGAGAGCATGGAGAAACCCACTGTTTGATAATATATTCACAAAGCATCTTTTTCTGACTGAAAACACTGGCTCTGATTTTACCTGTCCTCTATGTAAACAGCGCCTCATTAAAATATCCTATGAAAAGACCGGTATAAACCAGTGCAGATTTTGCGGTGGAGTTTTGATCGAAAACGACAAAATATCAAGAATAATAGCACGGCGTGAAAAACCCTGTACAGAAAGAGTGAAATCACTTGCAAAGGCTGTTCTTAAAGAAAACCAGATTGCATATACAAGAAAAAAGTTGAGAGTGTCTGAAAGAAAATTTATTACCCATATGACTTGCCCCAAGTGCAAAAATCCAATGACGCGGAAATTCTACAGTTATGCATATATGATAGAAATTGATACCTGCAGTCTATGCCAGTTGACATGGTTTGAGAATGATGAACTTGAGATGCTGCAATGTCTAATAGAAAATAGGATAATCGCTGGGATAGAGCCTTTATATGTATGAAAATTATTAGTAATAGTTATTGATGAAGAAGGTTTTTGGTTGCATTAAATGGCGTTTTATGGTAAAAAAAGATATGAAACACCGAAGAGGATATGTTATTAAATTCTTATTTACCATCTTTTTCCTTCTTTGTGTAATCTTGTCTATGAGACTTTCACACTTGGATAATAATAATGATAATGATTCAGATGCAATCTTTTTTATAAAAGGGGTAAACTCGAATAACACTATAAAGAATGCACAATCGAAATGTGTAGTATCTTTTCATTTCAATTTAGTCTTTTTGAAAAGTTCTTTATCTTTATACTGCATGCTGAAAACTTCACAAATTAATCTTTCATGGAGGTGAAAGATGTCAGACTTTTACCAGACAGGCGTGATAGCCACATTCCACAGGCTTGGAAGAATTAATCTTGAAAAGATAGAGGCAGAGTTGTCATGGTATGCCAGAGAAAGACCTATTGCCCTTGTGCTTCCATCCCTTTATACAGAACTTGAAGGAGATGCATTAAAGGGAATAATCAGGGAACTGAAGGAGGTCAAATATATTAGCGAAATAGTCGTTACCATTGGTCCTGCAACTGAAGAAGAGTTCAGATATGCAAAGAAGTTTTTCTCGGTTTTGCCTCAGAAAATAAGCATTATATGGAATACAGGGCCCAGGATAAGCGAGATATATAAAACTATTGAAAAGGCTGACCTGCCAACAGGTGAACATGGAAAAGGAAGGTCTGTTTGGATGGCTTATGGTTATGTGCTTTCACAACAGAGGTTTCAGACCATAGCCCTTCATGACTGTGACATACTTACATATAGCAGAGATATGCTTGCGAGGCTCTGCTATCCTGTTACGAGTCCAAGTCTTGATTATGACTTCTGCAAAGGCTATTATAGCAGAGTAACAGACAGACTACACGGTAGGGTGACGAGGCTTCTTGTAACTCCGCTTATAAGGTCTCTTCAAAAGATTTTAGGACATCTACCGATACTCATATTCTTCGATAGTTTCAGATATCCCCTTGCAGGTGAGTTCTCTATGGATGTTGACCTTGCAAGGGTAAATAGAATACCAGGTGATTGGGGGCTTGAGGTTGGCGTGCTTGCAGAGGTTTACAGAAATACATCGCTAAGAAGAGTCTGTCAGGTTGATATTGCTGAAAATTATGAGCATAAACATCAGGAACTCTCTCCTGAGGATGCATCTAAAGGTCTTCATAAGATGTGTGTTGATATATGTAAATCTCTTTTCAGGACCCTTGCATCAGAGGGCATAGTCTTTTTCGATGGCTTTTTTAAGACCCTTGTAGCAACTTATACAAGGACAGCACAGGACATGCTAAAAAGATATGAGGATGATGCTGCTATAAATGGCCTTATATTTGATAGACATGAAGAGAGCCTGGCTGTTGAAACATTCACAAACGGCATCAAAAAGGCAGCAGAGGCGATAATGGAAGACCCTCTTGGAGTTCCATTGATTGCGAGTTGGGATAGGGTTATATCAGCAATACCGGATATTCTGAATAAGATAAAGGAAGCCGTTGAAGAGGATAATAAATAAAGACCATTTATCGTTGGAGGTCTTACTGTTTTTTTGCACTAAAGGATACAATAGCAAGTCTCTTGGGAGAGATTCAAGTGTCAGTTATTCATTCGATCCAGAAAAGGTTGAAAAGTTATCTGTTTAAGAGGCATAAAGCAGTTGATGAAATTCTTAGATTGTTTGGAGATCCGGGCCATTTGTGAGATTTATAATTGGTTTTGGAAAGAGTTCCTTAGATTTTACTTTTATATGTCCAGTGCGGGAGTTTGTTGACCAGTACCTTACACAGCATGAACTAAGAAAAAGGATATTTAAAAGATTCAAGGAAGAGGGCATAGGGATACCTTTTCCGCACAGGACAGTTTATTTGAGAGAGGAAAAGGAATGGCAGAAGTAAAAGAGTCTTTTGAGTTTAAACAGTGCATAAGCATCCTTAAATCCACAGGAAAAAAGGCGAGGAATCTGAGAGAGTTGAGGGATGTAATAGCAGTTGTGAGTGATGAATCCATATTTCACCACACATACCAGTATTTTTTAAAGGGACATATACTCGAATACACCAATGACTTTGCCCATTGGGCAGGTGAAAGCCTTGAAGAGAGTGCCCTTGCAGAGCATCTTTCCAATATAGACCCTTATGACTTTAAAAATATAAGTGAACTGAGACAGGAATTGATCAATGTAATAAACAGCTATCTCGAAAACTTCCCTGAACCAAGAGAGGTGATGATAGGCGATGAATTTTATTTCAATGAGACAATAACCATTATATTTCCTGCAGGTGTTAGAGCGAGGAACCTTGCAGAATTTTTAATAGCAGTCAAGTATATAGATGACACAGCCATCTACTACCATTTCTATGAAGCCCGAATCAGGCTTGGAGTCGATGACTTTTCAAGGTGGATCGAAGACTCGCTAAACAAAAAGGAGCTTGCAGACAAGATAAGGATGATAGACCCTTTCATGCATAGCATAGAAGGTATAAGAGAACACATAATAGAGGCTGTCGAGAGAGATGTGAGGACAGGTATGGAGATTATAGAGCTATGATTTCACGATACTCAGGTATATCTCCAAAAGGCGATTTGATTCTTCTTCACAAACTGGGTGAGAAGTTTAAAAACAGGTTGTTTCTTCATATTAATTCAACTCGTGCAGGAGGGGGAGTAGCAGAGATTCTGCACAGGATGATCCCTATACTCAATGACCTCGGCATCGAGGCAAGATGGGAAGTCATAGAGGGGGACGAAAGGTTTTTTAACATAACAAAGAAGATACACAACTCACTTCAGGGAAATTTTGAAGATATTACCGAAGAGATGTGGCATTACTATTACGAAGTCAACAAAAGAAATGCCGAGAGGCTTAATCTGGATGCTGATCTGGTTTTGATACACGACCCTCAGCCTGCACCACTCATTGAGTTCAGGAGATCGGGCAAGTGGATATGGAGATGCCATATAGATGTATCACGTCCAGTGAATGAGGTATACGATTATTTACAGCGTTATTGCGGAAAATACGATGCTTCTATTTTTTCTATAGCAAGATTTGCAAGGGCAATGGGTATAGATGAGTTCATCATACCTCCTTCAATAGACCCAATCAGCGATAAAAACAGGGAACTTACAGATGAAGAGATAAAGGAAACACTTAATAAATTCCAGATACCAGCAGACAGACCTATCATACTTCAGATCTCAAGATTCGACAGATTTAAAGACCCTATTGGCGTAATAAAGACATACAGACTGGTAAAAAAATACAATGACTGCATCCTCATACTTGCAGGAAGTTTTGCAACTGATGACCCAGAGGGAGAGATGGTGCTAAAAGAGGTTCAGGATTATGCATCTGGCGATCCAGATATACATATCCTTCTTTTGCCTCCATATAGTGACAAAGACATCAATGCACTTCAGAGGGCTGCGACAGTTGTATTACAGAAATCATTGAAAGAAGGATTCGGCTTAACCGTATCCGAGGCTATGTGGAAAGGCAAGCCTGTAATAGGCGGAGCCACAGGCGGAATCCCTTTACAGATAATACACGGAGTTACAGGTTTCCTTGTCCATTCCATTGAAGGCGCTGCCTTTAGGATAAGGCAGTTTCTTAACAATCCGGAGATGGCAAGAAGGATGGGAGAGAAAGGCAGAGAATATGTGAGACATAACTTTTTAATAACAAGACAGGTAAGGGATTACCTTTCAGTGTGGTATGCGCTTGAGAATAAAGGCAGAAGTGTTCTGGAGTTGTGATGTCAGGAATATTAAAGAGATTCATAAAGGAAAAATTCTCGGATAAAAGACTGATAATAGTCTCTAATAGGGAGCCTTATATTCATAAAAAAACAGGTTCAGATGTCAAGGTCGAAAAACCGGCAGGCGGTCTCACCTCTGCAATGGATGATGTCATGAAGATTACTAAGGGGATATGGGTGGCATGGGGTAGCGGGAGTGGAGATCGTGAAGTCGTGGATGATAAAAACTCTATTTATGTACCTCCTCAAGATCCGTCTTATATACTGAAAAGAGTTTGGATTACCCAATCCGAGATAGATAACTACTATCACGGGTATTCTAATCAGGTATTGTGGCCATTATGTCACATCACACTCGATAGAATCTATTTCAAAAAGAGATTCTGGGAGGATTATAAAAAGGTAAACAGGTATTTTTTAGATGCAGTAATTGAGGAGACAAACAGAGACTCAATAGTCTGGATTCATGACTACCATTTATGTCTATTACCTGAAATGCTTAGAAAGGAAAGACCTGAATTAATTATAGCCCATTTCTGGCATATCCCATGGCCTGACTGGATTGTATTCAGAATCTGTCCTCATGCAAAAGAGATTCTTGTGGGATTGTTGGGTAATGATCTCTTATGCTTTCAGATTCCTCTCTTTGTAAAAAACTTTATGGACTGCGTAAGGGAATGCCTTGATGCAGAAGTAGATTGCGAACATTCAAGAATCGTCTATAATGGACATACCACACGACTTAAGGCTTTACCTATCAGCATAGACTTCGATAGGTTTACTCTGATGGCCTCTTCGAGATATACAGACATGGTAATCAAAAAGATAAAGAAAAACCTTGGTATTAGAGATGAATATATAGGCATAGGGGTGGACAGGCTTGAGTATACCAAGGGACTTATAAAAAGACTTCAGGCGATTAATCTCTTCTTCGAGAGATATAAAGGTTTTATAGGTAAGTTAGTCTTTATACAGATAGCTGTTCCTACAAGGATGAAGGAGCCTTACATAAGCTATAAAAAGAGCGTTGAGGAGCTGGTGACAAAGATAAACATGAGATATTCGATGGGTGACTGGAAGCCTATTATTTATATCGATACTAAGATTGAGCATAAAGATCTTGTAGCGTATTATAAGATGGCTAATTTCGCAATAATAAGCTCTGTCTACGACGGCATGAACCTTGTTGCAAAGGAATATGTAGCATCAAAGATCGATGAGAAGGGTGTGCTTATATTGAGTGAATTTGCTGGAGCATCAGAGGAACTTAATGGGGCCATAATCGTAAATCCATACGACATCGAGCAGTTTTCAAAATCTATAAAGACTGCATTAATGATGTCTGAAAAGGAAAAGATTAGCAGGATGGCGGCACTGAGAAGACAGGTCAGTGAAAACAATATTCATAAGTGGATGATTGATATGCTTAATGAATTAGCAATTATATCAGCCATTAAGAGTAAGAAATGTCTTTATCTTTTCGATAATATCAATGAAATAAAGAAAAAGTTATTTCATAAAGATATCTTTCTTTTTTTGGATTATGACGGCACATTAACTCCTATTGTTGAGACGCCTGATAAAGCGGTTATTTCGGATGAGATGCGTTCTCTTATAATTGAATTAAAGGATATTATTCCTGTTGCTGTTATAAGCGGCAGGGCGCTTAACGATGTAAAAGGCAGAGTTGGAATTGATGACATCATTTACGCAGGCAATCACGGGGCGGAGATATGGGACGGAAAAAAAACGATTATAAGTCAGGGGTCAGCGGAAAACAGGCGCTTATTGGAGGAGGTTTTGGAAAAACTGAAAAAAGAGGCATCTTATATAAAAGGTGTCTTGATAGAAGATAAAGGGATTACCGCAAGTCTGCATTTCAGGAATGTTAATGCCTCACATGTTGGTGATATATTTAACATATTCGAGATGATCGCAAAGGAGTATGAGAAGGATCTCAGGTTTACTACAGGTAAAAAGGTCTTTGAGATAAGACCCATTAATATATGGAACAAAGGAGATGCTGTATCGTGGATAATAAAGAACATGGGACAAGGCAGGTTTCCAGTTTATATTGGCGATGACACTACAGATGAAGATGCATATATCGCATTAAAAAATAGAGGGCTTTCAATCTCTGTTGGACCAAGCACCAATGCGGATTATTATTTTCAAAATCAGGAGGAGGTGAAGGACTTCCTTATGATGTTATACGGAGGGCTGAATAAATGAAAAAGAAAGTCATGGAAAGCTCAATACTCTTTGTGAGCATTGTGAAATGGCTGTTCCTCGCATCCTGTGCGGGTATACTCGTAGGTGTTTCTACAACGCTTTTTCTTAAACTTCTCGAAGCAGGGATAAATTTCTTAGGCGGCTACCGCTATTATTTTATAGCCACTCCTGTAGCCTTTGTGTTGAGCGTTTTGCTCGTTAAATATTTTGCTCCGCAGGCAGAAGGCCACGGCACAGAAAAGGTAATAGAGGCTGTGCACAGGCATTCCGGAAAGATTAATCCACTTGTTGTGCCTGTCAAACTTGTCGCAACGGTCATAACTATAGCAGCAGGCGGGTCAGCAGGAAAAGAGGGGCCATGCGCCCAGATAGGAGCGGGTTTGTGTTCGACTATCTCCGATATATTCAAATTCGATGAAAGGGACAGGAAAAAGATGGTGATATGCGGCATAAGCGCCGGTTTTTCCACCGTATTCGGCACGCCTATAGCAGGAGCAATTTTCGGCGTCGAAGTATTATTCGTGGGAGCTATGCTCTATGATGTTCTCCTGCCTTCGTTTGTTGCGGGCATCGTAGGCTATCAGGTATCCTCCGCGCTCGGGGTTACATATTTCCATGAACCGTTGAACTTTGTCCCTGTGTTCAGTAGCGCCTTGTTTATAAAGGTATGCATCAGCGGATTGTTTTTCGGCCTCTGCTCGCTTATCTTTATCGAGATGCTTCGTTTTTTTGAAAACATTGGCAGTCGCATGAGGCTCAATAAAATTTACAAGGCTATAGCAGGAGGCTCTGTTCTTGTAATTCTCGCATTTATCTTTTCCACAAGCTATTTAGGTCTTGGCCTCGAGACGATTAAAAAAGCTATCGAAGGGGACAATGTGAATTCGGGATCCTTTATTCTAAAGATGCTATTTACCTCGATTACTCTCAGCTTCGGAGGAAGTGGAGGCATAGTTACGCCTATATTTTTTGTAGGCGCAACAGCAGGCAATACATTCGGCAGTCTGCTCGGGCTTGACAGGTCGTTATTTGCTGCTATCGGAATGGTCGGACTTTTGGCAGGGGCTGCAAACACGCCTATCTCCGCAAGCATTATGGCAGTGGAGCTCTTCGGCCCGAAAATTGGACCTTATGCTGCTGTTGCCTGTATTATCAGTTTTTTCCTGACTGGCCACAGGAGCGTTTATCCGAGCCAGATTTTGGCAATAGCCAAGTCAGCTTCAATTGAAGTGGAAAAAGGCAGAGAGATGCGGGACATAGAGGGTGTTGAATTTCAGCCGAGGCCAAAGAGTATTTCTGCTCGTATATCCAGACTTAAAAGATTTAAAAGGAAATAAAAGATCTATGGACAGCATTGTTGAAAGAAAAGAGGTAAGGGAAAAGCTGAAGGATATAAAAGAGGCTGACATCCTTGTCGGCATTCCGAGCTACAACAACGCCCGAACCATAGGCCATGTGGTGAAGGCAGTGCAGGCAGGGTTTGCAAAGTATTTCCCTGACAAAAAGTGCGTGCTTGTGAATTCAGACGGAGGCTCTACTGATGGCACGATGGATATTGTTCAGAATACAGCTGTTGATTTTCAATCAATTCTTATACACCACAGGGTTGAGCCTGTCTTTAAGATAACTACTCCATATCATGGCATTCCTGGTAAGGGAAGTGCCTTTAGAACGATATTCGAGATTGCATCAGCGCTCGATACAGAGGCATGTGCTGTTGTGGATTCTGACCTGAGAAGTATTACACCTGAATGGATAGAGCTCCTCATCAAACCTGTGCTTGAAGGTGGATTTGACTATGTTGCTCCTCTGTATCACAGGCATAAATATGACGGCACAATAACGAATAGCATAATTTATCCTCTGACAAGGGCATTATACGGTAAAATGATAAGACAACCTATTGGTGGCGATTTTGGTTTCTCTGGAGAACTGGCGAGGTTTTATCTCACAAAGGATGTATGGAAGACAGATGTTGCAAGGTACGGGATAGATATATGGATGACTACTACTGCTATTGCAAACAACTTCAAGGTATGCCAGTCATTCCTTGGTGCAAAGATTCACGACCCTAAGGACCCTAGCACAGATTTAAGCGCAATGCTTTATCAGGTAGTCGGAGCGACTTTTGATCTTATGGAGACATATTCAGATGTATGGAAAGGTATAAAGGGCTCGGAATCGGTATTGACTTGCGGTTTTCAGTATGCAGTGGGGCTTGAACCTGTAAATGTAAATGTAGAAAAGATGATAGAGAGATTCAGGCTTGGCGTAGAAGAACTCTTGGATATATGGAAGAGAATTCTCTCAGAAGAGATTATAGATTTCTTAAATAAGGCAAAGAGTCTGCCAAAAGAGAGATTCCATATTCCTGATGAGATATGGGTCGATATTATTTACAGTTTTGCCATTGCATCTCATAAGAAGATGATTAACAAAGAGCATCTCCTTAAATCATTAACTCCGCTTTATATAGGAAGGACAGCCTCTTTTGTGCTTGAAACAAAAGAGAGCAATGCAGAGGAGGTGGAGGAAAAGATAGAGAATTTATGCATTACCTTTGAGAATAAAAAAGACTTGCTTATTGAGAAATGGGATAAAAAGTAATATTAAGGAGGTGTGCAATGAAGAATATATTTGAAAGACTTATATCAGAGCCCTTAGAGGGATTTCTGGAAAGGTTTATACAATTTCTCCCTAACTTGATCTCAGCGATACTTCTTTTGATAGTCGGCTTATTTTTTGGATTGCTGACCAAGCAAGGGTTCTCTCGGTTTTTCAGACTCTTGAAGATCGATGAATTTTCTGAAAGACATGGGATCACTAATATATTCCTTAAAAGTGGTATAAAGGATAAATTATCTTCTATTATTGGGCGATTAGTAGGATGGTTAGTATTCTTTATCTTTGTAATATTATCCCTGAGCAGTCTAAATGTGCCAGCAATAGAGAGGCTCCTTGAAAGATTCTTTCTTTATCTACCTAATCTCTTTGTTGCTATTATTATTCTCCTAACAAGTTATATTCTGAGCAATTTCTTTGGAAGAGCCGCCCTTATAGCTTCAGTAAATGCAGGATTAAAGGCATCGGGATTAATAGGAAGATTCATAAAATTAACTATATTCCTTTTAGGTGTAACAATGGCGCTTGAGCAACTTGGCATAGGAAGAGAGACTATAATTATTGCCTTTGCAATAGTATTTGGTGGGATAGTCCTTGCCCTTTCCATAGCCTTTGGTCTTGGAGGAAAGGATATCGCAAAGGAATATCTTGAGAAGAAGATGAAGGGTGAAGAAAAAGACGATATAAAACATATATAAAATATGTATTAAGGAAGTATCTGAACTTTTTGAAGCTAATGAGAATATTTAATAAAAAAGCTTTATTTTCCTGACTCTCATTAATGGTAAGAAATAATTGGTGATGGATTTCTATCTCAATGGATAATTCTTTTTATCTGTATAAACAAGTGAGGGCCTATCTCAGTGAATGGTTGAGAATAGTTATAATTTCTGTTAAAGTTATATTAGTAAAGGAAAAGAATAGGAGAGATTTATGAATGGTCTATTTCAGGGTGCATGGAAGATAGGCACAATAATGGGTATACCTGTAATGGTCCATTTCTCGTGGTTTATAGTGTTTGGTCTTATAACATGGTCGTTATCAACTTTTTATTTTCCCAAAGCAGCACCAGATCTTCCTCTAGTATCTTACTGGACAAAAGGAGTGATTGCTGCTATATTGTTATTTTTCTCTGTTGCGTTTCATGAACTTGCCCATTCAGTTGTGGCAAAGAGATACAAGATTACCATAGAGAGCATCACCCTTTTCATATTTGGAGGCGTTGCGCAAATGAGGGGTGAACCACCCCATCCAGAGGCAGAATTGAGGATTGCCATTGTAGGTCCACTTTCGAGTTTCTTTCTTGCTATTATCTTTTTCATTATTACAGTGAATACAACTGGGGGTGTGAAGGCCCTGTTTTCTTATCTTGGTGAGATAAATCTTATCCTTGGAGTTTTTAACCTTATACCTGGATTTCCAATGGATGGAGGAAGGGTCTTAAGGTCAATTCTGTGGAGGAAAAAGAAGAACTTTTTCTATGCTACCCAAAAGGCATCGAGCATTGGTCAGAAGATTGCTCTCTTCTTTATCTTTTTTGGTATATTCTCGATCTTTTCAGATATGCCAGGAGGCCTCTGGCTCATGCTTATAGGATGGTTTCTTTATACTGCAGCACAAACAAGTTACGAGCAATCGAGGTTACAAGAATCCCTTTCAGGCGTAAAAGTGAAGGATGTAATGGTGAAAGACCTTGTAACTGTTAAACCATCTATTACTATCGATGAACTTGTACATCAATACTTCCTGAGATACGGATATGGTGGATTTCCTATCGTCTCAGAAGGAAGATACCTTGGTATTATCACCTTGAAGGATATAAAGGATATTCCTAGGGATGCCTTTCAAGAGACAAAGGTCTCTCAGGCATATTCCAGACATAAAAAGGAATGGGAGATTTCAGAAGATGAGTATGTGATGAAGGCACTTGAAAGGATGGTTACAGAGGATGTTGGGAGGCTCGTAATAATGGATGGAGATAAACTTATCGGTATGATCACAAGAAACGGGATTGCCAGGTATGTTCAGATATGGTCTGGAAGGTATCGTAAATGACCACATTTTTACTCAATATGAATATTTAAGTCTTTTTCTTTTTTTCCAGGATCATCAAAAACTATTTCTTCAGGATTAAAATGCTCGGGGTCGAAAAATCCTCCCACCCATTTAAGCAATTCCTTATGTCGCTTATAATGTGAAGGGTCTTTTATGGCTTTTAAAAGTTTTAAGTAACCCCACACACCTCACAGTCTTCAGGTGGACATACTCTTTTGCCAGCAAGACATATTGGATATTTGATATCTTTATTGCGGGGAAGTATCGCTTTCAGTTTCACTTCGTGCTGCTATCCGTCTCCAAAATCATAAATATAATTTACTACATTCTGTATGGGAAACCAATAAGATATTTTTTGTTTTCATACTGGCAGTATGTTCTCAAATTCGAAATCATCATCGGAAATTCCAATTTTAGTAATTGTACCCATTTCAGGGTCTCTAATTTCGAATATATGTAGATAAGTATCTGTCCAACCCATGGCGTCTTGAATAGCAACATGTAAATCCCAGAACGAATGGGTTTTAGGAATCTGAATCCTCCTCCAGATAGGCGGCTTGATACCCTTAATAGTGATTTTGAACTGATATACATATTCAAAATTCTTTTTTATTGCAATCTCATTTTTTAGTTATTGAACTTATAATACTAAATTTTTAATATTTTTGAAAAAATTATATGTGACTTGGCAGTAGTAATAACATACCAAAGTTACCTCCCAAATCTCCTGACAGAATTTGATGAGCTCTCAGAATCCAAGATGGATTTTTAAAAGGTGCATTCAGTTCAATCTTAATCAAAGATCTTAATCTCTAAAAAGAGTTTACTTAGGGTTTGCCATCTAATGATTTATCCCAATCTGGATTATGTTACTATATTAATATGGAACTCGAATTTTTAAAATCACTTGTTCTGATTTTTGGTGTATCTGCCATTGTGGTATTTGCCCTTGGAAGGCTTAAGATTCCATCTATTGTGGGTTTTCTTGTTGCTGGAGTGCTTCTTGGTCCTTATGGATTGAAGTTAATAAAGGATATACACAGTATTGAACTTTTTGCAGAGATTGGTGTAATACTCCTCATGTTTACCATAGGACTGGAGTTTTCACTCAAAAACCTTGTTTATTTGAGGTCACAGGTGTTGAGGGAGGGAGGCCTTCAGGTTTTATTAACAACCGGGATTATCACGCTCTTGAGTCTTATTTTTTTCGATCAGAGATTGAACATGGCAGTATTCGATGGTTTTCTCGTGACTTTGAGCAGCACTGCTATTGTGATGAAGTTATTAATGGAAAGGGCTGAACTGAGTTCACCCTATGGAAGGTCATCCCTTGGTATACTTATATTTCAGGATCTCTGTGTTGTGCCATTTATGTTACTTGTACCTGTGCTTACAGGAAATGGTGGTGGTATTGATAAGATTTTTATAACTCTGCTCAAGGCGATTATTGTTGTCGGGCTGGTTATTTTTTCAGCGAGATGGACAGTACCTTTTATTCTTCATGAGGTGGTAAAATCAAAAAGCAGGGAACTCTTTGTGATCACCATAATATTACTCTGTACAGGCACTGCCTTTTTTACCTCAAAACTCGGACTTTCACTTGCTCTTGGTGCCTTTATTGCAGGTATTGTTATTTCAGAGTCTGAATATGCATCTCAGGCGATATCGGATATACTTCCATTTAAAGAGAGTTTTACAGGACTCTTTTTTATATCAGTTGGAATGCTCATGGATATAAATTTTCTTTTTAGTAATGTAGGTATGGTTATGGGTGTTGTGGTGGCGATACTTTTTTTAAAGTCATTAACAGGATTATTTTCAGGTATCGTGGCAGGGCAGTCATTTAGGATTTCTCTCATGACAGGATTGTATATATCCCAGATAGGAGAATTCTCCTTTGTCCTTGCACTTAAAGGGAAGTCAGCAGGCTTAATAACAGAGAATGGTTATCAACTCTTTATTTCCGCATCTGTTCTCACTATGTTAATAACACCATTTATAATCATGGCATCACATGGATTTTCTGAATATCTTTTCAGAAAACTGCCTGTGAAGAGTTTCGAAACCCTGAGGCGGAGAAGGGAAAGGGAAAGGGAATCATATCCTTCAAAGAGATCAGAGCATGTAATAATTATAGGATTCGGTTTAAATGGTAGTAATCTTGCAAGGGTATTAAAATCTGCAGATATTCCATATGTGATTCTTGAGTTGAATCCTGTGACCGTAAGAAAGTGGAAGAAAAAAGGAGAGCCTATATATTACGGCGATGGCACAAGTGCAGAGATACTTCATAAAATGGGTGTGAGGAGGGCAAGGATTCTTGTCATAGCCATATCAGATGCTTCTGCTACCCGAAGGATTGTCCAGATCGCAAGGCATGAAAATCCATCGCTTCATATAATAGTAAGAACGAGGTATGTTGCAGAGGTAGATGATCTCATTAAACTCGGTGCAAATGAGGTGATTCCGGAAGAATTCGAGACATCTATAGAGATATTCTCGAGGGTTTTACACCATTATCATGTACCAATGAATATTATAACTGAGCATATAGAGAATATTAGAAAGGATAGTTATAGTGCCCTGAGGAGCATTGAACTTTCAGGAAGGCATCTCGGTGAAAGGTATGAATTTCTTAAAGGTATAGATACAGAGACATATCTTATAAAGAGTGGCTCGCAGATAATTGGACATTCATTAAGGGAGTTGCATTTAAGGGCAGAGACAGGAGTGACAGTTATAGCCATTCAGAGGGGGGAGGAGATCTATCAGAATCCTCCTGCTGAGTTTGTATTGAAAGAGAGAGATGTGCTTCTGTTGATAGGAAAGAAGAAGGATTTAAAGAAGGCCATTGAATATCTTGATTCAGATAGATTTCTCGTGATAAAGTATCAAAGTTGAGCTTTTGTGTGGCAAGGAAGGCTTTGTAAGCACTACTTTTCTGTATACTATAATAACGATTTGTTTTTTGTAATCGTCAGTTGAGAAGCGATATTCTTTTTGAAAAATATCTTTAATTGTTAAAATAATAGATGTTTGCCTAAGGAGATTTAAATGGAGGAGAAAAAGATCAGGAAGGTCTTGGTTGCAAATAGAGGTGTGCCTGCTGTAAGAGTAATGACTACATGTAGGGATAGAAAGATACCCACAACAGCGGTCTACAGCACTCCTGACAGACTTGCCTACCATGTCTTCATGGCTGATACAGCAATACATATCGGTGAGGCACCACCTAATGAGTCATATCTTAATATGGAGAATATAATAAACGCTGCCCTCTTGAGTGCTTCAGACGCGATACATCCTGGCTGGGGCTTTCTTGCTGAGAATCCTGATTTTGCCCAGATGGTTATAGATGCAGGGCTTACATGGATTGGTCCTCATCCGAAGGTAATTAGCTTGATGGGTGATAAGATAATGGCAAAAAAGATTGCCCAGAAGGCAAATGTACCAGTAATACCTGGAATTACAGATGTGAATGATGTGGGTTCCATAAGAAGATGGATGAAGGAGGAGGGTGTAAATTTTCCGATAATGATAAAGGCTAGTGCAGGTGGAGGTGGAAAAGGGATGGTGAAGGTAGAGAGGGATGAGCATCTTGATATCGCATTCAATCAGGCAAAATCAGAGGCGAAAAAGGCATTTGGAGATGATGTCCTTCTTGTTGAAAAATATATCGAAAAGGGAAGGCATATAGAGGTTCAGGTGGTTGGTGATATGTATGGCAATATTGTCCACCTCTATGAAAGGGAATGCACCATCCAGAGGCGAAATCAGAAGATCATTGAAGAGGCTCCGTCGCCTACGCTCGATGATGATTTGAGGCAGGAGATATGTTTTACAGCATTGAGGCTCATGAGAGAGATAGGATATACATCTGCAGGTACTGTTGAATTTATCTTCGATTCCAGTACAAAAAAATACTATTTTCTTGAGGTCAATACAAGGCTTCAGGTAGAGCATGGAGTGACTGAACTCATCACAGGTTTAGATATCGTTGGTATAATGCTTGATGTTGCAATGGGTAAAAAACTTACATTCAAGCAGTCAGATATACATCCAAACAGGTGGGCACTCGAGGTAAGGATCAATGCAGAGGATCCAAAGACATTCAGTCCTTCTTTCGGTACAATCACGAGGCTCGAGATACCTCAGGGTCCTGGTGTCAGGATATCCACAGGTGTTTATGAAGGTGCTGATATCCCACCATATTATGACTCACTATTTATGTTACTCATGTCAGCAGGGGCTGACAGAGAGGATGCCATCAGGGTTATGGATAGGGCACTTGGTAGAGGTTTGAGGGTTGAGGGGATAAAGACTATCGCTCCTTTGCTTCTTAGTATAATTAGACATCCCTCCTTCATAAATGGTGAATTTTCTACAAGGTTTATTGAAGAACATATGAATGAACTCATCTCCACATTTAAAGAAAAGACACCTGATGATGAGGTATTGAAGATAGCTAGGTATGTGGCAGAGATATCTGCCCTTGGACCACAGCAATGGATGTGAGGGAGATAATGAAAAAAAGATTGGATTCTCAGATGGATGATGAAAGGTTCATTTTTGTAAAACCAGGAATGTCTCCACGTGAGATTGTCAGTACAATCAGAAATTCCGATAAGGTCTTTTTTACGAATGTGAGCATGAGGGATGCAGGTCAGTCTGATTATAAAAACAGATTGAGAATATACGATCTGAAAACCCTTGCCCCGTATTACAACATTATGGGTTTATTCAGTGCTGAATGTCATGGTGGTGCGAGGTGGCATGTTGGTATAATGAATAGAAGGGAGAGTCCATTTGAGGAGATAAGGATTCTCAGGGAACTCATGCCGAATGTTCTTCTACAGACCCTCATAAGGGAGACGAATCTCTGGGGTTACAGACCATACCCGAAAAATGTTATTGAGTATGTTGTTTCGAAGGTAGATATAGATGTCTGGAGATGTTTTTCTTTTATTAATGATGTTAGGAATATGCGCGCTGTTTTTGAGATCGTCATGAAGAGAGGAAGATTATTTGAACCTACAATATCATACACAGTAGCTTCATGGGCTACCAATGAATATTATCTCAATGTTGTGAAGGATATGGTTGACCTTGCAGGAGGAGTTGATGAAATTATCCTCTGTATAAAGGATATGGCTGGTGTGGGTGATGCAAAGAGGATTGGTAATCTTATCGATGCTATAAAACAGAGATATCCTGAGTTGATAATCCATTATCACAGACACATCACCGATGGACTTGCCATACCTGCATTCTTGAGTGCTGCAAAGGCAGGGGCAAAACTCTTCGATGTAGAGGAGGATTCTCTCGTGAGATTCTATGGACATCCACCAATACTCGGTGTTCATGCAGCATTCGAGGAGGAGGGCATCAAGGTGAATCTTAATAGAAAGGTTGCTGAAGAGGCTGTATATAAGGTAAGGGAATGGATAGGTGAATATGAGTGGGCTGAATCACCATTTAAAGGATATGACCATACTGTAACACTCCATAAGATGCCTGGAGGTGCATTTCCGAGTTCCTTTGAACAGGCGGAAAAGGGAGATTTTCTTCATCTTATGCCTGCGATATTGAGGGTAATGTCACTCTACAACAGGATTGTGAAATATTTTGATGTTACACCAGGTTCACAGATTACATGGGTGACATCAAGTGGTATAGTGAATAGATACGCAAAGGAAAAGGGAGAGCAGGGTGTCAGGCATATAATAGAACTTTTGATAAAGTTTGTTGAGGAAAAGGCACAAGATTTTAGTTTAATGTCAAAAGAGGAACAGGAAGAATTACTTCAACTCTTTAAAAATGCACCAGGTGACTTTAAGAATCTGATTCTCGGGCATTATGGAAGATTGCCATTTGGATGGCCTGATGAATGGGTTTACAAAAGTGCATTTGGAGATGAATATGAAAAAAAGATAAAGGAGAGAAAGGAACTCTCTCCACTTGATACTATAGAGGATGATGACCTTGATAGGTTGAGAAATGAACTCTCTGATTACATAGGAAGGGAACCAACAGAGGAAGAATTTATACTTTTCCTTATGCATCCTAAAGATACCCTTGATTTTATCTCTTTTAGAGAAAGGTATGGAGATGCATCCCTCGTCTTACCCACAGGTGTATGGAGGGAAGGGCTCAAAAAGCCTGGTGATAAGGTGGAGTTTGAGTTTTTGGGTAAACCCTACTGCATAGAACTCGTCTCTATTGGAGGAGAGCATGAGGGTGTTATACATGTCGTAATGAAGGTTAATAATAAGACAAGGGTTTACAAGATCGAGACTCCGAGAGTAAAGCGTTTGGAAGTCAGAATAGCCAAGGGATTAAATGAGATTGGTGCACCAATTGCTGGCAATATATGGAGGATAGGCAATCCCCAGAGAGGTATGCTCAAGATTGGTGATATTGTTCATAAGGGTGAGGAGATAGCGAATCTTGAGGCGATGAAGATGGAGAATGCAATAATAGCACCATTCGATGCCATGATAAAGGAGATATGTGTGAAACTGAATGATGCTGTTCAGGAAGGACAGCTTCTCTTTGTCATTGAGAAGGTATAAAGTGGTGGAGAAACTTTACAAAGGCATTCACAGATTTCAGGAATCATATTTCAAAAAAGAAGAGAATTTCTTTAAAAGAATTTCGAAAAAGCAAACTCCTGATGTGCTCTTTATAACCTGTTCTGATTCGAGGATTGATCCAAACCTTGTTACGCAAAGTAAACCAGGTGATCTTTTCATAATAAGGAATGTTGGCAATATCATTCCACCTTATGATGCGATAAAGGACAAAAACAGTGTTGCGGCTGCAATAGAGTTTGCAGTCCTGGTACTGAAGGTAAAGGATATTATTGTCTGCGGGCACTCAAATTGTAGTGCAATGCAGGCTATTTTTAAAGATGAGAATGAATTTGATAATATGCCGCATCTGAGAGACTGGTTGAGATTGGCATTGCCTATAAAAAATATAATAGAGAAATATTATCCTGATGCTCAGGGTGAATCCCGACAGAGTGTTGTAGAGAAGGAAAATATACTTGCTCAGTTACAGAATATTCAGACCTATCCTTTTGTCTTACAGGTATTAAAGAGAGGAGATGTCCGCCTGCATGGGTGGTATTATGATATAGGTGCTGGCAGTATATATGAATATGATATAGAAAAGGATATTTTTTGAGGAGATCAAATATGAAGGAAATTCTCGAAAAGAGTAAGTATCTGACTTTGATTGCTGTTATATTTTTGCTTATAGCTTCAGGAGGTGCATTTCTCTTGGGTGCAGTAAAGACGGTTAATGTTATTTTCAATCTTATTGTTAGTTTAGGAAAGGACCCATTTGCAACAATCTCTTTTATAGAACTTATGGATACCTTTCTTATCGCTACAGCCCTTCTTATTTTTGCTGTTGGCATGTATGAACTTTTTATAAAAGATATAGACCTACCTGAATGGCTCGTTATACATAATCTGCACGATATAAAGGCGAAACTCAGCAGTATTATCATACTCGTTATGGCTGTCACTTTTTTAAAGCATCTCGTTGAATGGAAGGACCCAGAGGGAACACTCTATTACGGCATTGCAATTGGAGTGGTCTCTCTATCCCTCATAGCATTTAGCCATTTTGGAGAGAAAGACTAATGATTAAAAGGAGGTGTAAGTATGATCTGTCCAAGATGTAATAGTGAATTGATCGAGACAGTAAAACATGGAGTCGTTATTGATCATTGTACTAGCTGTGGAGGTATATGGCTTGACAAAGGAGAGATGGCTAAAATTATAAGTCAGATAAAAGAGGCTGAGAATTCGCTGGATGAAGAGTTCAGGCCACTCTGGAAGGAAAAGCATGAATATTACGACAAATACAGGTATAAAAAGAAATCCAAGTTCGAAAAGATATTCGATATCTTTGACTGAGAGGATATGCAATTAGTATTCAAAACTATCAAGCATGTGAGGAGACTGATAATAACAGTAATAGGTTTTACTATTTTATTGGTTGGGCTTCTGATGGTGATACTGCCAGGTCCTGCTTTCATCATAATACCGCTTGGATTAGCAATACTTGCATCAGAATTTGTCTGGGCAAAGAATTTATTAAAAAGAGTAAAGACGAAATTGCAAAATAAGGCGAAAGAAGGTATTTATGATAGAAAAACCGAGTAGACTGGAAGATGAATACATAGCAAGGATGGAGTATGAAAGAAAGAAAAAGATCGAGGAGGAAAGGCATAAGAGGCTTGCTGAGGAAGAAAAGAAGAGGTTGAAAGAACTCCACTATATGAGATGCCCAAAATGCGGAATGGAGTTGATAGAGATCGACTATAAAGGAATAAAGGTTGATAAATGTTCTGAATGTGAGGGTATATGGCTTGATGCTGGAGAGCTTGAGGCAGTCTCAAAACTCGAGAAGACATCGCTCGATAAGCTCTTCAGTGTATTCAAGAGATAATAAATGAAGAATAAGCAGTAAAGGGAAAATAGAAATACTCCCTTACTGTTTAAGTCTTAAGACCGATTGAAAGGACACTAGGTCTTTAATATGAATGAAGAAGGCTATTCAATAACTAAAGTGGTCTTAGGTGTCATTGCAAGGAGTGATGCGACGAAGCAATTTCAAAGGAGCTTGAAAATAAAGAGATTGCTTCGCCTTTGGCTTACAATGACAGATGCGATGAGTGGAAATTGGAGATGCGTGAGTTCTTGATTTTCAAGGCTTAGCGAGTTGTTGAACAGGCTATAAATGAAGATTATTGTCTGTCCTCATTAGCATTCCTATGAAACAAAGTGATGAACTACTTGATATTTATAAAGATGTAAGCCAATATTGATTTTAATAAAGAGATTAAAGAGAGGTATCTTAGATAATGTTTCTTTGGATTGCTTTTATATTTTTTACTTCTGTAATCGTCTATTCTGGAACAAAACTTTCTAAGTACGGCGACATTATTGCTGAAAAGACAGGTCTTGGCAGGACATGGATAGGGGTTGTTCTTATGGCTTCGATAACTTCTTTGCCTGAGCTTGTTACAGGTATAAGTTCTGTTACTTATGCGGGTGTGCCTGATATTGCTGTTGGTGATGTGCTTGGAAGTTGTGTCTTTAATATTCTGATTATTGCATTCCTTGACGCTATTTATAGCGAGATGCCTCTTTCTACAAAAGCGCATTATGGACATGTGCTCGCAGGTAGTTTTGGAATACTATTACTTAGTATTACGACTTTAAGTCTATTTTTAGGAGACCGTATGTGGTCTACTGGTTGGGTCGGTCTTTATAGTTTTTTGTTTATATTCATATATCTTGTCGCTATTCGTTTGGTATATTCATATGAGAAGAGGCAGTTGGCATCTTATTTAAAAGAGTCTGTTCTTGAGTATAGATATAAACATATATCAACAAGGAGTGCGGTCTTAAACTATGTTGTTAATGCTATGGTGGTTATCGGTACCGCCATATTTCTTCCTAAGATTGGCAAAGGTATTGCTGAGACTACAGGGTTAGGCCAGACCTTTGTTGGGAATATTTTTATAGCTACTTCAACATCCCTTCCTGAAGTGGTGGTCTCTATATCTGCAGTAAAGATAGATGCAGTAGACCTTGCCATAGGGAATCTCTTTGGGAGCAACATCTTTAATATATTTATACTTGCGATCGATGATATCTTATTTCTTAAAAGTCCCCTTTTCTCATATGCGGATCAGGGTCATATCGTTTCAGCCATGTCTGCTATTGTCATGACTGCAATAGCCATAGCTGGTCTTACATATAGAGCTCAGAAAAAGAGGATCTTTCTTGCATGGGACTCCCTAGGTATAGTTATAACATACATAATGAATCTGGTATTACTGTATAATATAAGACATTAATTATTTTTCATGAATTTTTTTAAAGGAGTATATATGCACTGGTACCAGAAAGAGATCGGTGATGTAATTAAAGAAATCGGGTCAAAGCGCGAGGGGCTATCTCCAGATGAAGCAAAGAGACGCCTGCTGAGGTATGGACTTAATGAATTAATGGAGAGAAAAAAGAGATCTCCTTTTATGATGTTCTTTGATCAATTCAAGGACTTCATGATAATTGTCCTTATCCTTGCTGCAATTATATCAGGGATTATTGGTGAACCATCTGATACTATTGCCATAATAGTTATAGTTATTCTTAATGCTGTGATAGGCTTTGTTCAGGAGTACAGGGCAGAAAAGGCTATGGCTGCTCTTAAGAAGATGGCAGCACCAAGCGCACTTGTAATGAGAGATGGCATGCCATCAAATATCCCTGCATCAGAGCTTGTTCCTGGTGACATAGTGATTCTTGAGGCAGGGAAGGTTGTGCCAGCTGATATGAGGCTTATTGAAACTGCACAATTAAGGATTGAAGAGGCTGCTCTTACAGGTGAATCTGTACCTGTAGATAAACACATAGAGGTACTGCATGAAGAACATCTCCCACTCGGTGACAGAAAGAATATGGCATATAAAGGCACATTTGTAACCTATGGAAGAGGTGTAGGAATCGTTACTGATACTGGCATGGATACAGAGATTGGTAAGATTGCCACGATGCTTCAGGAAGAAGAAGAGGTAAAGACCCCGCTTCAGAAAAGACTTGCAAATTTTGGACAGAAACTCGCAATAGCAGTTCTTGTTATATGTGCTATTGTTTTTGGTATTGGGGTCATGAGGGGTGAAGACCCCCTTCTGATGTTGCTTACATCCATATCCCTTGCTGTAGCAGCAATACCAGAGGCACTTCCTGCTGTTGTGACAATCTCTCTTGCCATTGGAGCAAAAAAGATGGTGAGGCAGAATGCCCTTATAAGAAAACTTCCTGCTGTAGAGACCCTTGGATCAGTAACTTATATATGTACTGACAAGACAGGAACACTCACACTTAACAAGATGACAGTTGAGGACATATGGATGGATGGGAAGATATTTAGAATTAAAGAGCAGACTAAGGGGAGTGTAGAAGAAAAGAGATCTTTTGATTTAACCTCTGAACTTCCGAGCTTTCGGACTTTGATGACTGCCATTGCCTTGTGTAATGATGCGCAGGTTGATGTCTCTCAGGATATAATAGGCGATCCTACAGAGATAGCATTATTTAATGTCGCAAAGGAGAGTGGATTTAATAAGACCGATTTAGAAAAATATCTTCCTCGCGTTTCTGAAATTCCATTTGATTCAGTGAGGAAGTTAATGACGACGATACATAAGGCGGAAGGAAAGACTTATGAATTAACAGGCATTCAATCTAATTTTATATCTTTTACAAAGGGAGCGATCGAGGTATTAATAGAGAAGGCTCAGAGTATCCTCACCTCTCAGGGTTTAAAGCCAATTGATAAAGCAGAGGTTCTTAAGATAAGTGAAAAAATGGCTCATCATGGTCTGAGGGTCCTTGGCATTGCCATGAGACAGTGGGATGAATTGCCTGGGGATGTTTCTTCAGAAAATGTCGAGTCTCGATTGACCTTACTCGGTCTTGTTGGCATGATGGATCCTCCAAGAGAAGAGGTTAAAGAATCTGTAAGGTTATGTAAGACAGCAGGGATTAAGGTCGTGATGATAACAGGCGATCACCCTATTACTGCAAAGACGATAGCTGAAAGGATAGGGATTCTCGATAATGATACTAAATCTATTATGACTGGTAGAGAACTTGATAAATTACCGATGGAAGAATTTGAAAAGAGAGTCGAAGATATAAGGGTTTATGCAAGGGTAGCACCTGAACAGAAATTAAAGATAGTTAAGGCGCTTCAGGATAAGAATCAGTTTGTTGCAATGACAGGAGATGGTGTGAATGATGCGCCTGCATTAAAGAGGGCTGACATAGGGGTTGCCATGGGAATTACAGGTTCTGATGTGGCAAAGGAGTCTGCTCATATGATACTCCTTGATGATAATTTTGCGACCATTGTCCGTGCAGTAAAAGAAGGAAGAAGGATATTCGATAATATTAGGAAATTTATAAAGTACACGATGACGAGTAACTCCGGCGAGATATGGACAATATTCCTCGCACCTTTCCTTGGATTACCTGTTCCTCTCTTGCCAATCCATATCCTATGGATAAACCTTGTTACTGATGGACTTCCAGGGCTTGCCCTTGCTAATGAACCTTCTGAAAAGGATATAATGCAGAGACCACCGAGAGATCCCCGAGAGAGCATCTTTGCTCATGGTCTTGGAGCCCATATAATCTGGGTTGGACTCCTTATGGGTTTTATATCAATCTTTACTCAGGCATGGTTCATAAAGACTGGCCATGCCCACTGGCAGACGATGGTATTTACGGTTCTATGTTTGAGTCAGATGGGGCATGTCCTTGCAATAAGGTCAGATAAAGAGTCTTTCTTTACAATGGGAATATTTTCTAATAAACCACTTATTGGAGCGGTATTATTAACATTTTTGCTCCAGATGGCTACTATTTATGTACCTTTTCTGAATCCTATCTTTAAGACAGAGCCTCTTACTTTTAATGAATTGCTCTTTACATTTGTACTTTCAACTGTTGTATTCTTTGCAGTTGAGATAGAAAAACTTATAAGGGGAAGAAGAGATGCCAGAAATCGTTAAAGAGACAAATCTTAGTGATATCAAACTACTTAAACGAGGAAAGGTGAGGGATATATATGAGGTTGGAGATTATCTTTTGATTGTTGCAACAGACAGGGTCTCTGCCTTTGATGTCGTCCTCCCTGATGGAATACCTTATAAAGGAAAGGTTCTCACACAGATATCAATCTACTGGTTTAAACAGATGGAAGATATTATTAATAACCATATAGTAGCAGTAGATGTGGATCATTATCCTTCCGTGCTTCATAAATACAGAGATATACTTGATAAAAGAAGTATGCTTGTTAAGAAGACAAAGGTTGTGCCTGTGGAATGCATCGTTCGGGGATATCTTTCTGGTTCTGGATGGAAGGAGTATAAGGAATCAAAGACCGTGTGTGGTATAAAATTACCTGAAGGGCTTGTTGAGTCATCAAAACTTGAAGAACCGATATTTACTCCGAGCACAAAGGCAGAAGAAGGGCATGATATAAATATTAGTTTTGAAGAGATGAAGAAGATTATCGGAGATGAGACTGGAGAGATACTTAAAGAGATGAGTTTAAAGATTTATAGCAAAGGCAGGGAGATGGCTGAAGAGAGGGGGATTATTATTGCTGATACTAAAATGGAGTTTGGAATATATGAAGATAGATTGATCTTGATTGATGAGTTGCTTACGCCTGATTCATCAAGGTTTTGGTCAATAAAGGATTATCAACCAGGAAAGAGTCAGGAAAGTTTTGATAAACAGATAGTGAGGGATTATCTTTTAAGTATAAACTGGGATAAGAAGCCTCCTGCTCCTTCTCTTCCTGAGGAGATAATCGATAAGACTTCAAGAAGATATAGAGATATCTTCAGGATATTGACAGGCATGGAACTTTAATCCAATTGTAACAGGTTAGTCTGTCATTATAGGTCTTCTGTTCATCCTAACCCTCTACTACAATAAAAGAGGGATTTTATCTTATTTATGGGATAAAGGAGAGGTTGATTGTGTAGTTACGGTCTTTATAGATAATTCACATATGATATTTCCATAACATGGGCAATTCGATAACTTGACAAAAATATAAAATCAGACTATAATAGTCATATTTTGAGGTCAGTAAGATGATGAATGTTGGTAGAACAATGCAACAATTACTTGGAGTAATAGGGCTTATAATGGATTACCGTAATGGTGAACAATTATACCATGCATGGAGGGTTGCAATTATCTCTAATCACATTGCGCAAGAATATGATCATCAAGTGGCAAGTGATGTTTTTTATGCCTCATTGCTTCACGATATTGGTATTCAATCAAAAGGAGAACATCCTGCTAATATCTTTAATCAAAAAGAATATGCTGAAAAATATACATGGTTAAAGTACCATCCATATATTGGTTCTAATATAGTAAAGGACATTCCGTTCATAGGTCATCTTTCTACAATTATTGAAGACCATCATGAGTGGTGGAACGGCGAGGGTTTTCCTATAGGAAAAAAGGGTGATGAGATCTCAATAACCTCTCAAATAATCAGGATTGCTGATAGTTATGATATGTTGTTAAGATTTAACACTAATATTACTCATACAGATATATATGACTACTTTAGAACCCATAAAGGAAGAGAATTCTCAGAGTCTTTATGGCATGTATATCTTAGGTTTAATATGAAGAGTGCTGGCTTCTTTTATCGTGAGATTAGGGATGAATCAAGGCTTTCACAGATGATTAATGAGATATTTTCAAAGTATCCAATTAAAATTCATGAGCCTTCTTTTGACTTTTTAGAGAAGATACTCAAGCTGTTTGCTTTACTTATTGATAATTACCATTTCTATACACAAATGCATAGTGAAAGGGTTGCAGAGATCAGTAGATTTATCGCAATAAGGCTGGGTTTAAATGATAATGAGGTAAAGGATATATATTATGCAGGATGTTTGCATGATCTCGGAAAGGTTGGGATTCCTTCTCAGATACTTGATAAACCTGTCTCATTAACCCCAAAGGAAAAAAAGATTATAGAAAGGCATGCGGTTTATACAATGGAGATTTTGCATAGTATCGAAGCATTATGGCATCTGGCTCCTATTGCAGGACATTCACAGGAGTTTTACGATGGTAGTGGTTACCCCGATGGGCTTAAAGGAGATGAGATACCAATTGGCTCAAGGATTATATCTATTGCGGATGCTATAGATGCGATGCTTTCAGATAGACCTTATAGGAAAGCACTAACGCCTGAGATAGTACTAGAGGAATTAAAGACAAATTCAGGTAAACAGTTTGATCCTATTATCGTGAATCTTGTTACTGAATACTGGGATGAGCTTTATGGAAGATTTTATACTGAGAAGAGGTAAGTTCATAACCAAAGGCTCAAGATGGCAAAAGATGTAAATCCAAAACCAAGAGAAGGTTTAGAGAATGATTCAAAAGATCGTGCTCAAGATTCATTAAATAATGAAGACAGTAGCTTAGCGATCAAGACGCGGTTTTTTCTCCCACCCCATGTTGAAAGATTAATGCCTGGTGTGATGCTTACTGCTTCTATATCTGCACTCGCTCTGCATACAGGCGCAAAGCTTACATATGTTACTCCTTTGATAGCCTCAATGGGCATAGGTATGCTTTTAAGGAATGCATTTATAATACCTCCTGCGTATAAGCCAGGAATATTTTTTTCTATGAGACAAATCTTAAGATTTGCTGTAGCTCTTCTTGGAATAAGGATAACCTTTGAAAAGATCATAGGACTTGGTTGGGAGGGGTTGGTTATAGCCCTTGTGCCTTTATCCTTGACAATGTTCTTTACAATAATTATGGGTAGACTCCTCAGGGTATCTCAGGCAACCTCTCTCTTAATTGGCACAGGTACATCTATATGTGGGGCATCTGCAATCCTTACCGCAGGTGCTATTACAAGGTCAAGAGATGAAGATATAATAGTCGCAATAAGTTCGATAACTGTTTTTGGAACGATTTCGATGCTATCCTACCCTTTTATATACAAATCTGGGCTACTCACACTTACAGAGTTACAATATGGTCAGTGGGCAGGTGCCTCAATACATGAGGTTGCACAGGTTGTTACTGCATCATTTGGTGGCGGTGAAAGAAGTGGTGAAATTGGTATACTAATTAAACTAACCCGTGTTGCTGCCTTAATACCAGTGGCACTGATTCTCTCTTATCTGGCAAATCATGGGATTATAAAATATGGTGATGCCAGCGAAGAAAAAAGCATTACATTCCCGTTTTTTCTATTGGGTTTTCTTGGTATGGTTGCATTGAACTCACTTCAATTTTTTACACCAAAGGCAATCAGGTGGATAGAATTTTTTGATATGTTTCTTCTTACAATGGCAATGGCAGGAATGGGGCTTGAGACTGACTTCAGACAATTACTGAAAGTTGGCATGAGACCACTATTTTTAAGTATATTTGCAACTGGTTTTATAACCATTACAAGCCTTATATTAATAGTATGGCTCGATTGATGCCACTCGTTTTTAAGGGCACTTAGTAAGTGGCACCCTTTGCAATTATGAGGAAACAATTTAAGGAATCAACTTTAAGGTGTGTAGGGAAAATATTAGAAGCAGTAGGTGTCGCTTCACCTTTATCTGTCAGATAAATTAAAACATAGTGCCAAGACTGATTTTAAGAGGTAAAACATATTGATTAATAAGAGTTTTTAAAAACTGTAGAAGATGAGTTTAACACATCCTCGATGGGTATTCCCTTAGTGAGATATTCCATCCCTTTATCGTATGATTCCTTGATGCTTTTTATTATTGATAGGGTCTTCAGAGGAGGAGAGAAGGCATCATCAGTATATGCATTTTGGGCAAGAAATTCTGTCCTTATCTTTTCAGTTACATGCATTAGGAGTCTATCTGAATCCTGAAGTCCTTCCATGCCAACTATCTCTACGATCTCCCTTAATGATTCTTCTCTTTCGAGCATCTCCCCGCACCATTTTATGTATGAGTTCCATTCTTCTGATACATTCTCTTGAAAATATTTCGCAAGATCATTTGAATAAAGGGAATAACTCTGGAACCAGTTTATTGCAGGGAAGTGTCTTCTGTGGGCGAGAGAGGTGTCGAGCATGAGAAATGCACCTGCTGTTCTGAGACATGCCTGTGTGACAGGTTCTGTGAAATCTCCGCCCGGTGGTGAGACAGAGAGTATCATGCTTAGGGAACCTCTTTTTCCGCACAGTGTCTCCACATATCCTGCCCTTTCAAAGAATTGTGCAAGTCTTGATGCAAGGTAAGTTGGGTATCCTTCTTCTCCAGGCATCTCCTCTAAGGATGATGAGATCTCCCTCAGTGCCTCCGCCCATCTTGATAGACTATCAGCAAGTAAGAGTACATCAAATCCCATATCTCGATAATACTCAGCCATGCTGACAGCAGTATATATCGATGCCTCCCTTGCAGCAACAGGCATATTTGATGTATTTACGACAAGTATGGTTCTATCCATCAGTCTTCTTTCTTTCCAGGGATCTTTGAGAGAAAAGAATTCCTCTATCATCTCTGCCATCTCATTTCCCCTTTCACCGCATCCAACATAGATAACTATATCGATATCAGCAAATTTTGCTATTGACTGTTCAAGTACTGTCTTGCCTGTGCCGAATCCACCCGGGATTATTGCTGTGCCTCCCTTTGCAAGGGGAAATAGAAAGTCTATTATTCTCTGTCCAGTGATGAGTGGTATTGATGGATGGAGTTTTTTTCTGACAGGTCTCGGTGTTCTTACAGACCATTCATGACAGCCGAAGATGGGATGATTGTCCTCAAATTCACCTATAAATTCATTGAGACTCACCTCTCCTTCAATAAGCCATGAGATCTTTCCTTCATGCTGGGATATTATGTAGTGTTTGAAGTTCATTTCATCGACGTAACCGAGAATGTCTCCTTTTTTTATATCTTCACCCTTTCTCCTTAAGGGAGTAAATCTCCATTTCTTCATATAATCGAGGCTGTATATCTCTTTTCCATAAGTTATGAGTGGACCTGTATCTTCCCGCAACCTTTCTAAGGGTCTCTGCAGCCCATCGAAGATATTTCCGAGAAGACCGGGACCGAATCTTACAGTGAGGGGTCTCATGGAACTCTTAACAGGTTCTCCTGTACCGAGTCCCCTCGTATCTTCATAGACCTGAATAATGGCATTATCACCTTCGAGTCTTACAACCTCTCCTGTAAGGTTATTCTTTCCAACATATACCTTGTCGAAGAGATTCAGACCCTTTGCTTTTGCTATTATAGTTGGACCTGATATGCCTATTATCCTTCCTGTCATATCCTTAATCTCACATGGTATCCAATGGCTTTTTTTATGAGTCTCTGTACATAGTCTTCGAACCTTTCCTCACCTCTCGTCGGTGCGGGGAGTATGGTTAATATCCCTTTCCACCTTTCCTGAAGTTTTCTTAATCTTTCATCTGAGATGCCCTTAAGAAGTCTCTCATCTATTATTATAAGCCCTGTATCAGGATCTCTGGTGAGATTCATTAATCTCGTCTCAACCTCTTTAGGTTTAAGAATGTGGTGCGTATATCCTGCGAGTCTGAAGCCGAACTCTGCATCCTCTGTGGTAAGAAATATCACCTTTTTCATGAAATTACCTCATTCAAAAGGAGCTCTCTATCGAGGCCTGTCCCTTCAAGGAGTGTGCAGATATTTCTTGCCTCGATATAGAGGCTCCAGAGATAATGGAGTATAAGACCTGTAGAATCAGTCCTTGCCCTCTGTTTTAGCATCATAGATGTCGTTTTATACAATGCATTTTCTATCTCTCTATCTTCCATTCCTTTTATAAAGACCCCTGTGACTGACCTAATTAGTGATAAAAGTTCATCGAGTTTTTTGTTATTATAGATATAAAAAAATTTTTTTCTCTCTATTTTCCCTCCACTGATGAAGTATGGTTCTCTGATTATTGACCATTTTATTGATTTGAGAAGAAAGATAATATTCCTTGAATCAACTACATGGACAAAGAATTTCATGAGTGTATTATCCATTCTTCTCAGGATGACTGTCTGGAGATACCTGTCCATAATAAATCTTTCGATTCCCTTCTGTCCTTCCCTTTCATAAACATCTGTGAGGCCAGTAAATAGACTCGAGACGGAAATAAATATCTTTTCGATCTCTTTAATGAGTGATGGAAAATCATGGTAAAAGAGAATAATATCCTCAATCTCTTCAGAAAGGAGTCCTGTTATTGTGATATTCTTTATCATTTCGATATCATTGTCCTTTCTATACCTCAGTATCTTTATGAATCTCATTATCTCCATATATTCAAAAAAGTTATGAAATCTCTTCCGTAAGGTTTCATTCATCTGGCTATAAACCCAGTAGTATTCTTTCCAGAGTTCTGAATCTATAATATCTGAATTTATACCTGATAGATTCTTCATGGATTCAATGTGGTGAATGATATCATGCTCGTGTAGAATAAATCGCCAGTCCCTTATGATGGATGACCTTCTGCCTTTTATCCTTGACAGGAGGTAATCTTCAGGATATCCTCTCTCTGGAATACTCTTTAAAAACATATGAATAAATCTCCTTTATTGTCTCAGGGATTATTGATTGCCATGCTCTTTCGAGCCTCTTTTCGAATGTATTATCAATTGTAATTTTCCCATCCTCTGAGATTGCTACGAATCCTCCTGAGATTTTTCCGTCAGGGATAATCTCTGCGTTTTTAAAATGTATTTCTGCAAGCGATATGTCATCTGGATTGACGATGATTTTCTTCCATTTGTTATCAGATATTTCGCTTGCGAGTTTGCCAAAGACATCATGATATCTCTCATCCCTCAGAAGGGGTAACATCTCCTTTGCAATGGAATAGAGCCTCTTTTCGAATTCCTCTTCGGCATTCAGTTTTATCTCATGAGATTTTCTCTTTGCAATAAAGATTATGGATTCTGTTTTTTTCAGTATCTCTATCTTTTTGCTTGAGATGTATTCATCTCTGAATCTCTTCATTTCTTCATCAAAGACTTTTTTTATGGCACCTCCCTCTTCTTTTTTTTCCTTCCATATTTTCTCTATGGTCTTTTCTGCCTCTGATTTTAATGATTCAATGAGCTCTCTGTAGCCCATTACTTTATAGTAAGTATAAGGGTTGCTATGACGAATCCAAGTATTACCATGGTTTCAGGAATCGCAACAAGTATGATTATTGTTCCGCTCATCTCGGGTTTTTCAGCAAGTGTTCCCGCTCCAGCAGAGCCTATCTTAGATTGTGCCCATGCGGTTGCAAATGCAGTGAGCCCTATAGCAAGGGCTGCTGCGAATGATATAAGTACTTTTTCCATATATACCTCCTCTTTTTTATTTTTTTAGTGGTTCGAACCGTCTTCCTCCTGTCTCAAGGAATTTACTAAAGAACTCAACATAATGTAATCTCAGGGAATGGATTGCTGGCGAAAACACACCAATAACGGTATTTACAAGATGAAGAATTAATGCTGCCACGAGCCCAGTGATTATATCTCCTGTCATTCCTGCAATACGATTTGCCACGAATGCAAGAAGGACCGAGGTAAGGCCTATCGCCATTATCCTTGCATAAGATATGATATTGCCTATGCTTTTTATGAGTTCAAGAGGTGCCAGGAGACCTCCTGTAAATAGAAGAATGGGGGAAAGGATGAGTATTAATACAATGAGTGGCTTTGTGAGTATATGGGGGAAGAAATCAAAGAGTCCTGCAATAATAAGGAGACTTGAAATTATTATAAGGATATTTATCAACCTTACTGTTGCTTCCTTTCCTGCTTTTTTCTTGAGACTTGATAAAAATCCTAGAAAAAGACCCATGATGATATGAACCGTTCCTACTGTTAGGACAAAATATAACATAGGGATGACAGAAGTCCTCCTTTCTATACATAGTGGCTTCATGCCAAGAAGGGTTTCACCGAGTTCTCCAAAAAACTCTCCATATAGTATTCCGAAGAATATTGAATATAATGAACATATAAAAAGTATCTTCGAGGCATCCAGTATATCTCTTTTCTTTCTAAACTTTTGCATTAATAAAGATGATAGTATCAGTAGGATAAGTCCGTATCCGCAATCACCGAGTATCATGCCGAAAAATACAGGAAAGAATATTGCGATAAATGGTGTTGGGTCAAGAGATGTGTATTTTGGTGGCGGAAGAAGTCTCATGAAGAGTTCGAATGGTCTGAAATACGGGGGATTTCTTAATATGACAGGTATTCTTTCAAGATCCTCCTCGAATATCTCCTTTTCTGTTACCGTGACACTATGTCCAAATCTTCTGTTGAATTCGTTCACGAGTTGTTCAAGATTGTCTTTTGGTATCCATCCATAAATAAAGAAACATATCCTGGTTTCGAAGACCTGAGCGGTTACCTTAATGAGGGAGAGTCTTTCGTCTATCCATTCGAGTATCCTCTCATAGATAGGAACCCATCTTCTTGAGAATCTTTCGAGTTCATTATTTATGGCGAGTATTGCCTCATTGAGTTCAGTTATCTTTCTTTTGAGATATCTGATTTTTTCTATGAATGTCAGACCTGTAATGGAGGGAGGAAATGTTATCTCAGGTATGTGTTCTTCACTGAGGGACATCCTTACCCTTTCTCCTATTGAGGTATTAGTCACGATGAGCCCTGCTACCGAACCATCATCCATTGTTCCTGTGAATAGCTCAAACTTTCCTCCTGTAAGATATGAAAGGAGCGATCTGAGATAATCTATGAGAGAAGCATTCTTTAGTGTTATTCCTATAAAATCTATCCTTCCTGCCTTTGCAGGAAGGATGGCTGGTTCTATATTATGAAGGAGTGATTCGATGACATTAAGGAAAGAGGAATATCTCTCGACCTCTGAAACCTCCTTTTTTAAAGATTCTCTTTTATTAAAGAGTCTCCTGCATGTATCAAGATGCTGAGTGAGAAGTCTCGATATCGTATCTATAATACCTTCGGGTTTGAGATAACTCTTCCTTGAAGTAAAGAAGGGGATATATGAATAGAGTTCATTTATCCTTGCCTTCATATTTTCAAGAAATAGTTTTTCGGAAAGGATATTTTCATCAATGGCAGAAGGTTTAATCCATTCCTTGTCCGCATCTTCTATAAAACCCGTTATACTCGATTCTATGTGGAGAATACCCATATCCTGAATTACTGAGATCACATCCTGCATTATACTTTTAAGACCAGCTATCTCTATTTTTGACATTCTTACAATCATAAACTCATGGAAGGATTCGCTTTATATATTTGAGGATAATGTGTTTTAGACCCTCGTCGTATGTTCCTTTTTTGAGCATATCTGCTATCTCCTCTGCCTTTTTTATAATTTCAGACGCCATTCTTTCAGCATCTTTTTTCACAGTATTCTCATACTCCTTTATCTCGTTCTCCAGTTCAAGAATGAATCTTTCCTTAAGTTTGTAAATCTCCCTTTTATACTCTTCAAGCCATTCATCCGCTCTTTTTCTTTCTTCTTCTATTTTTGCATTTAATTCTCTTTCAATAGAGACTATTTCTATGATAATATCATCCTTCATAATTCAATTTTATCAGAATTTACGGTTAATGTTAATATTCATGACATTTTCCGACCATATTATTTTTGCGATCATGCAGACACACTTATATATACTGTTTTGAGATGTTCATTTTGCATGCTTATGTTCGTTTTTCCTCTGCCATTTTGAGTCTCTATTTTTAGAGTTTGCTGATTCTATAGACTATGCCTTGCAATATCTGTTCTTGTTATGTTATAAAAGAAATGCTTCCTTGCTCTGTATGGACAGGGCTATAAACCATAAGGAGGTCTGAATGAATATATATGAGAATATCGTGATATTCAATCCTACCATGGATGAGGTAGCGATAGAGCAGGCTATAAAATCTGTGGAAAATCTTATAATCCAGAATCAGGGAAATGTCCTGGAGGTACAGAAATGGGGGATGAGAAAACTTGCCTATGAACTCAATAGGCATAAAAATGGTTTTTATGTTCTGTTTCTTTTCAAAGCGCAACCTTCATTTGTTAAAAAACTTGAAGAATACTACAGGTTACAGGATAGTGTAATAAAATTTATGGTAATTAAACTCGGCAGGAAGGAGATTGAAGCCATTCAGAAAAAGGAGACAGGGGTTGGTGAGAAGACTTAATAGAGGAGTTATTGATGTATAACAGGATTATACTTATCGGAAATCTCACAAAGGATCCTGAATTGAGATATACACCTTCAGGTGCACCTGTAACAACCATGAGGTTAGCAATAAATTCAAGGTATAAGGTTAGTGGTGAGGTGAAGGAAGAGACACTTTATATAGATGCGGTTGTTTTTGGTAAACAGGCTGAGACCTGTAACCAGTTTTTGAATAAGGGCAGGAAGGTTCTTGTGGAGGGAAGGCTTCAGGAGAGAAGGTGGGAGTCCAATGGACAGCAGCGTTCAAAGTTTGAGGTGGTTGCCCAGACAGTTCGTTTTCTGGGTGGTCCAAAGCCAGATGAATCAGAAGATATGACACCTCCAGATGAGGTGACAGATACAGAACCATTTTAACAGGAGGTTTCATGCAGAGGAAATTTCAGCAGAGAAAAAAATTCTGTAGATTCTGCTCTGAGAAAGTACCTTTTATAGACTACAAAGATATCAAGATTCTCAAGGGATATCTTACGGAAAAGGGCAAGATACTTCCAAGGAGGATGACAAGTACATGTGCAAAACATCAAAGGGAACTCACGACCGCAATAAAAAGAGCAAGAAACATAGCACTTCTTGCATTCATTGAAAAATGAGGATTCCTAAGTCCTGGGTAAGACCAATAACATCAAGAATCATAAAAAATTTGCTTTCGAAGGATCTTGTAGAACCAGTTGTTCCTGTGGAGACCCTTATTGAGGAGACAGAAAAACTCATACTCGATGAGTTGATGGTTGAGGACAGGGTTAATGAAGAGGTGAGAGAGATCCTTAAGAAATACGAGAAGGAGATCGAGAGGGGAAAATTAGATTACAGGAAGTTATTTGAACTCACAAAGCAGAAGATTATCAAAGAAAGGAATATAATACTGTGAGACTTTCTGATGATAAGATTACCCATATCACAAATATTGTATTCAGGAGTTTTGTAGAGAAGGGTTTAATAAGATTAAAAGCGGAAGATACTCTGGTAAGGAAAGAGATAAAGAGATCCATTATCGAGGAACTCAGGATTGGTGATGAGATAGATGAAATAGTGAGGAAGAAACTCAAAAGTGCATCAGGAAGGTTAATCGAAGGAAGTCCTGAGTGGGAAATACAGTACAGAAAACTTTTCAAGGAAGAAGAGATAAAAAGAGGAAGAATACCAGAATAAGAGTTTTCTCTATCTACCTTCTCTTTATTCTCCTGATTACAGGTATACTGACAGGTTTTTCTGAAAGAAACCCGCAACTTGCAATATTTCTCAGTGTTTTTATCACTGCCTATCTACTCCTCGAAAAGTTTCTGAATCTTTATGAGACCAAAGAATTTGAGATTCTTTCCTCTGTGATTATACTTGCAGGGACAGTTGTGAATGTATCGGGTGAGGATTATCTTCATCTGATTTATATAATAATATCTGTTTTTACAGGGATAAACCTGAGTTTAATGATGAATCTCTATGTTTTGTGTCTAATAATCCTTATGGAAGGGAGGCACCTATTTAGGGAAATATCTATACTTTCTTTCGGAAATGAGATTGTCTTTATCCTTTCAGTATTATTCATAAATCTCCTTGCAATCTTCTTCACTGATGAATTGAAGAAGAAGATTAAGGAGGCTGAAGGCACATTGAAAAGATTGATTGAGAAGTCTGAGACATACGATCTTCTTTCTCTTGAAGATGAGGACATACTATCTCACAATCTATATCATGTGAGACTTCACGATGAGGAAATAAGGGAGATTGTGGAGACGATAATGCGAACTATCTACGCGGATGGAGTCCATATCCTTTTAATGAAGGATAATAGACTTATTTTAAGATACAGCACTGATGATTCTACTACGGTATTTTCTGAAGGACTCATATATGATTTATATAAGGAAAACAGGTCGGAGATCCTAACATGTAATTCAGGAAGACTCTTTCTGGGATATATCACTAATTATGAAATCAACTCCATCCTTATTGTTCCTCTTAATGAGGGCAGTACGAGAATAGGTCTTCTCCTGGCGGACAGTGTAAGACATAAAGCCTTTAATGAGAGTGAACTTTTTATTCTTGAGAATTATTCGAAGATGCTTTCCATGGTTCTTTCAAGACATAGACTCATAGCGCAGAAGGATCGTTCTGAGAAGATTGTGAAGATACTTCTTTCCGAGACGAGAAGGCTCTCATCTACATTGAAATTTGATGAGATCTTAACAAATATTATAAAGACATGTGAACAGATAGCACCTTCATCATATTTGGCGATACTTTCCCATAATAAAAATAGATTCGTTATACTCAAACAATCATGCGGAGACAAAAAAGATAAGTTCCCTAAAATAAACACGGGTTTTAACTACTCCAGAAATCCATTTTATACTCAGATCTTCAGTGACAGAAGACCATTCTATATCTCTAGGATAATGGAAAGGGGTAGGGAATATCTACCCGTGTATTCTGATGACATTTCTTCTTTCCTTGCCCTGCCCATGTGGTATGAGGATAGTCTTCTTGGTATCATAATCCTCGCCTCTCAGAGAGAAAATGCATTTAACCAGGAACAGATGTTAACTCTCGAGTTGTTTGCAAATCAGTCTGCAATTTCGCTTATGAATTCAAAACTTTATTCAGAGATAGAGACCCTTGCCATTTCTGATGGACTTACAGGCCTTTATAACCACAGAAAATTTCAGGAGGAATTAGAGAGAGAGGTGAGAAGGCATAAACGCTCTGGGTTTCCTTTATGCCTTGCACTTATGGATATAGATTTCTTCAAGAAGATAAATGATACATACGGACATCCCGCAGGGGATGCTGTTTTGAAGGGTGTTGCTGGTATAATAAAGAATACCATTCGTTCAACCGATATTCCCGCGAGGTATGGTGGCGAGGAGTTTTCTTTAATTATGATAGAATCTGATCTGAAAAATGCGAAGCTCGTTGCGGAAAGATTGAGGAAAAAGGTTGAGGATAGTTCTTTCAGATATGAAAATAATAATATAAGGGTTACATTGAGTATAGGAATAAGTTCCATTTCACGGGATATCGAAAAGAATAGACTGATAGATATGGCTGATCAGGCACTATACCATGCAAAAAAGAGTGGACGGAACAGAACTGTTCTCTGGGAGGAAATAGGGTAAGATATGGGATTCATAATAGATGTGAGTGATGAGGATATAAGACGTGAAAAAGAAAAGGCACGGAAACTCAGAAGGTCTTCATGGTGGAGGGCAAAGGTCTCACGCGGGATATGTTACTATTGTGGCAGAAGATTCAAACCTTCTGAACTCACAATGGACCATATAGTTCCTCTCATAAGGGGTGGAAAGTCAGTAAAGTCTAATCTTGTCCCTGCCTGCAAGGAGTGCAACTCAAAGAAAAAGTATCTCCTTCCTTTTGAATGGGAGGAGTATCTTGAAAGAATAAGATTACAAGAGGAGGATTAGAATCTCAGTGTTGCTTTGAGTCTTTTTGGATTGAGTAGAAAATCAAGGGCATCTATCGGAGAATGAACAAAGATATCTGCTGATTTAATGGCATCTACGGAACATCCTTCGTTGAGACATACAGCGATCCCGATCCTTGCAGATTCAAGCATTTTCCTGTCATTATTACCATTTCCAATGGCAATAACCCTTTCTGCACCGAGTCTCTTGACATATTCTTCTTTCTGGATATCATGATTATCACCTTCAAGAATATGAATCTCGCAGTTGATGCCCTCAAGTTCTCTTTTTGCCCTGCCGAATGTATCCGCTGTGAGTATATGTACCTTCAGGAACTGAGAGACCATATTCAGTCTTTCTCTCACACCTTCGAGCAATCTTCCATCTATTGAGAGTGTACCAGTAAAGTCAGATACCAGGTGTTCAAGTCTGATAAAACCAAAACCTGGGATATCGAGTTCAAACATGTGATTATTTTAATAATTACGGAGTCTTAATTCAACAGGCAGAGGATTGAGAAAGACCTGTTCCCTTAAATATGTTATCCTGAATCTATTAACATAGTGATTTATCAGTGTTATTGGAATTATAATAAGATAATGACCATTCCTGTATTTTTCTATGATATCGATAAGTTCTTTTCTCTCTTCTTCCGATAGGGTCTTTGTAATATAACCTATAATGTGTTGAAGGACACGAAAGTTTTTTCTTTTCGTTGCATGGTATCTCATCGCTTCCATGAGTCTCTCTTTATATTTATTAAATATGTCTTTGAGATTTGATTTTTTGAGATTCGAAATGAATCTTTCGAGGTATGAATAGTATTTTGGACTATGTGCCATTACAGAATTTTTCCATTCACTGTAACTTAACGAAATCTATGAGCCATTTCATACGGGAGGAGTGTTTTAGTTTTCTCAGTGCCTTTGCCTCTATCTGTCTTACCCTCTCTCTCGTCACCTTGAATTCTTCTCCAACCTCCTCGAGTGTCTTGGGTGCTTCTTCACCTATTCCGAATCTCTTCTTTATAACCTGTGCCTCCTTTTCATTGAGTGTGTTAAGGACCTTTTCTAACTGAATTCTAAGATCTTCCTGTACAGCAAGGTCATAGGGAGAGAGGGTTGAACTGTCCTCGATGAAATCCCTTAACTGGCTATCCTCGTCATCCCTTATGGGCATTTCAAGTGAGACAGGCTCTTTTGATATCTTTATTATTGCCTTGAGTTTATGGGGAGGCATATTCACACACTTTGAGAGTTCCTCAATGGTGGGTTCCCTACCATTCTCCTGAACAAAATTTCTTGTCGCCTTTGTTATCCTGTTCAGTGTCTCCACCATATGAACAGGAATCCTTATTGTCCTTGACTGGTCCGCAAGTGCTCTTGTTATTGACTGTCTTATCCACCATGTGGCATATGTGCTGAATTTGTATCCCCTTCTGTATTCAAACTTATCTACTGCCTTCATTAGACCTATATTTCCTTCCTGAATAAGATCAGCAAAACTGAGACCCCTACCTATGTATCTTTTTGCGATACTTATAACGAGTCTCAGATTTGCTTCTATAAGGGAGGATTTTGCTTCATGAACCTCTTTTTCTGCCTTCACAAACATGTTAAATGCATTCCGTATCTCTTCTATATTGCTTCCGAGATTTCTGATCTTCTTTCTTATATCTTCGTCAAGGTCAAGGTATTCCTTTCTTGTCTCTATTAAAAAACTTTCGCATGAAGGGGTTATCCTTTTTGGTAATCCGCATTTTATGAGTTTCTGGAGGTCATATCCTTTTTTTTTGAGTTTTTTATTAAGATGATCTATCCTCTTCAACTTTTCTTCAATCTCAAGGTAATTCTTTTTGAATTCACTGCTAAATAATTCTATAACCCTGTCCTTGAGTGAAAGTTCTTTGATAAGACTGATAATCTCATGGTTGTTTTTATTATGGGATTCCTGTATCTTTGAAGAAGGCGAACTATTATTATTCAACCTTGATATCAGTCTCTTCTGTTTCTGATAGAGTTTATCGATCTTTTTTGTGATGGAATAGAAATGTCTCTTTTCTGCCAGTATATCCTCTTCAGGACTATCCTCAAAATTGTATGATATCTCATCGAGGGGTGCTTCTCCTTTTTCGACCTCCTCACCTATCTCGATAATCTTCTTTATTGCAAACGGTCTCGAAAAGACTGTTGCCAATATCCTTTCCTTTCCCTGTTCAATCTTTTTTGCCAGTTCTATCTCTCCTTCTTTTGTGAGAAGGGGAACACTTCCCATTTCCTTGAGATAGAGAAGAAGAGGTTCATACTCCTCTTCCATCTGGACAGGTTCAGGAACCTCTTCTATTGAAGATATCTCTTCGATCTCTTCTCCAAGAAGGTCTATCTCGTTTTCATCTTCTTCTTCAAAATAGTTAAATTCCATACATACACCACTTCTATTTTTTTATTTCATAACCATTTTCAAGGATGTATTAAGAAGTTCTTTCCTTTCTCTTATCAGTTCCTGAAGAGTGAGCAGATCTCCATTTTTCTTTGCCTCTTCGACTCTTCTATTTAACCTTCTGAGTTTTATTCCTTTCAAACAATCCATTATGAGTTTGTCGATGTCTTCATTATCAATCATGACATCGAGAATGAGAGTGGCGATGGTTTTTTTGCCTTCTGAAGGTAAAAGATCAAGGAGTGATGTAATCTCATTTTCTCTGCCATGTTTTGTAAACTCTCTGAGTTCGAAAAATATTCTTTTGAGAATGGGATCTTCCACATCATTATCTTCAATTTCCCTTAGGATAAATTCAGTCTTATCAGGATGGTGGATGATAACTGCCATAAGGAGTTCTTCTTCTCTGAGTCTTTTATTCTTTAACAGAAGAGTGCTTTCATCCATACCCAGTGGAATCTTCTTTTTTTTCAGTGTTTTCTTACTGGATTTAAGTATCTCATCAAAGATAATGGATTCCCTTATGCCTGTCCTCTCTGATAATCTCCTTATATATTCTGCCCTTATTATTCCATCTTCAACCTTCGAGATTATCGAGATAATCTCCTTTACGGTTTCCGTCAATAAAGAAGGTGATGTTTTTGAGAGGTAGAAATCTATAAGATTTTCTGTCCTTTCAAAGAGTCTTTTGAATTCATCTGGACCATATCTTCTTATGAAACTGTCAGGATCCTCACCATGAGGAAGAAAAAGTATTTCTGGTCTCAGGTTCTCCTCTATAAAAATCTGAATCGCTCTTCTGGTCGCATTTATACCTGCTGTGTCTCCATCGAAAAGCAGTATGATCCTTTCTGTAAGTTTCTTTAATATCCTTAACTGCCTTGGTGTAAGGGCTGTGCCAAGAGGAGCCACGACATTCGAGAAACCATGCTGATGGCACATAATCACATCCATATAGCCTTCTGTGATTATCGCAAAGCCTTCTTTTTTTATGGCATCTTTTGCCTGATGATAGCCAAAGAGATTTTCTCCTTTTTTGAATAATGGAGTTTCAGGAGAATTTATATATTTCGGCAGTTCATTCACTGAATCTTCTGGAAGGGGCATAAGTCTTCCACCAAATCCTATTGTCTCTCCTCGTGGATTGAATATGGGAAAGACTATCCTGTTTCTCAGGAGATCATAAGAACCTCCTTGAAAACCTATTGTAAGACCCGCATCTCTAATGAGTCTCTCGTCATATCCTCTTTGAAGAAGTCTCTTTAGAAGATAATCCTTTGTATCAGGTGCATAGCCAATAGAGAATCTCTCTATAATCTCCATGCTCAGGGATCTTTCATTGAGAAGATAATTCATTGCTCTGGTGGATTCACGAAGTGTTTCCGCATAGATCTCCTTAGCTGAACTGAGAACTGCGAGTAATCTCGACCTGAATTCAGACTCTTCATCCTTTCCATCGAAGTGTTTCGGGTCAAATTTAACTCCTGCCCTTTCTGAGAGGATCCTGAGTGCCTCGTTAAAAGATACATTCTCTATCTTTTTCAGAAAACTGATGACATCTCCACTCTCACCACAGCCGAAACAGTAATAGAACTGTTTTGAAGGACTCACAGTAAATGAAGGGGTCTTTTCATCATGGAAGGGACAGAGACCCTTAAAATTTGCTCCTGTTTTTTTGAGATGGAGATATTCTGATATAACATCTACGATATCGAGGCGGGATTTTATCTCATCTATAATCTCGTCTATCCTCAAGGATGATACTCCTTTAAATATCTATTTCCTCTTTATTCTTCTAAATCCTGAACATGTTATTATATCGATATCACCATCACATACCTCGTCAAGCAATAGATTGAGGCCAAGTGTATCGCTTGAGATGTGGCCTGCTATGATTACATTCAGATGATTCTTTTCAGCCTCCTTTCTGTGTTCTTCACTGAGATGCATTGCAACAATGGTATTTATGCCTGAATTCATTATGTTCTGAAATATGTCTTTTGAGCCTTCTGTACCTCCTGTCATGTCAACGAATATCTTGCCAGCTTTTCTTTGGGGTGCACCTATCAAGATCTTTGGCCCGCTGCCGTTCCTTGAGGCTTCCTGATACTCGGGGATCTCCATGAGAAGGTCAATCACATCTGAAAGTTTATATGGCTTTTTTTCATCAAAGAGTTTTATGAGATATGTTGTTACCATATTGTCTGCTGGAGTGTGGAGACATGCAAATGGTATATCGAGAAGCCTTGCTGCATCAACTGCCCTTGTATGATTTACCGGCATTAATTTTCTCTCGACCTCTTTTATCCTTGCATCCATCAGGTCCTCTGCAACATTTATGGGCACACCGAATCTATGGAGTATGTCAACCTGCATCTTCATAACCTGATAGAGATTTGCGTAAGCCATGCCCTCAGGATGGTGAGAAAGGACAAGATCAATCCTTCTTCCATTTTTTCTCAGGGCGTCCGCAAGAAGAAGTTCACCCACCTCAATATCAATACCGGCAAGAATACCCTTTACTTCTTTTTCAGGGTCTCCGTAAAGAAGCCTTGAATCTGAGTATGGATTTTTCAGTGATTCCAGATCGAAAAATCTCTTTTCCTCTTCCTTAAGATTTTCGTATTCCTTTTTTCTTGATTCGAGTTCTTTTTCAATAATGTCCTTTCCGCGTGGATCATTCTCTATACCTGTAGATATAGCCTTTAATATGAGTTCGCCGAGTTTCATATACTTAACCCTTTTCGAGTAATATCCTTACCTTTTTATTCACGAGAGCGCCATCTGCGGAACCCTTTACCCTTGGCATGAGAACCCTCATCACCCTCCCGAGATCCTTGATGCCCTCTGCACCCACTTCCTTTATGACCTCGATTATAATCTTATCTAACTCTTCCTCACTTAACTCTGGTGGCATATATGACATGAGGATATCGAACTCTTCTTTTTCTGCACTGGCAAGGTCATCTCTTCCTGCAGATGTGTACTGCTGTATAGACTCTTTTCTCTGTTTTATAAGAGATGAGATGACCGAGATACAGTCTTCATCTGTGAGTTCTCTCTGTAGTTCTATCTGTTTATTTTTCAGTGCTGCCTTTAGCAGTCTCAGGGTAGAAGTCCTCCTCTTATCCGAGGACTTCAATGCTCTTTTGAGGTCCTCATCAATCTGATTTAAAATTGGCATTATTTAGTAGCCATCTGTTTTAGTTTCTTAAGGGCTTTTTTCTTTGCAGCGAGTATCTTCTTCTTTCTCTTTACACTCGGTTTCTCGTAATGCTCTCTCTTCTTTATCTCTGAGAGTATACCCTCTCTCTCGCACTGTTTCTTGAATTTCTTCAGTGCCATTTCGAAGGATTCACTCTCTTTTACATTTACATAAGGCAAATCGCTCATGCCTCCTCTCTTTTTTAAATGTAAAATAATTTAACAATACTGTACAAAAATTGTCAACCACCCTGTTGTTTCTTGTTAATTTATGAGATAATTTATAATATGAGACTATCAGAGCATCGATACCGAACGGTATCAGCAATAAGGGGCCCTCTGCTTTTTCTCCAGAATGTTATCCATGCAAAGGTAGGAGAGATAGTAAAAATTATATCTGATGATGGTCTTGAGATGGAAGGAGAGATACTGAGGATCGAAGGCTCTTCTGTATTAATAGAGGTTTACGGAGATACGAGGGGGCTTGGTACTGAAAAGACAACTGTTATCCTTACTGATTCTATTAAACAGGTTCCTCTTTCAATGGATATTCTTGGAAGGATGTTTTCAGGTTCATTCCGTCCGCTCGATGGAATGGGTCTTTTTATACCTGAGATCTGGGCACCTGTAACAGGGTTTCCAATGAATCCCACTGCAAGGGCAAGACCTGAGGAATTCATAGAGACAGGAATATCAGCCATAGATGGTTTGAATACCCTTGTAAAGGGACAAAAACTCCCTATATTTTCATCAGCTGGTCTTCCATCGAAGGAAGTGGCTGGGATGATTCTCAAGAATGCTCGTTTGAGGGATACAACGAAGAGATTTGTCATTGTATTTGCAGCAACAGGACTCACATTTCATGAATACTCATTTTATATGAATGTTCTTGAGGAGATGAGGACGGATTTCGTGGCATTCATAAATATGGCAGATGACCCCGTGATGGAGAGATTGCTTACACCCAGGTTTGCCCTGACAGTGGCGGAATATCTTGCTTTCAAAAAGGGGATGGATGTGCTTGTGGTAATAACTGATATGACGAATTATGCAGATGCCCTGAGAGAAGTTTCCACTGCCAGAGAAGAACTTCCTGGCAGAAGAGGGTATCCTGGATATATGTATTCTGATCTTGCTTCTATATATGAGAGGGCAGGCAGGATAAAGGGGACGGAGGGTTCCATTACGCTCATGCCCATTCTCACGATGCCTGAAGATGATATAACACATCCTGTACCTGACCTCACAGGTTATATCACCGAAGGACAGATCGTATTATCGAGAGAACTTCATCAGAAAAGGATATTTCCACCCATAGATGTTCTTCCGAGTCTTTCGAGGCTTATGCAGCATGGTATTGGTCCTGGAAGAACGAGAGAGGATCACAGGAAGATAGCAAACAATCTCTACAGGTACTATTCAAAAGGAAGAGATTTGAGAAAGCTTGAAGTGATAGTAGGAAGAGAGGGACTTTCTGGAGCAGACAGATTGATGCTCGATTTCAGCCTTGCCTTTGAAAGTGAATTTATAAACCAGACAGAAAGAAGAACAATCGATGAGACACTGAATAAAGGTCTGGAGATAATGGAGAGATTTTCTCTGAGGGTAAGATAATTAGGGTATCCATATGTACATAAAATTGACCCCCTCATGAAATAGTTCCTGTGGATTTATCGATATATTTATTCCGTTCTTCTCCTGTGAATAGATATTGGATTTATATCTTCCACCCCTTGAGTATGTAACTACCCTTGCATCCTTGAGACCGAGGGATTCCTTCATATCATTTATGGCATTATCGAGATAACCTGTTTTATCTATAATCTTCAATCTCCTTGCCTCCTCACCTGTAAATATCCTTCCATCAGCGAACGCCTTTATTTCTTCCCTTTTCAGGACTGCGCTGTTTTTCATATAAATCACATCTATAAATCTTTCATAAAATTCATCTATGATGGACTGAAACATCTTTCTTTCATTTTCTGTTATCCCTCTGAGAGGTGACCAGAAGTCCTTTTTATCACCTGATTTTATAACCTCACTCTGAACACCTATCTTTGTGAGTAATCCCTCCATATTGAACTTCATCGCTATCACACCAATGCTTCCAGTAATGGATGCTGGCATGGCATATATTTTGTCAGCGGACATGGCGACATAAAGTGCACCCGATGTGCCTGTATCAGTTATAAATGCATATACAGGTATGCCTCTTTTTTTTCTGAATTCTTTGATCTCATGGTAAATTATGTCCGATGCACTTACAGAACCGCCTGGTGAATTTATCCTTATGATCAAACCCCTTATATAATTATCACGGGATGTCATCTGGAGTATATCCTTTATTTCAGAAACCATCGATGGCTCACTCCTAAGTATATCCTTTCTTTCCCTGTCGATTATTACACCTGTGATATCCATGAGAAGTATCTTATCCTTTCCTTTTCCTTCAAGGTGTCTTTCCTCAAATGGTCTTTCTGGAGGAATGAGGTTTATATTAACAGTACATCCTGAGAGAAAAATGAAACAGAAGAGAAACAGTTGCTTCATCTTCATGAATAAATCTATCAGTTTTTTGTATTAATTGTCAAATCTACAAACCTGCGAGGTTAGCAGACCTGTTAAAATATATTATGGATCCAGATGAGGTAGAAAGGCTTTGGAACATGATAAGGTCATCTGATAGGGATGTAGTATCAAAGGCTGTTTTTAACAGAAATTTTACTGAAGAGATGGCTATTGCCCTTGCAAGGATGAGAAGCACTCCACCAGAGATTCTGGGTTTCCTTGCATCGGATGTGAGGTTTAGAAATCTTTATGAACTGAAGTATCACCTTGCAAAAAACCCGAAGACACCACAGAGGATAGCCCTTTCTCTTTTGAAGTTTCTGAGACTTTTTGACCTTGCGGATCTTACGAGGAATAAATCAGTGAATATAAATTTGAGGCAGAAGATAGAACAGATTATACTCGAAAAGATTCCATCAATGCCTTTAGGTAATCAGTTGAGCCTTGCGAGGAGGGCATCTGCAAGGGTAGTGGTGGGGATCATGGAATATGGTGATCCGCAGGCATTGAAGACGTGCCTTGAGAGTTTATACCTTACAGAAGGAGACCTCTTAAGAATTATAAATAAGGAATCCATAAGACCTGAGGTTATAAGGGCTATATCGGAACATCCGAGATGGTCGTCTAGATATATGCTCATGTTTGCTCTGGTGAGGAATTACTATACACCGATGTACAGGGTAGTGGAATTAATAAAATCCCTCAAGAGGAAAGATCTCGTGTATCTTTATAATGATCCGAAGACACCAATCTCCACAAAACCATTCATTTACAGGGAATTGATGGAAAGGGAAAATCATGATACATCCGACCAGGACTGATCTCTTAATACTAAAGGAAAAGACTCATACAGTCAGTGAGAGCATTAATATCCTGAAAGCCCGCAGACAGGCACTCATAAAGGAATTCGTGGAGATAACCATACCGTTTCTAAGAACAAGGGAGGATATAAGGAGGATATATGGTAATGCGATAATGAATCTGAGATTGAGCAAGGGTCATGAAGGAAGGATTTCGATAGATTCTATTTCGAGGGTAATGGAACAGAAGATGGGTGTAGATATAATAGAGAAGAGTATATGGGGACTGAAATATAGAGATATAGTTGTTTATGAAGGTCCTTTAAGGAATCCTGATGAGAGGAATTATGATTATATATCTACCGCTCCTCACCTTGAAGAAGCTATATACCAGATGGAAAGGGTAGTGGATGAAATGTTAAGGATTGCACAGTTCGAGAGTAAACTCAAAAGGCTTGGAGATGAAATAACAAAGACTACAAGGAGGATAAAGGTCCTTGAGGAGAGGATACTCCCTGATCTCAGGTTCACGATAAAGACCATTGAACAGTATCTTGCTGAAAGAGAAAGAGAGTCTCACTTCAGGCTTAAAAGATTCAAGACAGGAAAGGGAAGAAAGATTAAGGATTGATGACAACAGTGCCAGATGTTCCTTTTTCACCCTCAATGGAATATCTAAAATCGTGAAATTTTTTCATGACCCATAGATTTGTGACAAGATGTTCTGTTATCTCCTCTACCGTAAGTATAGACCTTTCACTTGATAGAGCAAGATAGAGGACAATCTGATCTCCTATATGACGGTCAAGTGCCATACCTGATTCATGGTACCTTTTAAATTCCATCCCTGCCATCATTCCCACATCTTCAGCCTTTTTACCCCTTTCACCAAGGGATGTGAAACCAGCAATAGAATTTTCTGACTCCACCTCGAGATAGATAAATGTACCTCTACTATTTGAAGGAACCTGAGAGATGGTGATATCCGGCCTGAATGGTCTTAAGAGATTCGAAAGTGAATCCTTCTGTCTTTTAGCAATCTCAAGGGGAAGATTGCTCACGCATGAACAACCAGTGAGTCTTTTTATCTCCCCTCTTTCTATGAGATTTAAGGGGATGATCCCTTGAGAGGGAATGACCTCTGCCCTCACCACTCCTCCACCTTCTGGATAGAAACCGTATGATTCGATGGATAGTCTTAATTCAATACTTAGTCTCTTTAAGATTTTTGTGAAGACACCTTCAATATAGTGGTATGATGGACTCATCGGAACATGTGTTCCACCCCTCAGGGTTATATATGATCTGTCTTTAAGGAATATCAGGCAGGGAAGGATGGTCTGGAGAACAAGCATTGTTGAGCCTGCAGTGCCTATATCATAAAAATAATTGCCAGGTTTTATATTTTTAGGATAAAAAGTGAGTTCCGTGGAGCCATATTCCGCTCCTTTCACGCTCGCACCTGATATGAGTGCCATTATATTTACAGCACTTAAATGTTGTGGCATAAGCCCTGGCTTTTTTCTTTTTTTTCTTATATTGAATATATGAAATGGTTTTAGGAAGAGACATGATAATGCAAGGCATGTCCTGAGTATTTGGCCTCCTCCTTCACCGTAACTTCCGTCTATCTCGATCACACTTTTCATAAGGGACTATTTTATTATAAAGTAAAGATATGGTGAAAAAGATAATAATCTTGATTAACCTGTTTCTTGTTGGAGGATGTGGTACATATGCCACGCTCAGGTCAGTCTCTCCGGATGAGATCCACGGCAGATTTGACCTCATCATTTATGGAGGAAGGTATCTTGATGATATAGAGACAGTGGCAATACTTGATAATCATGATGATAGATACATATTCAGGGTCTTTGCGCCTCTTTATGATTTTAAGGTCGAAAAAGGAATGGATAAAGAGTCCGCGATAAAGAGGGCAGAGGGATTCCTGAGATCCCAGCGAGGGGTATTCAACATAAAAGTCAGTTCTATAAGTGTTAATGGCACCATAGCAGGTTATGAATTAATACCTCTTTATGATCCCTTCATGTATGGAACTCAGGATGTGCTTGACACAGAGTATCTCATCAGGGATGATGAGATACTGGTGAGGATAAGACTCAAACCATTGGTAGAGAGGATGCTCTCTGATGGTAACGGGATTAAGGACCCGCAAGAGAGGTGATGTTCATTATATTTATATCACGATATCTTTCTTTCAGAGCTCTGTGTCTCAATTCATGACAGCTCAGGACTATCACCTGCCTTGACCTCGAGAATTCATTTATGAGGAATTCCATTCCGTTCATGAATCTTTCATCATCTGAATGGGCAAAGGGTTCATCGAGTATAAGGGGAAGTCTCACATCTTTTGATATATAATCGCATATAGCCATCCTTATGGATAGATAAATCTGCTCTGTGATACCTCCGCTGAGAATATGTTGCATCTCTTTATTATTTATCTGTATGTCGTCGAATATGAATACGAAACTGAGATCATTATTGAACCTTATAGTGTAACTCCTGGATGTAATCTTTCCGAGTATCTCCTTGACACGATTGTTAAGAATCTCTGACCATTCCCTGTGGTGTTCCGAAGATATCCTCATTATTGTATCCTTTGCTATGGTTAGAGACTCCATGTAACTCATCGTCTTTTCTCTCAAGACTTTCTTCATGCTGATATCTTCTTCGAGTCTAATGAGTTCATCCCTGTCTTTCGAGATATTATGATAATCAATCCTGAGTTTTTCGAGGGAATCATTTAAGGCTCTTATTTTTTCCGATATCCTTTCACTCTCTTCCTGGATCTCCTGGAGGGTTCTCTTTTCTATCTTCGAAGTCAGGTCTTCATGTCCTTTTAGCTCGTCTTTCAGTCTTTCGATATAATTATCCTCATATCTCATCTTTGCGAGTTTCTCCTTTTCAGAGATGAGTCTTTCATATGTCTCGCGACTTTTTTTTGCAATGGAACACATTTCAATAAACTCATCTATATTATCTTCATTGAATGGAATGCCAGCAATTCTTGAAAATTCCATAAGGATCTCTATGTCTTTCTTTATCTCTTTATCCTTCTCATCAATCTTTTCTTGCAGTTCATCCATCTTTTTCTCTATATCAGTAATAGTCCTCTTCATGGCATAACCCTTCTCGCACCTTTTTATGACTTCTATGATGATAGATGGATTGAGATCTCTTCTGAGGATGGATGAGACCCAATCCATCTTCTGTGAGATGGCTCTCTTATTTTTATTCAATTCATCCTCAAGCCGAATTATCTCAAAAAGATCAGAAATCGCTGCCTGATACTCACTATATTCTTCATATGTGAGATTGTATGTATTTTTGAAATTTTCGTATTCTCTCTCAAGGCTCTTTAATTCCGATCTTCTGTCCTCCAGATTATCCTTTATCTCCCTTATTGATAAATAAAGTCTTTTTGCCCTTATCCTGTATATTGCATAGGAAAGAAGAAGTATTATTAACAGTGCGGATATGGATGGTATGAGACCGAGTATATCCCTCATAATATATAGTGACATACATCCAGTGATGAAGAGCCCAATAAAGAGAAGCCTTACCCTTTTTAAAATGGACATTCTCAGTTCGAGAGTACCTGTAAGTTCAGCAATTTTGCTGTTTATCTCTTCTCTTTTATTTTTATAGTCGCCTATTGCTCTCTTTTCTATGGGGGTGAGGTTTTCGACAATCCTGTGGATTTCGATATGTCTTTTAAGATTCCATTTAAATCTTCCCCTTTTTCCCTCAAGTTTTTCTTCGAATTTTTCTGCCTCTTTATAGAGTACTTCGAGAGTCTTCAATTCATTTATTAATTTCTGTATGGTTTCAGTATCGAGTGAATAAAGTTCAGGAAGATCTTTTAACTCTTGAGAGAGCCTTTCCATTTCCATAATGAGACCCGAAGATTCTTCTTTCATCTTTTTGTTTTCATTCTTTCTTTCTTCGAGCCTTCCGTGTGTCTTATTTATCTTTTCGAATCTTTCATAAGGAAAGTTTTTGTATTTTTCGTGACTCTTTATCTCGAGCTCTATCTCTTTAAGTCTTTTTAAAATCCCTTCTTGTTCATTGAGTTTAAGGAATTTTTCATGGATTTTGAGGAGATTTTGCTTTTCTTCTAATTCATCTTTCTCTTTTTTAAGTCTTTCGTATGTATCGATGATATTCTTTTCCCTCTGTATCTTTTCTTTCAGGGTCTTGACCGTCGAGAGTTTCTTTTTGATCTCATTATTAAGCCTGTCTATGGCTGTAGTGATCTTGCCTTCTTTTAATATCTCTGGGAGTGAAAATTTTTTATTCAATGCCTCATCAAGTCTTTGTAATGCCTCATTTGCTGTTGTCTGGGATGAACTATCGATGATCCTTTCGAGATGCCTTCCAATAGATTCAGGCTGATCGAGTTCAGCAAGTTTATGCTGATCCACGAATGCGGTTTTTGTGAACTCATCATAGGTGAGTCCGAATAATAACTCTCCGGGATCCTTTGTCTTGCGAGGAAGGTCCCTACCATTTTCCCTTATCTTTCTTGAATACTTTCCAGCACTCAAACTGTTCTCAATGATGTAATAATCTTTATTTATATTAAATTCAAGGATTATCGTTCCATCTCCTCTCTCTTTGAGACCCCCATTTTTTGGATTGTAAAGAGATTCAAGGATTGCCCTTGCAATGGTGCTCTTTCCTGTCTCATTTTTGTCGACAATGATACAGAGGCCATATGGAAGTCTCAGGTCTATCTTCCTAAATGGTGGTATACCATCTATAATGACTCTTTCAATCTTCATGATTCACTCATACCTCGGTTTCAATTCTTTCCATTTAAATGCATCGAGACCATATCTCAGGGCATTCTCATAGATCCTCCTTTTTTCATGATTAGCTTCATTCTTTATCTTCTCTCTCATGGCTATGATGAACTTGCCTTCCACTGTATTCTCTGATACCTTTTCAAACGGATCAAAATATGTGTAATCATTCATATCGATTTCATAACCTATACATCTACTGGTTAGATGTCTATTGAGCATTTCTTCCAGTTCGTCTTTTATGAGCATTCCTTGTCCCTTGACTTCTATCCTGAAGATGGTATCTTTTTTATCTTCGAACTCATCCACTTTTTCAAGGATACTTTTGATGATGGGTTCTTTTTCATTATTCACTGAGATTATCTCGATCTGCCTTATCACAAAATCTGAAAAACTCTCTTTATGAAGATTTATATTACAGATGCCATCTGACTTCTCTATCTCTACCACAATGCCGTATCTATTGCCTGTTTCGTTCATCTGGGTTGGAATGAAAGAACCTGGATAGAGACCCTTTATTCTTTTACCATCAGAGATTTCCTGATAAGTGTGGTAATGTCCTAAGGCAACAAAGTCGAATGGTGAATTTATGAGTTCACTATCATAAAATGGTAACCACATCTCTTTCTCTGGAGGTGCAGAGACCTTTCTCGAACCATGAAAGATATATATATTTATCTTTTCATGATTAGCAGGGATCTCCATGTCAAATGGTCTTTCATCCATACTGTAATTAGCCCTTCCATATATATCGAAATCCTTGAACTCAAACCTCGATATCTCATTTGTCGAAAATATATATACATTATCAGGCCATTTTCCGAGACCTGAGAGTTCAATCTTCGATGGCATGTAGTATGATTCCCCATAATAGTCGTGATTTCCAGGCGCAATAAATACTGGAATCTTTAGGTTTTTCATGCTCTCGAGGAGAAATCCTGCATCGTCACTATTTATGCCTCCATTTTCATAAAGATCTCCTCCAATAAGGAGAAAATCTATTTTCTCCTTTTTTACAAAATCTATCAATCTTTCGATTGCTCTTCTTAATCTTTCATCTATACCATATTTTCTATACCATCTTCTGCCCATATGGAGATCAGATATATGGATAGACCTTATTCTTTTTAGTTCTCGAGAAGTTGCCATTCCGCAAATCCCTCCTTTTTATCAAGAAGTCTCTTTTTTACCAACTCTATCTTCTTTTTCAATGGATGGGTCTTTACAATAATGAACCCTCTAAGAAGATTAGATATGGTTGCCTCTTGAAATGTGAGTTCACTACCGTTTTTGAGGAATAAGGTGGTTCTTATATGCCTGTGTCCATCAGGTATTTCTATGACTATCTTCTCCACATCTTCATTACTTATCACCATCTTTAAACCTCCCTATCATCTCCTCCACAGTGAGTCCGAGTAATGGATGCCTCATGTGGGGTGCTATCTCCATAAGAGGTTCGAGAACAAATCTTCTCTCGTGCATAAATGGATGGGGTATCTTCAATTCAGGGATATCTATCACCATATAATTATAAAATATTATATCGATATCTATGAGCCTGGGACCATATCTCTCTCTGTACGTTCTTCCCATGCTCTTTTCTATATCCTTCAGGGTGATAAGTAGGTCCAGAGGCATAAGTTCTGTCTCAACCTCGACTGCCATATTTAGAAACAATGGTTGTTCCTTTACCCCCCATGGTTCTGTCTCATATATCGATGATCTCTTAATGGGATATATCCTTCTTTCATCAAGCATCTCAAGTGCCTTCTCGAGATTCTTCTCTCTGTCACCGAGGTTTGAACCGAGCAATAGATAGACTTTTCGTACCATTTAATTATCATACCAGATATCGAGAGATGTGAAATAGGTTATAATTCATTATGGATATATATCTTATAGATGGCAGTTCCTACATCTACAGGGCATTTTATGCTATAAAGGACCTGAAGAATTCGAAGGGCTTTCCCACGAACGCTATCTATGGATTTACTAACATGGTTCTCAGGATAATAAGGGAGAGAAATCCTGATGCCATCGCGATTGTATTCGATACCCCCCATCCTACAAGGAGGCATAAAATATTCGAAGAATATAAGGCTCAGAGACCTGAGGCTCCTGATAACCTTACTGTACAGATACCACCAATTAAAAAAATAACGAAGTCTCTTGGACTTAAGATAATAGAGATACCTGGATATGAGGCTGATGACATCCTTGCTACGCTTGGAAAGAGATTTTCAGAAGATGGCCATACTATATATATAGTAAGTGGAGACAAAGACATACTCCAGACAGTTGATGACAGGATCATGATGTTCGATCCGATGAAGGATGTTATTTATAACTCGAAGAAGGTCTTGGAGAGATATGGAATACTTCCGCATAGAATACCTGAACTCATAGCTCTGAAAGGAGATGCCATAGACAATATTCCTGGCATAAAGGGAGTTGGAGACAAAACTGCCTTGAAGATTCTGAGTTATGGAGAGAGTCTGGAGGAGATAGTGAAGAATACAGCACTTATAAAAGACGAAAGACTCAGAGAGATCGTCTCAGGGAATCTTGAGAGGATAATGATGAATTATGATCTTGCAAGACTCGATTATAATGTCCCTGTGGATATAAATGTTGATGAACTGATTCCAGAGAAGGCTCAATGGAATGAGCTCCTGAGGTTATTTATGGAGTTCGAGTTCAAAAGCCTTCTTAAGTTGATTCCATCAGATGATCTTCAATTGCCTGAAACTATATGGATGATTCTCATGGATATAGAAACACTCGATGCATTAATAGAAAATGAATTCTCATTTCATATTCTGAGGAATTCTGATATCCTGGGAATGGGTATTGCAATAGATGAAGAGAAGGTATATTACATTCCAGTTGGCCATAAATACTCCTCAGAAAATCTCGAGAGAGACAGGGTGATAGGGAAACTTAAGAGAGTATTTGGAGATCCTCAGAGGATAAAGACAAGCAGTAATATAAAGGATGATATAGTCTTCCTTAAAAGACTCGGCATAGAGATAAGGGGCATGATTTATGACATCACGGTGGCATCATACCTGATAAATCCACTTAAATCAGACCATTCCTTTGAGGAATTATGTATTGAGTATCTCGGTATAAGAGAAGAAGGTATTAAGAAAGATGACCATATGGATCTCAGAAAGGCAGGTGAGATTGCATCAAAAAGGTCACTCCTTAAGATGAGATTGAGAAGAATAATTTTCGATAGATTGAAGGAAGAAGGTTTATATGAACTGTATCTCAATATGGAGATGCCTCTCATAGAGGTTCTTGCTGATATGGAGGGTACAGGAATAAAGATAGATGTCGATGCACTCAGGGATATTTCGAAGGAACTTGAAAGAGAACTCGAAACCTTGAAGGCGAGGATATATTTTATGGCAGGTGAGGAGTTTAACATAAATTCGCCAAAACAGATATCCGAAATACTCTTTAATAAATTAAAACTGAAACCAAGAAAAAAGACGAAGACAGGATATTCCACTGAGATTCAGGTGCTCGAGGAACTCAGTCTTCAGCATCCACTTCCGTATGAGATACTCAATTACAGGAAGTTATTCAAACTGAAGACAGCATATGTCGAAAGTCTCCTTCATTTTATCAATCCTGAAACAGGAAGGCTCCACACATCCTTTAACCAGACGGCAACTGCAACAGGCAGACTCTCTTCGAGTGAACCGAATCTCCAGAATATACCTGTGGAGGGAGAATGGGGTGAAAGGATAAGGAAGGTTTTTGTGGCAGAGAAGGGTAACCTCATACTTACAGCGGATTATTCTCAGATAGAGTTGAGGATAATGACTCACATAAGTGGAGATCCCATATTTCAGGAGGCATTCAGAAAGGGTATAGATATCCATACCCTTACAGCAATGGAGATATTCGGTGTCGCTGAAGATATGGTGACTCCAGAACACAGGAGGGTTGCAAAATCAGTAAATTTTGGTATTATCTATGGTATAACACCATACGGGTTAAGTGAGACACTGGGTGTTTCGAAGGAGGTGGCACAGTCATATATAGAGAGATTTTTTGCACTCCATCCAGATATAATGGAGACATCGAAGAGGCTTATAGAAGAAGCAAAGATGAATGGATATTCAAGGACACTATTCGGAAGGAAAAGACCTATTCCTGAGTTGAGGAGTCATAATACAGAGACTAGGATGCTCGGGGAGAGGATAGCTGTTAATGCTCCTGTTCAGGGAACTGCATCGGACATTATGAAGATTGCGATGATAAATATACATAAAAGATTCAGGGAGATGGGTTTAAGATCGAGGATGATTCTCCAGATTCATGATGAACTCGTCTTCGAGGTTCCTGAGGATGAACTTGGAATAACAGCGGACATTGTGAGGAATGAGATGGAATCAGCAGTAAAACTGATAGTGCCTCTCACAGTTAATATAAGTTATGGCAGAAACTGGGCAGAACTCAGGGAGATCTGAATAACCCGTTTCTCTGGAAAGGAGGAGAATTTATGAAGAAAAAGGAGTTGTCAGCAAAGACTATAGCAGAACTTCGTTCGATAGCAAAGGATATGGGTCTCAGAATTCCGAGGACATCGAAAAAAGAAGATGTGATATCTGCAATCCTTAAAGCAGAAAGATCTCTCAGGTCAATGAGAATAAAAAAAGAGGTGAAGAGAGTTACAGTGAGAAGAGTGAAGAAAAAGAAGATCGAGGCAGTTTCTCATGAGATACCGTCGGTTAGGATAGTCACGGAGGAAAAGGCAAAAAAAGTAGAATTACATCCATTAAAGGATATTATCGGTATAATTCCTGTTAATGAGAGAATGCTTTATATCTACTGGGAATTAATGGATAAGACCATGGAGGATTACAGGAGGATATATCCAGATGCAAGGTTCGTGATAAGACTTTATGACATTACTCAAACAGACGAGCAATCAGCTGCACCATACACTGATATCATGATATACAGAAATTCAGGAGGAATACATATAGATACAGGTAGGTCAGGGAGGTTTTATGGAGAACTCGGGGTAATAACAGTGAAGGGAATATTCCTTAAGATAATACAATCAAATGTCGCGATACTGCCATGTATCAGAGAGGTTCCTGAGTTAAGGGAAATACTTCCATCCTTCAGGAAAGAACCCATACCGTCAAGTTAGAGATAGGGGTTAGTTTCTGAGAGATAAATACAGATCCGGTTTTTTAACAGGCCTCAGCGATAGATTCAAGATAAAAGGGGTTTGAATACTGATTGTTCGGTATTTTGTTTAATAATAAATAAAAATCATGAGATT
>FWPU01000935.1_pt1 | contig 59147 bp, 50 predicted proteins | sample 2228361 | NCBI WGS metagenome assembly FWPU01 (sample SAMEA103939777, study PRJEB20133) | metagenome
GTCTTTTTCCGGATACTGTGAGGACGCTCATTAGTCTGAGAGAGATGAACATAGACCTGTTTGTCTCCTCGTCAACCTTTCAGTCGACCATCGTGGAGTATTTCAAGAGAAGATCTCTGCATCATATGTTCAGGGACATAATGGGTTACAGACCGGGCTTTGAAAAAGGTACGCACCACTTCAATTATGTGAGCAATCATCATGGAATACCACTTGAGAATGTGATATTTGTTGGAGACTCCATCAAGGATTTTGAGCGTTCTAGAGGGCACTGTGGGTTTATTGCACGTATTGGAATGTTTGGAGAGGTGGACTTCAGACAGGCTGGCCATAATGGTCCAATCATAACGGAGTTGTCACAGATACCGTTCATGGTGGCACGTATCAGTTAGACTATGCCAGTGACAGTCATGCTGACTCTTTGCTCTTCTTTATGATGCTTACTGCTGGTAGGACCGCGACCTTGCTCATCGCCTCAAGTTGTGCACGGACTCGCGGAATCAATTCTGCAGGAACTGTGACAAGATTTTCTGGCGGAAGGTCTTCCAGTACGTGAATGATCTTTTCTAGCGAGTTCTTCTTCATCTGACGGCACATTGCACCACTGTAGGCTGGCAGTATCAGCTTGTCAGGATGGGCTGCCTGAAGTTGTTCTATCAGTCCGATCTCGGTTGCCAAGACAAACTTCTTAGAAGAACTCTCAGCGACTGTGCGGACCATCATACCAGTCGAACCAACAAGGTCTGCTGCCTCCTGTACTTCAATAGGACACTCGGGATGAGCAATTATCACTGCATCAGGATGTTCTTCACGCATCAAATAGATATGGGCGAGATCAAACTGTTGATGGACATAACAGTGACCACGTGGCTCGATGTCTATCACTCGTATACCTGTTGCACGCCGGATATACTCGGCCATGTTCTTGTCGGGACCAAATAGGACTGTATCCACACCTAACGATTGAATCACCTGAATGACATTTCCCGAAGTGACAATCACATCCGCCTCTGCCTTTACATCCGCTGTGGTATTGATATAGACTACAACAGGGACTCCAGGATACTCCCTTCTCTTCTCACGTATCTTTTGTGGGGTGAGCCAACCAGCAAGAGGACATAATGTATCGGTGGCAGGAAGATATACTGGTATGCCAGGAGCAAGGACTGCTACCATCTCTGCCATAAACCGTACTGCTGAGAATACGACCATGTCAACATTCTCTAGTCCAATACAGCGTCTTGCGAGCTGAAGCGAGTCGCCGACAAAGTCAGCTATCTGTTGAATCTCAATTGGTTGATAGTTGTGTGCAAGTATCAGGGCCTTCCTCGCTCTCTTTAAATCAAGGATGTGCCTCTGAAGTGCGCTCAGCTCTCTGCTCATTGGATTGTCACTCATTAGTGAGAGATTAAACATAGTTATTTAATAGAATCTCAAACGGCAACTGTTGACTCAGGGATCATGCGGGTCGGCAATCATTGCCACATTGACATCATGTGGTCACATAGTCAATCAAATCAGTTTAAGTATAGTTGCGAGATGATGGTACAGACCCACTTATCTATCTACGGAGGACTGTATAACGAGGATAGGTGTGGCCGCAGGGCCAGAACCCCCAATGGTCGAGGACGCCAGAGAATTGATCAGACTACTTGTAGATGCTGGCGTAGATGTCATGGTAGAGGAGACACTGGCTCCTGCAGTTCAAAGACCTGGTGTGCCTCTCAAGAGAATGAGTGTTGATCTGCTGATTCTCGTTGGTTCGGACACCACTCTACTCACAACGCTTCTGAAGATTGGTAAGAGAGAGACTCCAATCTTACCTGTTGCGTCACACGGACAACCCGACTTTCTCTTTGACGTCACAGTCACGGGCTTTCAGGAGATACTTGAAGACGTAACTAATAGAAGATGGACCGAGGAACGGAGAACGCGTCTAGCAGTGACCATTAATGGTATGGAGGCACCACCATTGCTGAATGAAATTGCAGTCTTTCCGCGGGCGAGTGCAACACTCTTACAATATTCTCTCTTTCTTGATGGAGAACATTCATGGACGGACACAAGTGATGGACTCATTATAGCAACACCGACTGGCAGTACGGCATACGCACTTAGTGTTGGAGGACCGATCGTACTCTCACCAGCCCCCGTATTTGTCATCATACCTGTCAATAGTGCAAATCCAGCCCGAAGGCCTCTTGTTGTCTCGGACACAACTAGGATAGAGATAAGAGACATAGTGAGTCGTGTGAAGGCAGAGGCGATAATGGATGGCCAGATACGAAGGGCGGTAGAGGGCAAGACCATCACTGTGGTCCGATCAGAGACAGATGCAGTATTTGTAAAACTGTCAGAGGAGAGAGTTGCAGACCTGCAGGGAAAATTACGAAAAAAGGTCGAGATCTTTGATAGAGTCGCACAAGAGCTGCCACCCAGTGCAAAACTTGTTCTAAAGGTTCTTGAGTACAGAGAGGAGATGACTCAGAGAGAGATTGTAGAGGAGACAAAACTTCCACCTCGGACTGTGAGGTATGCTCTGTCCATGCTTATTAAGGAGGGACTTGTGACTAAGAGGTTGTCACTACAGGACACCAGACAGGGACTTTTTAGACTGGCTGCCTCTACAAAGACAGGAATCGACAAGACTAGTATGAGCGAAGATAGTGGTAAACATGTCTGAACAGATTATAGGATATCCCAAGACGCAGAACGTAGTGATAGACAAGTTCTTTGAATCTATCAGATCTACTTCACAACGAATAGCCAGTGGGGGAGAGATCCCCGTCACAGAGAGAGGAATCTTTAACGAGAACTTGCAGATCGCACTCCTTGCTCTGTTTAAACATACCCACATAGATACGACCGTTCTCGCGTATGGTTGTGAGGTCGACGCAGACCTATCAAGACTGTTTCTTGATACAGCAGACATAATCCCAGAGGAGAGAGCGGTTGAATGTATGGCACTGTGTTTCTATGGGCTTGTTCTTGGAGACTATAATGCTGAAGACTTTCGATATCTCTACAGGACTTCACTGTACAGAGGCTATTCGGAACACTTGGTTGGGGCATGGTTGAGAAAAGCGTTGGTTGTACTCAGTGCCATCAAGTCAGATACTGCAGAGGACATGATGCTCCATGTCCGAGAGTGGATAGACTACCTTGGGGCACCACTATGGTCACCAACAGAGTTTGTCGAGGCATTTAGACTGGTATGTATCGATCTACAACCAGTACTAGAACAAGAGGGATTCAGACTTGTAGACACACTCAGACGTCGTCCATCATATATCAAGGAGGCGACGGAGAAACGGCGCTATCAGGACTTTAGAGCACTCACTGAGCACTGGTTGCCAGATGTACTGTCATCAGAGGCGCTCAAAGAGTATAGGAAGAGGGTATATTCACAGGCGCAGACTCTCCTCACAGGGGATGACTCAATTGATTCATCGATCCGAAAGGTTGGAGCCCTCTTTGAGAGTGTAGGGTTCAGGCCAGACGCTGAGAGTACATTTCCAGTCCGTCTGCAGGAACTTCCAAGTCCACCGCCAGCGGATGTTGCGGATCAGATGATCTTCGAGATGATACCGCAAAAGATGAGAATGAGTCTCTTGCCAGCAGTTGTATATTCCACCAGAACAAAGAGAGTCGAACTATTATTTCTTGGTGGACCTGAGATAGGTAGAAGCTGCATACTCCTGAAGACGGATACGGGTGCGATTATTCTTGATTTTGGACTGTCTGTTGCCAATCAGAATATACCTCGATGGATACCCGAGATTGAGATGATTGACTCGGTCCTCATCTCCCATGCGCATCTTGACCATACTGGTGGACTACCAGTGCTCTATGACAAATATACTGGAAAGTGGTGTTCAACTCCTCTCACAGGTGCAATCACAATAGCTCTACTAGAGGATGCACTCACTACAGGCACACCTGTTCCACCAAGAAGAGACGATGAATGGGACAGAATATCACGATTCAACCGTGAGAACTTGGATAAGGTCATTAAGAATCATGTCAGTCTGGAACCAACAAAGAGTGCGGAAGTAGCAGGGGGAGTGGTCGTGACACCAGTCGAGGCAAGTCATATACCTGGTAGTGTCGCATACATATTGGACATAGAGGGGTTCCAAGTCCTCTATACAGGCGACTTTAACCTTGACAACTCAGTTCTCTTTAGAGGAGCTCAGCTTCCAACAGATTGTGATGTGACCATTTTTGATGGTACATATTGGGCAAGAGAAGACTTTGATAGACAGAGGGCATCACATATACTCGAAGACGTGGCAAAGAGAAACGGTCCTGTCATAATTCCAAGTTTTGCAGTGGGTCGCACACAGGAGGTGCTTATGATGCTTGAGTCTTTGGGCATCACAGAACAAAAGAATGTGATGGTGGCAGGACTTGCAGAGTCAGTGACCAAGACATGTGGAGTTCGTGGCCACTGGTCATCAATGAAGAAGAACAAGACCGAACTCAATAGAGACGATATCCTTGTTGCAGGTGGGGGAATGATGGCAGGAGGGCTGGCAAGAGAGTTCTTTAATAGACACAGGGATGATCCAGAAGCGGCAGTAGTGTTGTGTGGATATCTTGCTCCCAGAACACCCGGCTGGAATCTGTTACACAACTACGAGCCTCACAGATGCAGAGTCGAATATGCTAGACTGTCTGCACACTCGTCGTCATCAGGACTACAGCAGTGGGCCAAAGAATGTACTGGCAAGACTGTGATAGTACACACACCGGTCAGACTTCCACCACAAGGCCTAGTGTTACCATATTACCGGCAGCGCCTGACATTTGAGGTCTGAATTAGCCGACTATCTCCAGTACGCCACCTAGGACAAGCTTTGTTGTGACAAAACGCATTGCTGGAAGACTCAGATTTACCTTCTTCACAATCTCCTCAAGCGTTGTACTGCCATCACAGTAGTTCACAAATTTCACAATCACATCACCATAGGTCTTGATGATCTCCTCATCAACTTCGCCGATCTTCTTGGGTACACTTGTTGGGCCAATGTCTACTTTGAAGTCCACCCAACCAAATCGGTTTAGAATCTGTAGACATCCAGTGACCACCTGTGGAGGCAGTTGAGATGTATTAATGATATTCTCTACTGTAGTAGAGTTTTCCTTCACTATGCTCATGACCTCAACAATGACACGTCCCATAGAGCGACTATTGAATGGCAAGGGTTTTCCAACATCTCTAGACCGCACCTCATAGTCGCGACTTACACGTCTCATTGGGATCTTATCTAGAACAAGAAACACAGCGTCTTCAAACAGGGACGTCTCTCCGTCCCATGTCTCCCAGATATTGGCATACTTCGCCTCAATATCAAGCAATATAGAGTCCATCTTTGCTCGTCGGTCTGCCTCATCAGAGGTATTGGTGACTATTGCAGCAATCACAAAATGACTGGATTTTTCTACCAGTACCAGATTGCCCTCATGTTCCATGGTCTCCAGTGCATCAGTAGCTGTACCTTGTTCGAAATCATCGGTTGTGACACGGAACGAGTCAAGTGCAGAGATCACACCTGCAATCGAACTCACATTGACAGATTCATTTGTGTAAAGAAGATGGAATACAGGCGATAACATATTCTCATAACGGACAAGAAGTGAGATATCCAATAACCTGGCTGGCGTTGCGGTCCCAGCAGATACAGATACGGACCTCTCTTGTTGCGACACAGCAGACATCTGGGTGACACTTGTCTGTAGAGCTGCGTCACTAGATGCAACATCCACATCGATTTGAGATGGTGAGATTGATTCATAGGGAACCTCCTCAAATCCAGAACCTGTCGGAGTTGCGGCACGTTTACTGACATCAAGTGCATCTGGTGTGTCTTTTGCGTCCGTCTTTCTGTGAACAGTGATCATGTCACTGAGTGGAAGGTCGGGCAGTTGTACACCAACCGTCTTTGCTGCAATCTCGAGCATAGTACGAATGAACTCATCTCGACGTACCTTGTCAGTAGCAACCATTGGAAATGTAGATACTCCAAGAAGGCGCTGAATCTTATCTGCTCTCATGGACTCAGGCAGGTCCTGCTTGTTGGCAATTATAAACAGAGGCACGGCAGGGGCATCCTTCTTGATCTTCCTTAGTAATGACTTTGTCTGCATAACGTTTCTGAAGCTTGAGTCAGTCACCAGGAATATCATATCAGTACCCTGAAAATAGAATCCCCATAGGTCCTGAAAGACAGCCTGCCCTGCAAAGTCCCATATTGTGACTAAGAAGGTACCGAACTGGATAGTCTCAGAGGAGTCCACTGCAACATTAATTGTTGGTACATAGCCACCTGGAGCAGGATCATGACCAAACAGGAGCCTGAGTAGAGTGCTCTTTCCAACACCACCTGTACCGACAAAAGAGACCTTGAAACGTGTGAATATCAACTCGCCCAGTAGATCCTCTAGATTATCACGGATGTAACTTATACTATTACCACGGAGTGCTGTCACAAGACGATTGGCACCCTCTCGGACCTTATGACGAATGACTCGGTCCTCATCACGTCCATCAGTCACAAAGAGAAGTATCATATCATTGACAGGTGCATGAAACACCTTGTGTCTGTTTACATAGATTGGTGTATCATTAGCCAGTCCTTCTGTAGAGACAAGATCACGATGTCCAACAAGAAACTCTCGAATATCAGCCTCTTCAAAATCAATTTTCCAGAACCGGACACGAGTGACGACACTGCCATCGTTTGTTATCAACAAGACATTGTGTATCAACTGTCGTCACACTCCACTAATAATATGGCTAATTTCTATTTGTTGCTCAGGATAGACCACGTAAATATGTCTAATAAGAGTGACCTGTATAAACCCAAAAGACTGTTTAGGACTCGACAAAGTTGATCTGACCTCTCTTGTATAGTTCAGAGATTACAACAAGTAAGACACGAGGATCAACTCCAGTGACTGAGGCGATCTCTTCTATTGTGAGCATTCCTCCACACAGTTCAAGGATCTCTTCAGAGCCCTCATAGAGTCGAAGTACATCTTCAGAGGACTTCTGTACGACATAGGGGATGTCCGTGAGCTGGACATTTATCTTAAAGCCAATTGCACCCAGCGACTTAAGAAGATGAATCGCACCCAGTGCAAGGTGAGGACCATTTCCCTTAATGAACTGAGAGAGTTCGGTCACGTTGTCAATTTTTGTCCACACTGCCTCTAGCAAGTCACGCACGGACTCGAAAGCGAACTCTGACCACTCTGGCTCACGAATTTTAAATGGAACATGTCTTGGTGACAACTCAACAGGGGGTATAGTCGCAAGCAGCTTTAGAATAAACGGGGGCGAGGCATATGGACTGTCAAGAGGACCTACAGACCCTGGCATCTCATCAAAGTACAGATCCGGTAAAAATGAGAATCGTGTGCGGAGAGTCTCTACATCCTGCGTATCACCAGTTATCAATGCAAACACCAATTGGTCACGTTCGATCATTATATAGTTGAGGTCACCTGCATTAAAGACAGAGGTGTTCGCAGGAATCATGTCTTCAAAATTGAAGGAGGAGATAGCTGCCACCAGGTTGTAGGCACGTTCGAGCACCTTTGACTTCTTATCATAATAGTAGGACAAGAGTGGTTCGCCTGTGGCTCTGTCTACCACGACAAACGCCTGATGTCCCTTTGGTGTAGAGGAGGGAGTCTCATACACGACATGTCGGTCGATAGTTGTATCGATTGACCATTTTGAACGAGCAAGGTCGGGTGGGATATTGATATGACCTGCTGTGTGAAGTATGGTCAACAATAAACTAGAGGGAAGCCTGCTATCAATCTGGCATACCTTGAGTCTTAGTTCATCAGCGACCTCTTTTGCATATTCCAACTCAACATCAGAGAGGACCACCGCCAACACTGGCGAGTCAGAGTTTGACCGAACAGTGGCAACTGCTGCAGAGTATGACGCAACATTATTACTATTTGGTTCTATAAACAATGCAAAGACTTTCGCATGCATTAGGTGAATTGGCCAGAGTTCCCTAGCAAGTTCTTCTAAATTTTGACGGCATATCTCAACCATATAGGATCCAATGGATATTGGTCGTGAGTAGGGGCCTGTGAATGAGCCCAAGTTTAACATGAGGCGAGTCAATACCTGTGAATATTCATTCTCAGTCGCGGTATATGACTCACTAGTGATCATGCAGATGCGTATAGTCTTCTGTATATGACGGCGACTTGTCTGAATGAAGTCTTCTTTGAGAGCACTTGGTGGACGTGACTGAACACTGCGCCGCATCTCATCGCTTATTGCAGTGATTGCCTCCATATCGTGTCCATCAAGATCTCCGAATTCCTCATTTGGTATTCCAATGATAATCAGACTCTCTGAGATAGAAGAGAAACAGACATGGCAGTTGTTGACGACAATCGGAATAGTGGATGACTCGATGCCATCAATATCGACCAGCTCATAGTATTTCTCAAGCACCTGACTGATCAGTGGTTCATAAGACGTATTCTGTGTGAGATTCAAAGCTGCCATAGTCTTTGGACCACGGATATCAACCAATATTGCAGCTCTGATCATCGGACTGTTCCTCAGTATATGTTATTGTAACTACATAATTGTGATGGATAATTAATCATACACTTTGTACATAACAGCAATAAGATTACTTTAGTCTAATGGCATTAAAAGACTCTTCCATCAAGACTGTATACAATTCGACTATTGAATGTAATGTGAATAGATGATGAAATGGAGCCCGCCGGGGGATTCGCACCCCCGTGAGACAGATCTGCAGTCTGTTGCGTCAGCTACTCCGCCAGACGGGCTCATGATATTAATTACACACAGACTTTTCTTGTCCCATGTTATGTTAAAAGCATGTCGGCAAAGATTGCATCTAATTTACACGACAACATAGTTCATGTTTCGTGCATCTATAATCGTATGGGCATAGACTAATACAAGGCCCCAGCTTAACATCAGGGCAATGCAAGTGTACATCTGCACACTGAGAGGAATTGCTATGCAGATGTTACTAGAACTCTTGTTGCTAGAACTCTTCCGGTTCTATCTTCGAGTCTGATATGACGGACTCTGGTTTAATCTCTTGTGATGTCTTGATTCGAATAAAGTGACCTGCTTTGAGAGCAGCCCATACGAGGCGATAGGCCTTCAACTCCTCATTTCCTGTTGAGAAGAGAATGCGAACAACACCATCAAGTGTAAATCCGGCCTCTGGCGGTGGTGTGCCCATGGCTTCCTTAATAGCAATCATTGACTCTGGGAGAGGGAGTTCTGCATTGATTGTGTACTTGTCAAGAAGATACAAGTCAAGGCACTGTCCAAAGATATCATCGAAGAGTTCAGTGGTAGATAGATCTCTGTACTCGAGGGGTGGACTCTCGTATAGTTCATCAAACTGCTGTGCAACCTTCTTGGCAGCAGACACCAACCGCTCTTCCTGCTCCTTAGAGGGGGGTTCAAATGTGATCAAGGATGATATCCGATATCGGAAAGACTGAGAACTCCCACTGTGGCTGTTCCGCCTGTATTTCGCCTCGAAATGATGTTATAGCGGATATCAATCCGGATATTATTCCCTCGTCAAGTGCGATCTTTAATGATCTAGAATACACAGGAAGACCACTAGTCTTGTGAAGTACAAGTATGCCTAAGATGTTGTGTGCATCCCGGAATCGTCCTCTTATGCGTAGATTCTCAGCGCGTTCCGCATCTCTTCTGGCGCGAATAGTAATGCGCACCTGTCTGGCCACCAATACAGTTGTGATCAAGACAATGGGTGGTAGTCCAAATGTTGCGAAGTTGGTGAGTGTGCTGACATAGACATCAGGTTCGGCAGTGACCTGCCACTCCGTCACACCCTCAATCTGATAGTCCTCCTTGGTGACAATAAAAGACACAGAGAGACTTCGAGAGTCAATCCAGTTTAGATTGACTTGAGTCATGTAGAGTCCTGCACCAGCATAGTCTAGTTGACCAGACGCAACTATTCGGGCACCATCCTTAAGTCGGTACTCTACAGTCGCATTTGCAACAGGTTGACGTGTATCGGACTCTACCAATACAAGACTCAGAACAAGACTCTGGCCCTGATGCCAGACCGGTGCATCCATCAGAATCATGCATGGTACCGCATATATCGTGTACACAAACTCGTACTGCTGTATCTGATGCCCAACCCGTTCTAGAAGGATCACCGTGGTAAAGGTTCCCTTACTTGTAGGTGCAAAAGTGATCATGTAACGCCCGTTACCTAACGGTTCAAAAGTGAACCACTCAGTCATATCACGAGTAAAGCTCACCGTTGCCTGATCTACACCTGTATCATTCTGCATCAATAGAGAGATGTTGAGAGAATATACTCGGTCTATATATAGCGAATTGGCAGGCAATGCGACTGAGATTCTAGTCGGCACCGTTGTGACTGTGAGTATAAAGTGTACAAGTTGGGAACTGTGATTCGCCTTTGACACCATTATATGGATGTACCAACTGCCCGGTACATCTGTTCTGAAGTGTATCTCATAACCTTCTGTGACTTCGACGTATTGGTAAGAGAGTCCAGGAGAATCACTGGACACAGTGATATTTGCGCCACCTATAGGAGTCATGTCATCAGTGCGGTTATAATGTAGTAGGAGCTTATAGGTTGACCCGAACTCCACAACACCAGAACCAATAGCAGACGCGGTTGTTGGTACTTGGACTATACTCAGTTGAATGCTCACAAGTGATAATCTGTACGCACTACTCGATGCACACAGTGTGATTGCATAGACTCCTGTGTATTTGGGAATGATGACAAGCGTGTAGGATCCATTTCCAAGGTCAATTGGTATTGTGAATTCAAGTCCTTTAGGCGGGTCTAAAACGGATATAGTTGCTCCACTCAGAGGATCTCCATTATTGTCAGTAAACAGCAGAGTCACTGTCACATTGCGGTCTATTGCCACAGTGTGCGAGGAGATCTTATAGTATAGAACAGTTGGAATATCATAGATGTCAAGAATGAAAGTTGCAAATTGTCGCTGATAGTCAGGAGACATGACATCGATAGATACCGAGAATGTCACGGCACCATGTGGTATCAATAACACTGAATAATAACCATCGCCCAGGTCCACGACCGGACCCACTGTGATGTTCTCAGAGGGACTACAGGTGATGACCACTGTTGCTCCCTCTATTCCCACATCGGAGCCATTGGTATATCTGATAAAGAGTGTGTAGTTTTCACCAAAGTAGATCTGTGCCAGACTTCCGTTTGGCAGAGACAGTCTGGTGTTATATACTGCCACGGATAGAAGCAGCGTATCGCTTGCGCTCTCTTGTCCTGCCTTCAATGCCTGTAGTGTGACTTCATACACACCAGAGGTGTATGCAATCAATGTGAGTGTATAGTTACCAATGGGTGTATGCTCTGTTATGTACCAACCAAGTCCACCTGTGGGTCCCTGATACACCAATGTAAAGTTCGCCATGTTCAGACCAGAACCATTCCACAGCGAGTAAGTGAAATCAATGAATATTGCCTCACCAATGTATCCGGTCAACCATTGTCCATTCGCAATAGTAAACTCCAGTGTAGTCGGATATGGAATTGTGATTGTAAATTCGCAACTACTTGGATCGTAGTAGTCGAGTGATGCATTGACATATACATGCGTCACACCATAGTCAAGAAGAGAGGTGTTGAAATCGCCCTCCCACCAGTTCCGCACGAGATTTGGTAAGAACAGGACATCGATACCTCTGAATGATGCAACAACAGAGGCAGTCTCATTCATTATGTATCTGCCATTGTCAATGTCACGAAATATGACAAAGTTGGTGATGACAAAGCCCTTTGTTGTAGCGATATCTTCATTCAATGGTATGAGAGTTGCTCGGTGAATGACTTCAAAACTCGCACGACCAAGTGCAATCTCAGTACCGTTCGACCAGAAGACATCCACCAACCATCTTCCCGCGGTTGTATTTATTGGGCCCAGAGTGAGCCGTGATGAGTTCAACTGCGTTCCTGAACCATCCAACTGTTGAGATGCCCAAATTGTGTCATCTGGTTGTCGCCAAGTGACTTCGACACCTGTCACCACGCTTGGATGCTGACCCTCACTACCAATCACTAACTGGGCACGAGTGATATTGCCGCTTCTATACTGTGATGTTGTAGTCCACTCGCCGGTGACAGTATTGTATTTCTGCACTTCAATAGACTCGGCATAGTTGGGTGCCTGAAGACGGATCATCCACCAACCAAATAGAGTTATGGCCTCATGAGGAATAACCACCAGTCCCCTCATCATTAGACAGCTATCAGTGATATCGTATTGAAGAGGATCCAGGACTGTCACGTTTGACCAGTCATGGGGAAGACGTATGAAGATGAAAAAGTCCTCATACTCTCCAATTGTGCCCACGTAGAAGTAGAACGAGATGTTTACACAACGGATGTCTGCCGTATATGCAACACCCTGATTAGTGATCAGAGTGTTCCACGTTGAGTTAACAAAGTGATGTGCATACATCCGTGCTCTATAACTGTAAGTGATGGTATTGTTAGAACTGATGACAATTCTGAGTGGGTCTGTGTCCCAGTATGGTGTGAACACGACAGATGCATGGCCGTTGCCACCACTCCCCACGATGGGTACTGTCTGATCACCGGCTGTGAATCTTAAGTCCACTTCATCAAAAGAGGGTGCAGTCTGTCCTATCATGAACACATTGTCTAGGTAGGCCGTTATGTAGGCAGTGTTGACAATACCATTAGGTGTGGTACCATCATACTTCGCGTCCGCATCCAGTGCCATATCCGCATCTATAACAAGGCCAATCATGACTCTGAATTGACTGCCAAGTCCTGTGACATTAAATGATATTTCATCAGTGGAATACCAGATATTTCGTGCTTCTAGTGATGGTAGATTCTGGGACCATACCACAGTGCCATCTACAAAGAGTTTGATAGAACAGGCACCCGGTGTCAGGGGGCCCAGTGGACCCCTTGCGTATAGATATGAGAAACTAGCGACGAAATGGTCAGAGTATGGTTGGTTTGAAATGTCCTGATACCACAGAATTCTTGTCCCCGCATAATGTGTGAACTTCTTTCCACTTGGTCCAATCTTAGTACCCCAGTTCTCGACTGTCACATACTGTGTGCCGATTGTCTCATATGATGCAGTCTGGTTCTGGCCGGATTGGGTCGAGTTACTCAACGCGTCCCATGAGAGTGGATGATACAGGACATTGCCATGGGGCACGTAGTTTATTCCCGGCGTACCATTATTGAAAGTACCATTTATTGCGTATATCTTTCGCATGCCATATATCTCAACATCAGCAGTACTTCCAATCCACGAGTGAGTAGCGTCAAGTGGAAGATCATAGTATATGTTGGGATTCACATCACTTCTGACAGAGGTATTTGGAGAGACAACATACCCCTGATGTTCCAGTTCAACCGGACTCATCACGCCGGCCCGGACCAGGGGAGCCACTTCAGATGTCGTGTGTACACCATAGCGAACAGGTTCCGTTGGAGACTCGGACATCAGATCGGATGTATCAGTCCGTTCAGTGATATCAGCAGATATATCATAATTTGGGAACGATGTGAAGAAGAGCACACCTAACACAAGCAATACAATGTGGCGTGTCTGTGTTCGCAATAGCATCCCAACTCAATCCGCTGCTGATGAGTAACAGTACAAACAATCAACTCATTTTCAAATAAATGTTTAACTTGGATAGACTTTGTGTCACGTTATCTTTATTACTGAACCTGTGTGTGCCAGCACAAGCCTAAGGGTCGGTCTAAACGGATGTGGGTATGATGAGGATAAAGACGGTCCTGCGTGATAACAACATCCTCAGTTTCGAACCGGGATCAACCCAGAGGATTGTGGCAACAGCGGAGAAGAACGTTGATAGGGTGATCAATCTGGGTAGTCTACTCAAGGTAATGGGACTACCAGAGTCTGGAAGAATCAAAATGCTTGAGGTACTGAGTTCCACATCTCTACATATCTGGCTGGGAAAAGAGGGGGATCAACACATCATCTATCTATCAAAGGATAAGATACCAGAGGAAATGGCCACTATTGGATATCAGTGGCAATAGAACACATTTATGAAGTCCTACAGGGCCGAGAAGAAGGGGCAAAATTTGCAGACGCCTTTTTATTGTTAGTAATGACGGAGGTACTGGGCGTCACAGATGATCCAACTCTACAACACGTTGACTCGTTCAAAGGAGCCATTTGAACCAATTAATGGAAACAATGTGAGAATATACACGTGTGGGCCCACTGTCTATGACTATCCTCACATAGGAAACGCACGTTCTTTCGTTGCATTCGATACCATTCGAAGGTATCTCGAATACAGGGGTTATCACGTAGAATATGTTGTCAACCTGACAGACATCGATGACAAGATGATCAATAGAGCTAGCGAGGAAGGCATCAGTGTGAGAGAACTCGCCGCCAGATTCATCACCGAGTATTTTCGCATCGCTGAACAACTCAATCTGAGACCGGCGACACATAACCCACGTGCAACGGAACACATCCAAGAGATGATTGAGATAATTAAGAGAATTATCGAGAGGAAGAAGGCATACGTTGTAGATGGGAATGTGTATTTTGACGTGAGTGCACACTCCGCGTATGGCGTCCTGTCAAAGATGTCACTCGAGGAACTCGCAGCAGGAGCAAGAGTCGAGGTGGATGAAAAGAAGAGCGACCCACGTGACTTTGCTCTATGGAAGGCTCAAAAACCAGGTGAGCCGGCGTGGGACAGTCCATGGGGAAAGGGTCGCCCTGGTTGGCATATTGAGTGCTCTGTCATGGCAGCCCACTATCTTGGCGTGCCATTTGATATCCATGGTGGTGGTCAGGACCTCATATTTCCACATCATGAGAATGAGATCGCCCAGTCAGCGGCCGCCTATGATATTGACAGACCGGTCAAGTATTGGCTTCATAATGCATTCTTGACAATCAACTCTCAAAAGATGTCCAAGTCAGAGGGCAACTTTTTCACAGCTCGCGAGGTCTTGGACAGGTTTGATCATCAGGCAGTAAGACTATTTCTAGTATCTGCACACTATAGACAGCCTCTCGACTATAATATGGATGCACTTCAACAGGCAACTCAGACCATTGAGAGAATACGTAACACGGCCACTACAATAAGAGGACGACTCACAATTCTCGAGAGGGGATCTCAACCAGAGTCAGATGCAGATAGTATCATCGACAAGGCAGTGCGCGTAGCAAGAGAGGGATTTGTAAGAGAGATGGATGATGACTTCAACACACCCGGCGCACTTGCCGAGATCTTCACACTCCTTCGCGTATTAAACACACACGTACCAAATGCATCACGACCCGCAGTGTTGCGACATGCACTCTCTGTATTGACCGAAATCCTCTCAGTATTGGGGATCGATATAGAACAGTCCGAGAAGGGCGGAGTCGACATCTCAGAGCGACTGAAAGGAGTTGTAGAGTTGCTTCTAGAGATCAGAGAAGATGCCAGAAAAAAGAGGGACTATGCCACTTCGGACAGAATCCGTGACAGACTTGCCGAACTTGGTATAACCGTATCAGATACAAAAGATGGACCGACTTGGACACTAAAACAATGACATAATGGACATTTCCAGTCTCAGTAGAGAAGAGACCGCCACCAGTATATTATATCAAGAGCAGAGGATGTGCTCCGAAAGTACTATCTTCATCTTATGACAAATAGTATGTACCTACTCATTGTAAAGTAGAATATTCATCAGGTGTGTGAAATAGAGGTGGTACATCTCAGAGACCATTTGTATAGACGACGGGCCACACGTGCAGGCATCACCAAGAGGCTGATCGCAATACTCCTATGTATATACTGTTTCAGAATAGTAATGGTGGCATTGTTTTTGATAGGCGATTGGCAGAGCGGAGTCTTCTGGGCAATTGGAGGCATACCAGGATCGCTATTTCCAATTCCTATTGAACCACAGGGAAACCTTCCTATGTTAGTAGAGGCCTCACCACTTGACGCTCTGATCTTTCTGCTCTTTGTTCAGACAGGATTTGTCTATCTGGTGACGTTATTTTTGATAGTGTATGCAGTGTCACCTGTTGGAATAGGACGCAGACCTAAGACCCATGAGGACAGGTGATTTATTTACTTAGGCAACAGTATCTTGCCTCATTTTCTACGTACGTTTATCAAGAGGCTTGCATTGTCAAGCACATATATCAGAGGATCCTTGCGGTCGGGGTGCTCTTTTGTCCATCTTTCTAACAGTTGACGTAGTATCTGCTGTACATCCTGTGGAGAGGTGGGGTTCAGAGCCTCCATACGATATATGCTGCGCATCATCTTTGGTTCGAGTGTGGTCACTACCTTCACATCGCCCTCTGCGACATCAAGAAATATTCTGAACAGGTCAACGGGCTTCTGGTTACCAATCTTGAAGGTCTTCTGCGAACAGTAGGACTCTATGACGAACTTGAGTGCATCCTTCACAGACATGTCCTTTGACTTGGTCATCGCCTCCTCAAAGGGGACTGCACCAATCCCCTTCTCACAGGGCGCTAGTAGCACAATCCACCCTTTCCTGTCATGACGTACACCATTCCATGCTGCATGAATTCCCTTGCCAGCCTGGTAGAGGTTCACACCCAGTTCACCTACAGAGACAAACACAATGTCTGCAGGTTCATCTACATCGACCACACTGATCTTTCGTAGTGGCGCAGATGCATCCTTATGACACTCTAGTATGTCACCAGCCTGCACATACACAATCTGGCCATTGTTGACAATTGTATCAATACAGAATATCGGCAGGTGCTTCTGCATCATCCGAACAATATCAATCATATCCTGTATGACAGGATTGCCCTCAGTATTTCCCAGTCGACATCCATCAACAAACCCCTTCTCAAGGTCAAACATTCGAGGATGGTTCATTCGTATTGTCTCGTGTCCGGCAACACCCGGACAGAACAGCTTCACTGTGCCGGCCTGACCTGCAAAATAGTGGTATTCTGAGTCACTCAACACAATGACAAGACAGGATGTGACTACACGTTCATCAATAAGGATTGGAGTACCAGCAGGAGTGGTACCCATTGCACGATTACCAGCATCAGGGTCATGACCAAAGACGTTTGTCTTCCAATCTTTGAAGAGTTGTGGACCAAGAATCCGTTTCTCAACCAGATCCGGTGGCACAACACCATGTGAGCCAGAGGCGACTATGATCTGGATGTCTTCCTTCTTCACACCTGCATTCATCAGACGTTGAGTGAGTAATGGCAGGATTGCTCTAGTATGAATATTTGGTCTTGTATCATCATCAACAAGGATGGAGATCATGAGGCCATGCCTATATACACTCTTTACCATCTCGTCAAGAGACTTTGATGCCAGAGGCTTGTCAAGTACCTCATTGAGTCGTTTGGCAAAGTCTGTGAAGTCAGGTCTTAACTCACCAGCCTTCAAGACCTTGACCCTTGTCATAGTCTTTGGTATGAACTCATCTACAACGGTATCGCCATATTTTAGCGGCGTCTTGTGATATGACATACTCCTGTTCCCTATCCAATATCAAATCATGACCTATATGTAACAGTTACGGTACTTGCCATGAGTTCTATCTCATAAACATAACAAATACCATACACATCTGTTTAGACCAATGACTATGCAGATCAAATAGTACAGATAGTCAACACACCCATTTGACAATGTCTACATTCGATCATGGAGCGTGATCTGTATGTCATGGTATGTATGTATGGAGAACACATGTGTATTATAGATAGGGTCCGAGTCAACCCCCATTACAAGTGCAGGAGCATGGCGCCATACAAGATATACTCTAAAAAGGAAAACAAAGACTTTATATTAAGATTCTGCGATACAAAACGTGCGCTGCATGCGGTAGTGTGGGGTACATTCGACCAATGCGTAATAGAAAAGTTTATATGTTTTTGCTATTGCATACAAGTATATAAAGTTACCGTTTACGGGTATGAACTGGACCATCTGGTGTAGTCTGTTTGTCATTGCATTGATTAAAAGCATGCAGACAGTCTCGCTGTTGACGTCCTGATCATTATCTCGTTAAGAGTGAGGTGTGGCGACATGGCGTACAAATCAGTGAGAGAGAAGAAGACTGAGAGAGTGGGAGTGAGACGGGAGAACGTACCAGACATGGGATTCACATGTCCTGAGTGTGGTGGACACGAACTGGTTCAAAATATAGAGAAGGGAGAGAGGACCTGTGCCTCCTGTGGTCTTGTTGTGAGTGATCATCGCATTGACACTGGGCCAGAGTGGCGAGCATTCACCAGTGACGAGAGAGATGCAAGATCTAGAGCTGGCGCACCAACAAACATGTCAATTCATGACAAGGGACTCTCAACTACAATCGACTGGAGGGACTATGACTCAACTGGAAGGCGGTTCACAGCCAAGAAACGCTCTGAGATATACCGACTTAGAAAGTGGCAGATCAGAACGAGAGTTCATAGTTCGGTGGACAGAAATCTTGCACAGGCGATGGCAGAACTCGATAGGCTTGCATCACAGCTGGGACTTGCAAAGAGTATCAAAGAACTTGCTGCAATGATGTATAGAAAGCTCGTTGTGAAAAGACTAGCGAAGAGTCGATCAATTGATGCAATGGTTGGAGCAGCAGTCTATGCTGCATGCAGACAGAGGGAGACGCCACGTTCACTTGAGGAGATTGCACATCATTCTAGAGTGAGCAAGAAGAAGATTGGTCAACACTACAGGCTCCTTGTCGAGAAACTAAAGATTCGAATGCCGATATCGGACCCTACCAACTATGTACCAAGATTCATTGCGCAACTCCGACTCAATGAGGTAGAGGGTTTTCAGCAGAAGGTCTTTGAGATACTCGAAGAGGCAAAGAACAAGAGAACACTGGTGACTGGCAGAGATCCCCGCGGACTTGCTGCAGCCGCAATATACATTGCATCCATTCTGTTGAATCATCGTGTGACACAGAGAGACATAGCTGCCGCAGCCGGAGTCACAGAGGTCACTGTACGAAACAGGTACAAAGAACTAGTTCAGAAACTGGGCATCACAATAGATGCCGAGTGAGAATATACTCTCACAACAGGCAGGTTCGAGTCTGAGTGAGGTCTCTCTCAACTCCACCTTCCCTCCAATATCCTCGTGGGGATACTCTATCTCTAAGGATGTGTCTTTGTCTTGATGCAGTCGCATATTATGTCTGTCACAGCAGACTAGGTTGTACCGAGCGCATCAAGATACTTGAAGAAAGACCTTGAAAGAAAGGCCCTATATCGAAACCCACCCCAACCAGTACGCTCCATTAGTTCGTTCATCTCACCGAGTATCTGTTCACGTGTCATCACCCTGGCATCATATATTTCGCGTCTGTCGATTGGACTGATCTCACCACCCACCACATCCGCTAGAAAGACTAGAGAACGCCAGGGTATAATGGTCTCACCGCATCTTATCATCAGGTCGATATCGAGAAGAAAACGCCGAAGTCGGATATGTAGTCCGGTCTCCTCATACATCTCTCTCAGTGCAGCTGCCTCAATAGACTCCTGTCTGTGGACGCCACCAGAGGGGGCTCTGTAGATGCCAGTTTCTGCATAGGCGTGTTTCTGTATCACGACATAACCGCCATCACATTCTATGAAACAGGTGACATCATGACCACGCCCCTCTCTGAGGCTCTGCCGCACAAGTTCACACTCAAAGTCGAGGAAGTCAGCCTCAAATGAGAGATGGACTGGAGTGCCATACCTTACAATCAACTCATGTATATCAGACTCGGATAGATCTTTCAGAAGTGTCCCCAACCTGTATACAAAAGACATCGCAAAAAATATTTGCTTTAATCCCACTCTTAGTCACAACGTCACGGAGAGAATTTTTACTGGCTTTAAACAATAATAAGTGGTTGTTTAAGGAGAGTCTCAAGGACCATCGGTCATGCAAGGCGTCAACATACTTTTGAGCCACGCTGCACAGTAGGTGTTATGACAGACAATAGTCTTGTGTCCAATGATTCGGCATAGTAAATTTCTCATATCATGCAGCAGTCGTGGAGTACACCTATTGATGTGATTTATGAAAGAAAAGACACGTCTTGACGTGTTGAATGGAGCATCAGAAGGTGAATACATTGTGACTAGTATAATGATAGTCATAGATGCGGAGAAGCATCCAAGTCGATTTTGGGGGACACAGATATGAGAGAATGGTCATTCGGTAACACTAGAGTCAAACTGCAATTGGGACCTGTAGATGATCGTGAAATGGATATTGTTGTGAAAGCAGGGACCATTTCACTGAGTGGAGAGTCACATCAACCACTTGGAAGCATCAAGATAGACGTGAGAGAACAGACTTCAGCGAGACGTATTGAGTACTGGCCAGCAATTTCACAGGCGGACACTCAACGTAGACGGACTATCTATAATACTGTCAGAGATGTGCTCATGACTGCAGAAAAAGAGCGTCTTAGAGTGATTGGATTATATACTACTGGACTAGAGATGGCCCGAATTCCGAGTTGGGAGGTGGCGGAGGAGACCGTCAGAGCACTGAATGCCTATGCAAGGAGAGGGGATCTATCGGTCGAGACTGTGTACATAGTGGTCAGTTCACCCACACAGCTGATGTCATTTGAGTATGCACTCGACAATGTAGAGTCAATAATATAGTATAGAGCATGCAGTCCTTGACATCTATGTCTATATCTCTGGTATGACAGGACATATGAATGACTCAGGCTCTGAGCCTCTTTTTTGCTGCATCAGCAGCTGTGACGATCGGGTCCCATGTGTCACATATAGCGGGAGCATAACAGTTCTCAAAGTCGAACAAGGACTGTGCGTCAATTCTCTGTTGGATACCAAGTGTTAGAACATTTAGCCGCATTGCTGCGTCCTCAGGTCCGACAATCTGTCCACCAACAAGTCGCCCACTGTTCTTATCAAAGAGGACTTTGACTTTGATCTCTTTGCCACCAATATAATATGGTGGTCGTGTCAGACCCTTTACAGAGGCCTTTGCAACAGAGATACCAAGACGTTGTGCAGTCTCATCACTCAATCCGGTACTTGCTATCTCAAGTCCAAAGAGTTTGGTGACCTTAGCGCCGACCACACCCGGGAATTTCACGTCGCCACCAGCAGCATTGATACCTGCAACACGTCCCTGACGTACTGCGACAGTACCCAGTCCAGCGATTGTTGGTCGTCCTGTGACAAAGTCTATGTGTTCCGCACAGTCACCACACGCATACACACCCGCCAGATTGGTCTCCATTCTCTCGTTGACACGAATACCATGGGTGGGACCAATCTCAACACCCATTGACTCAGCAAGCTGCGTATTGGGACGCACACCTGTTGCCACGACCACTGCATCTGCAGACAGTTCGCGGGTGTTGCCATTCGCTCTGTCTTGGACTATGACAGAACGTGGCATATCAGCACCTGTGATCTCCATTGCAGCCGTGTTGGTCAAAAGTTCAATACCGTGTTCACGACAGTGTTGTTCGACAATCTCAGCCATGTCAGAGTCAACCATGGCGAGAAGAATGTGGGGCAGAAACTCAACAACAGATACTCTCACCCCCCGTTCGTGTAGGGCCTCGGCAGCCTCCATTCCAATCAGCCCACCACCAATGACAACAATGTTCTTTGCGTTCTTTGCCTCTATAGCAAGTGCCTTTGCATCGTCCAACGTTCTAAGACCATAGACACGTCGCTTGTCCAACCCTTTGATTGGAGGGGTGGCATTAGATGCACCTGTTGCGAAAATGAGCGAGTCATAATGAACAACATACTGCTGTCCACCTGCATCCTCCGCAGTCACATTCTTGGTCGCATGGTCAATTTTCACGACTCGTGTCCCAAGGTGTGCATTGATCTTAAGTGTCGCCCAATTCTCGGCAAGTGTCAGTATCAGGTCATCAAAGGCGGCGACCTTTCCAGATATTGTGTATGGAAGACCGCACCTTGAGTATTGGGAATAGACCTCTGTGTTAAAGATAGTTATATCAACTTCACGACTGAACTTCCTTGCCTGCAGTGCTGCAGTGGCACCTGCAGCCCCACAGCCTATGACCACTATGTGCTCTGCCATGTCCTAGAGCCTCAGTAGCAGTGACCTGTCCCACAGTCTAATCATTCTTACGGAATGATGCAATCATAATTGTCGTATGATTAGGAACAAGTTCACTCTGCATCGGTCTCGTCAGTTGTCGATGACGTACTGGCGTCAGAAGTGCCTTTACTTGCCTTGCCTTTCTTTTTAGACGACTTGGCGACTGACTGCGTAGTCGAGACTGGTCCACCAGCTGGCTGCGTAGTCGAGACTGGTCCACCAGCTGGCTGCGTAGTCGAGACTGGTCCACCAGCTGGCTGCGCCGTGGCATCTTCGGCCTCTGTTGGAAGCATCTTTTGTCCCTTGGCGACCTCGGTCGTGAACTTCTTGATCTGTGTCTTTCTTGCAAAGTACAGAGCAATTATTACACCCAGCGAGAGTCCAGCTCCAACAATAGTCAGTGTTGTTTGGAACTGACTTGCCCAGCCACCAAGTAGTTGCTGCCAGGTCACTACAATAAATGCCAGCCCTGCAATATTAGTAGCAAGGCTGCGGATAGGAGTCTCAATCTTCGTGATCTCAGTCAGACCTGTGTCAACCATGGCAGCACCTATCACACCAGCTGTATACTGACTGGACTTTGTCTTCTTAGCGAGCTTTCGAATAGACAGAGCCTTCTTCTTACCAAGTACCTTCATTGCACGTGGTGCCTTAGATACTAGCAGATCACCGTACATTCGTTTGGCATCATCCTCGTCAGCATTGCACTTCTTACAGAACTTTGTCGTCTTGTTCCACGGTTTCCGGCAGCCGGGGCATTTATCACCCAACCATGCAACTGGTGCAACCTCTCGTAGCCTCTGGCGTAGTATATATTCACCCGCTCTCTTTGACTCCTCAGACTCTGAATCCAATGACGCATCTTTCTTTTTCTCTGACACACGGATAAAGCCCACTGCGGAAAACAGTGCAGGTAGAGCACCGATCACCGTCAGATTTGGCAAGGATTTGATCTCGCCCGCCTTCTTCTGAATACTACGGACCTTGTGTGCAGTCTGAAGTGCATCTAGAAGCACTCTGATGTTTGTTGCAGTGCCTACTATTGCACCACCAGTGATTACAGCGGCTGTGGCACCAGTCACAGATGTGAGTAGATCAACGATGTCTTTGGGTGGTATGCTGACGTAGAACATCCTACCTATGTGACGAGGTGTGGTCAGGTCGCTCTCAAGATAGTACCGGAAGTCAACAGATACCTGATAGATTCCTGTGAGCAAGTCTAGGCTATAACCCGATACGTTTTGCCGAAATATAGAACCAAAGTCAATCAATGTGGATGTCTTTGGTAGAGTGACGTTGGGTGGAATGAACTGCACCACCGCCTGCTGCACTCCGATTGTGAATACTCTGATACCCTGATAGAAAAAACCAATACTTCCAGTCAGATTATAGATCCATAGCGAACCAGTGGTATTCACACGAATAGTCAGATTTACAGGTACATCCAGATCTATGACTATAGGATCAGACTCAGGCGCATTCGTAATGCTCGTACCATCCATTGTGATATGAAAGACCACATGTTCATCACCGAACCATTCACTAGAGGGCTGTCCTGAGACTGATACCGGAACAGTCAATACAAATGCAATGATGATCACAGGAATACAATTCAGTATAAGACGGAGATAACGTTTGGACGTCATGACCACACATCCGGCCCAAACAAGGCAGTTGTATATTGTTGCGCCTAATGTTTAAGCCTTTTGTGACTATTGTAGATCTGCCAGTTGTCCGCCTCTGCTGGTACTATACGACCACACGAGGCACTTTTGGGACTATTGTAGATCTGTCCAGTTGATCATCATTGTCCACACACATACTTATGCTAGTGACATGTCATCTCATCCTGAAACAGTCTATTGGCCTCTTGAGATTCTTAATCCAGTTCTTGCCCAGTTTTGGAGGAGGACAGTAAATAGTAGCCATATTAACTAGTAGATGAATGTGGATTAATAATGCCTAGGATCTGTGACGCAACCCACTCAAAACCCTTGCTCTTAAACAGGACCTCAGATACGCCGGCTGAACGTGCCTGTTCAATCAGTTCAGATCTTGTATATGCAGTCAATACAACAATCTTCTTAGTGCCCGCAGTACGTAGCTGTGAGATGCACTCTACGCCACTTGATGAACCAAGGTGGAGGTCGAGTATACACAGGTCAATGGGACCATGTTCACGTGTGATCTTTGTCACGTTATCGACTGCATGTTGACAATCTGGTGAGTAATAGATATTGATCTCTTTGTCAAGCCGTCTTAGATACAATCTCAGGAGTTTAGCAATGTCTATGTCGTCATCCACAATTATAATGCTCGGCATCCAGGTCACCAGTCACCAATAGATTCATTCTATCTCGCTTATGAACACTCTTGGTACTAATCTGTATCTAATTGATAAAAATACCATACGGAACGCAATAACAGGTGGACATCTATTATTTGCACTGCCAGAAGACCTGGATAGACAATCTTCTGCGAATCTATACGACGCCAATACGACTAGCGATTCACTTTTCAATAGATGTGTCGGTATGATTCAGAGGTATGATATTCACAACAGATGACGGAACGAGAATCCCATATCCGACCGCTGTACTCAGAGGACGGCTCAGACTCAGTGGTCTAGACCCAATCAGAACTGAGGAACTACTGTATAGGCTCGAGTCATCTGCAGACAGAACACAGGATATCTTCATTGGTGATAGAATAGAAAAACTAGTCATAGAGCATCTTCAATCAATGGAGTCGGGTATCTGTCGGCGTTTTGAACTAATCAGCAGGTACTATGAAAAGAGGAATACTGACTCAGGAACACCACCACTGACTATTGTACTAGAGGGCGCCTCTGCAACAGGCAAGTCAGTCTTATCTCTTGAACTCGTTCAGGATCTGGCTGCCACAAGAATAGTGGGTACTGACACCATCCGACAGATGCTTCGGACTCAGATGTCACCAGAGGCACATCCTGAACTGTTCTGCCACACCTATCAGGCCCACATTTATGCACAGAGAGGACCTGAGTATCTCAGTCCTGCAGTGAGAGGATATCTAGCACAGAGCGAACTCATTCTTCCGCATGTGATAGCCACAGTGGATAGAATAGTGAGGGAGGGAGCAGACTGCTTAGTAGAGGGTGTACATATACTTCCAGGCTCGTTGAACAAGTCCAGTTCAGGTGTGGTCGAGATAGTGATTGATCCGCCACCAGATGTTCATCGTGCAATGTTCATTGGAAAGAGTAGAGGTAGTGGACTCAAGACTGTGTCTAACGATGTCCAACAGCGCATTCAAGAGTTTGAGGTCGCACATGAGATTCAGCAATACCTCGTCCAGTATGCACAGGAGAGAGAGGTCCATATCGTACGACTACACACCTATAATCAGGCACTGAATGAGATTCGTAGACACGTTATTACATCTATTGAGAAAATAGTCTTAGGAGGATAAGGTGCAACGCTCATCCTCAATCTATGTCTGGTACGAATAGAGTCATGGCTGAACAGCAATAGGTCAATCCATGACGGATATAAGTGAATATTTGCCACTGGTATCCCCATAAAGCGGTACTATGGAGTCCAGGGACCGAGTTCACTCGCCGCTACGTTTGCGTAATCGAACACAAGACCAAAGTTCACCATTATGAGGATGAGGGGGATGACGCACAGCAGGGCTGCAAACACAGGTCCCCGAGGCAGTGTCAGAGGGGTCTCATCTGTGGACTTTGCAAAGTAGAGCATCTTTAGAACTGGCAGGTAATATCCAAGCGCATAGACCACATTGAAGACACCAATCAGAGCAAACCACCAATATCCAGCAAAGAATGCACTGGCAAAGAGCCAGATCTTTGACCAAAAGCCAGCAGTGAATGGGACACCAGCCAGCGACATGATGAGTATTGCAAACAGTGCAGAGAATGCAGGAACGCGTCTTCCAAGTCCTGCAAGGTCATTATAAGTCACATCTTTTGCAAGAGTCACAGATAGAGCCCAGACAAGGACAAATGCCCCCGTCTTCATTAATGCATGAACAAATGCATGAAATATTGCTGCCGCTGCACCGTATTCTGTACCTGCTGCAATACCCATTAACAGATAGCCCATCATGGCAATACTTGAATATGCCAGCATGCGCATCAGATTCTTCTCTGCGAGGGCCAGATAGTTACCTATTATCATAGTCAAAACAGACACCACGATGACAAGACCAGTCCATTCAAACCGTGCAATGACAAAACCCACCATGAGGAGGCGTATCACCGCACCAATTCCCGCCTTCTTAGTCGCTCCCGCAAGATATGCTGTGACATTTCCATCTGCTGTAGAGTAGGCATCAGGTACCCACATCCAGCCTGGGAACAGACCAATCTTGAAACCAAAGGCGGTCACAAAGAGGACAAGGGCCAGTATGATCGTATACACTGCATTAACGGGGCCATTCTGCCACAGCAATGTGACAGACTGAGCAACTGCGCTGATCTCTGTCGTACCAGTGATACCATAGACCAGAGCGATTCCGAACAGGAGTAATGTTGTCGAGAGAAGACCCATTATGAAGTACTTTGTTGCACCATCGACCGCACCGTGTCTTGGGCCCAGAGCAACTAGTATGTAGGTCGGTGTGGACATTAGTTCCCATGCGACAAACAGTGAGACTAGGTCAGATGCCATGACTACCCAGATAGCTCCTGCCACGGAGATGAGAAACAGAAAGTTGTATGGACCCATCTCTCCCTTGTATGTGGTAGATGATAGGAGCACAATGAGACCGACTATCAGGATGATGTAGATGAAGAAGTCACTGAGTGCATCTCTTCTGAACAACGTACCAAATGTTGAGGTCGGTGAGTCAAATAAGATGACAGACATGAGTGCTCCGAGGAGACCCAGGATACTCACTGGCAGAGGACTCGTGCGCATCCCAATCACTAAAGCGATGAATGCAAATACAACAAGTATCAGAGCCGGCAGTGAACCAATGACATAGTCTGGTACAATAGTCATGACTGAGGAACTCAGGGGCGCAAACAGAGACCTTAGGAAGTCAACTATCCATGAGAGTTGTTGCATCATCAGGGCACACCTCCAGCAATAAGACGTGACACAGGCCCGACCATGTTAAACACAAGGTCCGGCCAAAGACCGAGCAAGACAACGGGGATCATCATGAGTGTTGGTGCCACAAGATCGGTATATGACACATCGGAGACGGTCTTATCGGGCGAAGAGGGACTGAAGACTGTCCGATTGAGTGTCCATAGAAAGTAGCCCACCGTGATAAATATCCCTAGACCAATGATGCCAGCCCAGATATAGATGGGTTTGGTTCCTAATACTGTGGACCAACCAACAAGTACTGTAAACTCTGCAATGAACCCACTCAGAGTGGGAAGACCAAATGCTGCAAGAGATGCGAGTATGAATAACGAACTGAGTCTGGGTGCACCATGACTCAGACCCTGAATCTGTGGGATCTCACGACTGCCAGCAGAGTACTTCATCAGACCTGCAACTATGAACAGGACAGAGATTATTGCACCGTGCGAGAACATCATGAAGACTGCACCATTGATGGCGGTCTCCGTACCAATTGCCACACCGAGTAAGACCCAGGCCATGTGATTGATCGATGTGTAAGCCACCATGCTCTTCAGGTCGGTCTGAGCCATTGCTGTGAATGCTGCGTAGATACAGGTGAAGACTGCCAGTGCCGCAAAGGGTAGTGAGAGACGCATAAATGCCACGGGATTGAGCCATGCACCAAGGCGAACAAACGCATAACCACCCATCTTTAGAAGTATTCCTGCTAGAATCACAGAACCGGGTGTCGGTGCCTTCACATGCGCCCACGGAAGCCAGTTGTGGAGTGGCCACACAGGGAGTTTGACACCTGCTCCAGAGAACACAGCCAGTGCAAAACCAATCTGTATCTCCTGAGAGAGGGGCGTGTTTCGAAGTGCTACCATATCAAAGGTATGGCCACCAGCCATAAACAGGGCAAAGAAACCGAGTAGCATCACCATTGACCCGAGATGAGTGTAGATGAAGAACTTCATCGCAGCATGCTGACAGCCCTCCTCGCCCCACTTGCCAATGATAAAGAACATGGGTATGAGCACCAATTCCCAGAACACAAATAGTCCCATCAGGTCAAGTGAGAGGAATACACCAACTAGGCCGGTCTGCATCATCAACAGAAGTGAGTAGAAGAGGCGTTGCGACTCGTGAATATGATTCGAACTGAGTACTGCAACGAACATCACAAGGCATGCCAATACCACCATCACTACAGACAGACCATCTGCACCAAGTATGATCTGAATAGTGGCCTGTAGACTCGGAATCTCTCCAAGGGTGTAGCTCCAGCGAAAGTCAATACCCAGTACGGGATCAACCGAGGGGTCTAGTGCCAATGCTAGCATCAGAGAGAGGACAAACTCAGCCAGTGTCACTATGATGGCAAATATGCGTGCACCACGAGCGGGCAAGTTGATTGCCACAAGAGATGCAACAAGTGGTAACAATAACATGAACGGTAGTGGACCAAGAGGTAGTCCTGTGATCAGAGAACGTGCTAACTCACTCTGCATCTATATCACCCCTACAGCGATCAGGGCAAGTACTATGATGAGCCCCACACCGAATAACATCACGGCAATGTAGTCATTTATTCGTCCTGTCTGAATTGCACTGCCAACCTCAGAGGACCTGATACTTGCAGATGCAATCCCCTCACCTGTGGCATCGACCACGTGGTCATCGAACCACCGGACACCACCAGATATCTTCTTTGCCGCACTTGCGGATCCAAAGTCAATTCCATCAATGATTCGATTGTCCACGCGCACACGCCACGACTGAATAGACCGTAACAGACCTCCAACAAGCCAGTAGTAGAACTCGTTGATGTACCATCTGTGCTGCAGGAAGTTGTACAGACGTCTTCTCACTCCAGAGGAGGGAATCAGAGCAGGTCGCTTGTCAGCATTCTTGATGTAGATGATGAATGCAGGAACACCACCGAGTAATAACGCACCCATTGTCAGAGAGAAGGGTATCAGACCCGTTGTGAACTTTACAACAGTCATCTCAGTCAACATCTCTAACCATGACTCGAAAGTGAGTGGGGCCTCGTGTGTGAGCAAGACCTGCACGTACGGAAACACCGCAAATGCAATTATTGTGAATGCTGCAAGGATATAGAGTGGAACCATCATTGCAGGACCGGGATCGTGTGGCCCAGTATCATGATGAGTAGCAGTGTCATGATGAGCGACATCTTCATGTTCAGTATCGGTAGTGTGTGAATGTCCCTCATCAGTAGCATGGCTATCATCATGTTGATGTGGAGAGCCAAAGAAGACAAGACCCAACAGGCGCACACTATAGAACACTGTGCATGCCGCCGCTGCGACTGCAAGAGCAAACAACACAATCCCCAGTGGTTCATGTAGGGCAAGTTCATACACATACTCGATGATGGAGTCCTTTGACCAGAATCCGGAGAAGGGAGGTATTCCTGCAAGCGCCAACACGCCAATGAGCATGACCATGAAGGTGCGAGGCATCTTCTCTCTGAGACCGCCCATCTTTGTCACGTATTTTGTATGTACTGCATGGATCACTCCACCAGCAGCAAGGAAGAGTAGAGCCTTGAACGCACCGTGACTGACAATATGAAGCACACTGCTTGCGTATGCGGACTCATAGTGAGTACCTAGCATCCCACCCGTTCCGATGGCAAGCATCATGTAACCAAGTTGACTGAGTGTAGAGAATGCCAGTATCTGTTTGAGCTCATTCGAGACTGTACCCATTGTGGCGGTCAGAAAGGCAGTCAGTGCACCGATTATACCAACCATCATGAAGAACGTGAATGCCGCCTCAATACCGATGTGCTGGAGTGGTATCCATATCGAGTGACCACTGTGACCACCCACCTCTGTTGCAGAGACAATGGTCAGAAGAAGACGAGCGGTCATATAGACTCCGGCCTTGACCATAGTCGCGGCATGAATGAGTGCAGACACCGATGTTGGACCAGCCATTGCCTCAGGAAGCCAGACGTCGAGAGGAAACTGGCCGGACTTGCCAATCGCGCCCATAAAGATGAGCAGTAGTACAGGAAGCAACAGACCAATTGCTGCAAGCCCACCGAACCAGTCATTGTAGTTTGTAGATAATGAGTCAGGACCAGTAAGCGACATTGTCCTGGCAAACACAAAGAGGAGAAGGATTCCACCCAACATAAAGGCATCACCCACTCTCGTCACAATGAATGCCTTTGTACCACAGTGGGTGTTATACTCGCCCTCCGTTGAGAACTGGAGTAGTGGATTCTTGTACTTGATACCATTAGGCTCGGTCTCAGGTGGATTCCGTCGGTCATTCCAGAACCCGATGAGACCATATGAACAGAATCCCATAATCTCCCAGCCGATAAAGGCAATCAGGAGGCTGTTGCTCAGGACTAGAGTCAGCATACCCCCACCAAAGGTCAACATCAGGAAGAAGAAACGGTCACGATCACCCTCGTGTGCCATGTATTCAGTACTATAGACGTAGATGAGGAAACATAGTGTGCTGGACAGGATTGCCATCACGACAGACAGGGGGTCTAATAGGATGCTGAAACTCAGGTTCAGGGAGGCGATCCATACCCAGCTTGTTGGTCCCTGTGGTGAGGCGAGGTCTGGTAGTAATGACCAACATAGGACCATCGTGATACCCATTAGAATTGCTGGGGTCCAGTCTCTCAGTCTCTCATTTACACGACCCATTACAGGTACAAGAAGTGAACCAGCCAGAGGAATGACCAAGATCAGGTAGTAGGGGAGTCCAAACAGCATCTATGTTCACCTCACGGGATTATGTTTTGGATCGCCGCTGTTGCGGGAGTGATCACATCAAGTGCCAGACCGGGCAGTACTCCGAACAGAACTATCAGGAATCCAAGCAATGCCATTGGCAACGTCATTGAACGTGGTGCCTCCTTAACACCATCCAGTTCAACAGGTGTGGGACCCAGAAAGACTCGCCATAAGAAGCGAAGCATATAGCCTGCACTGATTATCGTACTTGACACGGCGATTATCGACAGCCATAGAAACGCAGGCAGACCAATACCACTCTCTGTGATGAGTGCGCTCTGAAGACCGCCAGCGAACATCATCCATTCACTTGCAAAACCGGACAATGGAGGACTACCTGCAATGCTCATTGCACCAACGGCTGCTGTAAATGCGGTCACGGGCATCTTGTTTGACAGACCACCCATCATATTGATGTCCCTGAGGTGGGTCTGATGAATGACTGCGCCTGCGGTCATAAAGAGTAGACCCTTAGAGAAGGCGTGATTGATCAAGTGGAACAGTCCGCCAGTAACACCAAATGTTGTGAACGTGCCCAACGCAAACAGTACATAGCCCATCTGAGAGACTGATGAGTACGCCAACAGACGTTTGATGTCCGTCTGTGCAAGAGCCATGATACCACCATAGAACATTGTCAGAACACCAAACACACAGATCACCAATGCCAGATCCCTTGCAGTCGCTGGTAATAACACCGTTCCGAACCGAACGAGAGCGTATGCACCGGTCTCAATCATTGCACCCGAGAGGAGGACTGAGATGGGTGTCGGTGCCTCAGCATGTACAGGAGGAAGCCACCAATGAAGTGGAAACACAGCCATCTTGACTAGAAATCCTGCAGCAAATAGTACAAAGATCAACTTGAGGAGTTGCTCCTGCCCAACAAAGGTCGCATACGCAGCCTGAATCACGGACAACTGAAAAGAGCCAGTTCCCGAGACAAAATAGAGCAGGACGAGTCCTACAAGTATTGCTACAGCTCCGCTCTGCGTATACAACCAAAACTTGATTGCAGTCCGTTGTCTTGTCTCAGGCAGTCCCCAAAACAGAATCAGGAAATAGCTTGGTACGAGCATGAGTTCCCATGCCATAAAGAACTCGATAAGATTGGTCGCGAGTGTGACCCATTGCATTCCCATGATGAAGAAGAGGTGATTAGCAAAGAAGGTCGGACGACTATGCTCGTGTTCAGTATAGCCCACTGCATAGACAACAGACAACAGGCCAAGTACAACCACTGCAAACGTGATAGGTAGAGCTATACCATCAAGATTGAGCCCAAACTCACCCAGTACTGTTGACCACCGAAAGCCCTCATATGCAGTCCCTTGTTCCACAAACACTCTGTAGAATGGTGGTATCATGAGTAGTGCTGACAGCGTCGAGAATCCAACTGCTATCCTTCCTGCAGAGGACTGCAGACGTCCTCTGAGAAGATAGATGAACAGACCTCCAAGGAAGAGTACTAGAAGCGAGAATGCCATGAAGGGCAACTCTACGACCTGCTGCATCTTTCATCTGAACCTCCTGCCACGCCATCTTATTGGCTCTCTCTCAAGCGTTGTGATCCTGTCTGGCCCGTACTGAAGGTCCTCACGTGACTCCTCACTGAGGTCGGTCACAGGTGTATGAAACAGTGCATTGAACTTACATGCCTGCACACATAGACCGCAGAATATACATCGGGTGTAGTCAAAGTAGAGGGCAGCGTCCTTTTCAAACTGATGGTCAGACTTGTCAATACGAATTGCCACTGTGGGGCATGCACGAACACACTGACCACATGCAACACAGTTCTTTCGTACGTGAATGTGTCGTCCACGAGTCCGGTCAGGGTAGTATCTGTCCTCGAATGGATACAGGTTTGTCACAGGACGTTCAAAGATCTGTCTGAAGACATGTCTCAAGACATGAGAGATATCACTCAAGACTCTGATAAGACCCATTTGTCTCAGCCTCCAAGAATAGTCACCAGACCTGGGAAGTAGGCCAGCAGCAACATTACAACCGCCAGATTGAGTATTGATAGGGGTAGCAGGTATTTCCAGCTATAGTACACAATCTGGTCCTGTCGTACCCTGAAGAAGGATGATGTGAGCACCACAAAGAAGAACATCACAATCAGTGTCTTGATCAAGAAGTTGACTACGCCGGGAAGGAATGGCAGTCCGTGGGGAACAAAAAAAAACAGAGCGACGGTCAATGCACAGTAGAGGAACTCCTTGGCAAACTCAGCAAAATATGTCATCGTGAAGTAGATACCAGTGAACTCTGTACGCCAACCAAAGATTATCTCCGAGTCTGCAACAGGTGCGTCAAAGGGTACAAGACCGGTGGCAGCAGTGGCACTGACAACGAATGTGGCACAGCTGACGGGTAGCAACAAGATATACCACAGTGTCTGTTGTGCCTGTGCAATTCCCATCACACTGAGAGAACCGGCAAGCAGTGCTGGACCAATTGAGGAAATTATCAAGGGAATCTCAGCAGCAAACTGGTTGTTGGCAGCTCTGAAACCGCCAATGAGTGAATACTTTGACCCGGTGGTCCAGCCTGAGAGTAGTGAGATGACAGGTACAGCAGTCAAAAATGCAAAGATGAGTATGAGACCGATTGACATGTCTGCAATATACCAGAAGGTGTCCCAGGGTATAAGACAGAATGGGAGCAGTACCACAACCAATAGTAGTGAGGGCAATATTCGATACATCCAGCGTTTTGCATTGTCGGGAATTATAGTCTCCTTTGCAACGAGTTTTATTGCATCTGCAAAGAGTTGAAGCCCACCATATTTACCGATATGAAGGGGACCACGACGACCCTGTATACGTCCCCACACCTTACGTGAGAACCAGACTGCAAATATGATGCCAAGAACAATGAAGACCAGCCCTGGGAACAGCACTGCCTTGAACAACCACCAGAAGTTGATCAACACCAGTGCCCATAACCACACGATGATTCCCCATGCCCAATTGAACACCCACACTATAATTCCATGCAACCACATTATTACATCATATGCCCATGTGGGAATTCCAGCCAGCCATTGGAAGAAGTCAAACTGCATCGTCGCGCACACCTCCATCAGTCTATCGGTCCCACCATCCTGGATATGGATCAAGGCTTCCAAAGATGACAATAAAGTCTGCAAATCTGGCTCCGGGAACAAGGTGTTTCAGAGAATAGTACGAGTTGAAACAAGGTCCGCGTACCTTTGCCCTATAGGGTGTCTGAGCCTTGTCTGTTGTCTTGAGCCAGACTGAAGTGACCCCTCTAGTGCCCTCGACTCGACCATATGCCTCGCCGGCAGGCAGTCTGTTTGTCTTTGCTCTGGCCTTCGGGTCAATAATGGGGCCCTCAGGGATCTTAGGCAGCAACTGTCGAATGATGTCTATCGAAGTATCAACCTCTTTGAATCGCTGGACCATTCTATCGTATGCGTCACTACATCCTGGATGTTCCGCATTCTCAACAATCGGGACCTCAAAATCGACCATATCATAGGCCAGTCCTGAGTCCGGGTAGTCCTTTCGAAGGTCCATGGGAACACCACACGCTTTGATATTAGGGCCACTGAGACCGAGCTTCAACGCCTGTTTTGCGCTCAGAAGACCAATGCCCTTCGTCCTCATTCTAAATGTGGGGCCACCCATGAGCATGTCGCGAAACTTTGGCAGTCGTGACTCTACTCTCTCAAGAGCGGTCTCAAGCAGTCGTACTGACTTGTCTGTGAAGTCGTATCTCACACCACCGGGGGTGCTATATGAGACTGTATGTCTTGAGCCAGTGAGTTCCTCGAAGGCGTTGAGAAAATACTCACGATCTATCCATGGCCACAGCAACATTGCAAAGAGACCGAGCTCTGCAGAGAACTGACCCCACCAGAACTGAAGACTATGAATTCGGCTGGCCTCCATCATTATTGTCCGCATGACCCTTGCACGTTCAGGTACCTCAAGACCAGCTATCTGTTCCACGGCTCTCACATAGGGATACTCTGCAAGAAATGCCTCAAGCATACAGAGCCGTTCCATTACAAGTGGTCCCTGGTTGAAGTTGCGGTACTCCAAGACCTTCTCTGCGGAACGGTGGAAGTATCCTGCATTGGGGTCACACTCGACAATGAAGTCACCAACATTTGTGAGCTTGGTGGCCCATCCGTGTGCCGAGACATGCTGAGGACCAAACCATATCTCTGCAGACTCATCAAGGATATCGGACCGTGTCTTCAATCTCATTCACCTCGTTCGCCGGCTCACTCGCCTCCTCCGGGTCCACGAGTCGGTAGACCAGACTCTTCAAGGCGTGATCGATCTGTCTGAAAGCTCTTTCTCAGGGGGTATTTTCCCACAAGTTCGTCAGGTAGAAGAAGCGGTCTCATGTCAGGATGACCCTCAAAGTCTATTCCAAACATCTCACACGTCTCACGTTCATGCCACTCTAGACCTGGAAATATGTCCGCAACAGACTGAACGCTGGGATGAGGACCATTCAGTTCAACACGTATCTGGCAGAGGATACGCGGATCACGTGCCCAGAAGTAGTAGATGAGTTCAAACTTGTCATTCTGAAGATCAACACCGAAGACGGTCTCCGGAAAGACGTCTGGGAGCCGCTCGTCTATGAGGCGGACCACATCACGTATCCGTGTGGATGGAACTCTCAGGACCACCTCAATGTCCTGTTTTACCTCCGCTTTGACATCTGGGTAGGTCTTAGTCACTAGTTGAGCAAGGACTGATGCTGACATGTTCTGTTCCATCTAGTGTGCCTCCTTTAGTACTGCTCTGCCGAGGTCTACAGACTTGTAACGGCGATAGAACATGAGCAGGAGTACCATTGCAAGTGTTGTATGAATTGCTGAGATCGCAACGACAATCACTATGAAGCCCTGCCCGGTGATGGAGAACACAGGATAATACAGGGAGAAGGCAACAAAGGCAATGTTCACACCATTTGCCATTATCTCTGCACTGATGAGTATACGAATGAGGTCGCGCTTCACGATCATACCATATGCGCCAAGACCAACCAACATGAAGGCGACAACCAGATACCATGAGAGGGGGATCACTTCTCGGTCACCTCAGAGTGTCTCGATTCATCAGAAGAGTCCGCAGTACCCTCTGGGTGCTGTGGGTTGAGCCCCAGTTCTATAAAGCGCTCCGCCTTCTCAATTTTCAATATGGCCATTGTACCTACAACTACCGAAATGATGATCAATGCGACCATCTGGACAATTATCCCATGGTCGTTCCATAACCACTGCGCAAGTGCCTCTAGACTCTGAGCCAGCTCCGGATGTTCAGGTGGAAATGTCTCGTACCAGGGGAACAAGAGAGCAACCAGTCCCGCCATTACAGTCACGAATGCAGCAATCACAATGCCGATGCTTCTCATCTTGGGAGTCTCGACTGGTTCGAGTGAGACATCATGTGCACGAGGCAGGAGGAGTACTGCAAACACAATAATGGCACTGATACCACCCGTGTATACTGCAATCTGGATACCAGCTATGAATGGGGCATCGAGAAGTATGAACAGACCAGCCACGGCAGCAGCCATGGTGCCGAAGAAGAACGTGGCATAGACAATCTCTCTGTGTTGAAGTGCAAGAAAGGCAAGGACAATTATGATCCCCGCGATTGCAATGAACTCCAACTACTCAATCAACAGAATGATATCTTGCATCTGACTATCTCCGTGACTCCTGGTCATCTGATGATGTATACAGACTCTTTGCTCTGCGATATAGTATGACGGTCTCTCTGCCGTCTGGTGTTGTCTGTGGGAGATATCTCATGGCATACCCTACAGAACCCATCACAATGAGTATGAACAACAACACCTGCCACACGACTGCAACTGATGTACGAAGAGAAGAGACAGCAAGTAGATAGAGAAGTGCGCCTAACACCTCGATGACAACGAAGAGAAGAGTGAATACAAAGTAGTTGTAGGGATATGAGATACGTGATGTACCGATCGGTTCCTCACCACACTCATACGTAGAAGTCTTTTCAGAGTTCTGAGGAACATGGGGGCGTAGTACCCATGACGCAAGCAGCATTATCACAACGAGGGCCACTGCAAACACACCCCAGAGCATGATGGGTATGAAGTCTACGAACAGTCGCATCGGATGTCGGCACCTCTCTTCTCGTACATAAGACCGTACGGAGCATTCCATCGCTGTCAGAACAATCTACTGACTGATGAAATGTCGATTGACAATTATATTTACCGTCGGCTCATGTTTATGTGGGCGCCAGTCTATGCGGTGATAAAAACGCTTCGGCGTGTAGCCGGTTCTCATATTCGCTTCACAGCATATTATATGCCATGAACATTCATTTTTCTCTGCAAGCATTGAACTAGCTTCCCTAGTAGCGCCTCTGTGAATCACATGAGAAGGTGTGTGGATTGTACCTACAAGTTAAATAGACGTGTCTTATGCTCAGTCCATAGACAAATGGCCACAGTGCCCGTTCTGGTGATGTTGAGGTTGGTCCACAAGAGTCGTGTTCAACTCATCTATTATGCTGTGTTCATTGGAGGCATGATACTACTGATCTCATATTTCTGGATGCTAGTCCTCCTCACAGGTATATCTAGTAGTACAGCGTCTATGCTCTACGCATCAGGAGTACTACTCATAATCACAACTTTTGCACTTGCTTTCATGACCACCAGGGCTGGACGTACGCTTCTGACAGTGGTATCGGGTGCATTGACAGGAACACATGGTTACCTATTGATCAACACATACCCTGTAGACATGATGGGCACTACTCTCTTTGCATGGTTGATGCTCGGCCTGCTGTTGTCATTCGCTGCATTCTTTTGGCTCAGGGAGTTAAGACGGCGCACTGTCTGAGGTGGTTGTAGTCTCGGACACCTCCTCCGGAGGATATCTCAACGCTGCAACATCAAGTATGGGGTCACGCACACTAAGAGAGTATGGAACTCTGATTGAGAGACTGCCTGCGACCAATAGTGCTGCAGACGTTCCCCAGCACACAAGATACAGGCCGCCAATAGACTCAGCAGGAAAGTATACCACTGGAATTGCATAGAATAGGACAATCACAACAATTGCCAGGGCAAGCATGTTGGCCTTTATCCGTCCTCTACTTGGTCTTAAATAGCCAACAAACAGGAAAACGAGAAGAAGGGGTGCAGCCAACACAGACGGTAGAGTGGGTGCTACATTGGCAAGGTAGCCCACCTGTGTCAGACTCAGATAGAAGATATTGAAGTAATAAGAGCCCATTAGAATCATGCCAATCCATAGAATACAATAGAAGTCGCTATCTTCTCGTAGTGTCAACCTGACTCACCTACCTACTGTATAAGACCCATTGCATCTTGATTCTCGTTCTTGCGTTGCCAGTGTGTGGTACCAGCCCTTATCTTGTTCTGTAGTATGATGTGAGCACGCACAAAGTCCTCGGGCTTTGGAGGACAGCCGGGCAGATAGACATCAATAGGTACCACCTTCTCAGCCGGTACCATTAGAGAGTAACCATCCCAGAACAGACCGCCACTCGCAGCACACTGCCCGAAGGATATGACAAACTTTGGCTCGGGCATCTGTTCGTAGATTCGTCTTAGTCGAGGTGCCATCTTCTTGGTGAGAGAGCCAGATACCCACAGCACATCACACTGACGAGGACCGAATAGAGGTAGCATACCAAATCGTTCCAGATCCCATCGTGATGCCACCGCTGCAGCCCCGTCAGCCATACAGCAACCAAGCCCGTACTGTACAGGCCACAGACTATATGCACGTCCCCATCTGAGGATCCACTTCAGAGGCGGCAGGTTCTGTAACCATCGCAGAGCTATCGGAGCAGTACGGCCGAGCCCATTTCTGAACAGGTCATACGCCAGCCACATGAAGTACTTTCCAATACGCAGTATCAGTGGAAGCCAATATGCAAACACCTTACCAGGATTAGACACCTCGTTCGGGTCATACTTTAGTTTTGCAGCACGAATTCTAGCAAGTCGCTCTGCACCAAAGTACTGTCGTGCATAGCATGCCAACCAGATACCTGTCGAGTGAGGATGACCGCCATGTCGCTGGGCGATCTTGAATATGACAAAACTCTGTGACCATGACAACATGAATAGCGTCCTACGCTCATCCTCAAGGAAGTAGCCCATCATTGTGACGCCTGTCTTAGATGTGACATAGCCATCGATACCTGCCTTTGCAGATGCCTGTTCAAACTGAAAATCGTCAAGGATTGCCTCTAGGTTCTCGAGTGGAGCAAATGCCTGTCCCACAACCAGAGTTGGTCCAAGTCTCTTTATTCGCATAGGATAGTAACGATCAGCCCACTCGACCTCTGCCAAGTCCTCGTCGTATACTGTGCCCTTAAACTCTGTAGCAACTCTTCGGACGGTCTCCAGACCCGCCTCACACTCCGCCTCCGATCCATCATAGGCCACCATCAGAACGCAATGATTGACTGGAAACGGAAATGGTTCCTTATGTGTCCAGGCCTTCTTGAGCAGGTCTGTGTATTTGGACTCCTCAAACTTCATTGTGAAAGGTAGGGGACCCTCTTCAATTATTCGTTCAATTGCAAGGACCATCAGATAGTTCTCTGGAAAACTGACAACAATTGGCCGGATGGGTGTGAGAGGCTTCACTCTCAGTGTCACCTTAGTGATGATGCCCAGAATACCCTCAGTGTCACAGAACAGGTCGCGATCCCTGCTCTTGACTATCCGGCCATTGGGCAGGACCATCTCCACTTCTACAACATTTGCATTGATGTTACCATACTTTAGCGAACCAATTCCATCTCCGCCCTGACTCACCCATCCCCCAACGGTGGCAGAGATACCAGAGGAGGGGTAACATCGCAGGTCCAGACCTCGTCGGTTCAACTCAAACTGAAGATTGGCCCACGTGATACCTGCACCTACAGTCACTGTCAGTCCCTCCGGATCAATGCTTATGACCTGGTCAAAGAGTCGCATATCAACAACAATGCCACCCTTGCGTGGAATCGCACCACCATAGCCGGAGGTACCTGCACCGCGAGGGACAAGTGGCACGCCATGTCTGTTTGCAAACTCGTAGAGTGCCTTGATCTCCTCTGCAGACTGAGGACGGACGAGGGCATCAGGCATTGTCTTCATCAGCCAACCGACCTGTTTTGGTAGTGAACCCACGTCCATAGAGTGAATTATCAGTTCGTGCTTTGCAGTGACAAGTCGATCACCGAAGATTGCTCTGAGTTCTTCAATGAGTTGCCTCTTCAGTGCCATGCAGGTCGGTCTCCGTCTATTTCGCTCTGATAGTTCGATGCGTGAGGTGACGCTGGAACTTAAAAATCTGGCGAGATGTACCCACACCATATGTGACAGTGATAGATGCCTTATGTCACTCTGATGAACCCATTTCTCTAATATGATTGTGTATGACAACTATCGAGTACTAATTAGAACTAGTACCCGCGGGCCATGAACACTTAACACCAAGACTATCTAGGATCTTCTTGGTCTCATTCCAGAGTACACTACGTAGCCCCGGGTCATAACTAATACGAGAAGACTGGACGGGTCTGCAGTCAACGAAGTATTTGCCTGTGACTTTTTCGACCTCTGGTGAGGACGCCAGATATATCGATGTGAGTGCGCCCTCTGCAGGACTCTTCTGGGCGAATCGTGATATACGCATGAGTAGCCGAAATCCCAGACCACTCGCTCTGCCAATACCTGTGGCAACGAAACCAGGATGGAGAGCATTCACAACGACCCCTGTTCCCTCAAGAAGCCGTGCCAATTCATATGTGAACATGAGACTCATTAGCTTGCTCTTTGCATAGGCTCTCATTCCACTGTATCTTTTCTTGCTCTGAAGGTCTGCCAGATCCAGCCCCACCATTGTATGCATTGTGGAACTCACATTGACCACTCTTGAGGGAGCACCAGCCAGGAGGGAGGGCAACAGTTCATGTGTCAACAGGAATGGAGCAATATAGTTGATGGCAAAGTTGGCCTCAAGTCCATCCGGAGTCTCAGTCCTCTTTCCAATCATTGCACCCGCATTGTTCACTAGCACATTGAGATGATCATGACGAACGCTATACTCTTTGGCCACACGTAGTATCTCGCTCACAATGGAGAGGTCCGCAACAAGCGACTCCACCCGCGCATCAGGATACCGATGCAGGATCTCATCCATCGCTTGTTGACCACGAGTTGGACTCCTGACTACCAATACAACATCGGCATCCATACCAGCAAGCTCTGCCGCGGTCTCAAGACCAATTCCAGAACTAGCCCCCGTCACCATACAGATACGACCAGTCAGGTCATAAGAGGCACGATCACATCTTGGCATACTCGTCAGACAACAGTATGTTGTCACATCTCCAATAAGTATCACTATTGTACATACTAATTAGACTAACACTCATCAAAATTGATACTCGTAACATGTACCTACTCTACAACGATATATCTGCGAGAGGGCTTGCGAATTGTTATAATAAAAACAGAGAGACTCACTGTCAATAGTATTAGACCAATGGCATAGTCTGAAACAAGTGGATCCTTTATGACGAGAATCCTCACATATACTGGAACTTCCGTATCTAATCTCATAGAAGAATTGTCAACATCATGTACAGTCAGAAAGATGCCTGTACCTGTATAATAAAATGTGGTATAAAAAGAGTCTTGATAGTCCTGAATGAAGTCAAGCTCTACTCTCAAGGAGAGCACCAACGATACATTCGAATTTGCATCAATGGTCAATAGGGGCGGTCTTTCTGTGAGTAATACACTGTGTGGACTCAAGTCCTGTCCAACATCCAGACTTACATTTTTTGGATGAGGGTTTTGATTGCTCAACATGATAGGGCATAGACCACCCCACATAGTGTTCACTGTGATCTCTGTTGGCGCAATCAGTACGAGTCCCTTTGATGCAATGGTGTTTTGACTAGAGTCCACACATTCCACAACAACGGGTATTGGACTCACAACAGGTGAGATATACATCAGGACAAGCACAGCCAGCATCATACACACAACAACTCTTCTCAATTCCGTAGCCTCCTTGTTTGTAGACACGGATACTGCATTCTGGTCATGATGTTTCATCGGATCAACTAGATATCGTGTAGTCCAAAGACCGTCATGATACGCAATATTAGAGGAATCATGATTGATAAGGTGAGTAGTCGTATGGATATCAATCTGCATCTAGATTGAATAGACCAATCAGCTCTCAAAGGCTACACATCTATGACAGTACTAAACATTAGTTATACATTTAACTTATGCTTTTTCGGTATCTAAACGAAACAACGTCGGCATTCAGTTCCTAATAATAATGACATCAAGGGACCAGATGATTGATACAAAATCGAGTCCTTATTATTGAAAATCGGTGTGTATTGAGTCGAATGAGCATATGCTCTCATGCAGGACTGGTACATCACATACTAGGTCCATGCTCACGAGCCTTGACTCTGAGCCGGCCTAGATGACACTGGTCACGCGACCATGCCCCGAGACTCTGAAGGATGTAAAAGAGGTCGCGTCCCGAGTCTGTTAGGGAGTACTCGACATGAGGAGGTACCTCATCGAAGCTCTTACGATTTAGGATTCCTAGGTCGACCAGTTCAGACAGAGTCCTAGACAGTGTTGAATCGCTGATTGCGGTATTTAGTTCCCGGACGAGCTCATCCCTTATGGAGGAGTATCTGAGGGCGCCGTTCGATACTCCAGACATTAAGATCAGCGGAATCGTGTATTGATGACCTAGAAGCCGAATCACTCGCTCCAGCGGTCTCAGACACGACCTGATGCTCTCACATTGCTGTTCCATGCTTTGTATACCCGAAGTCACTACTAATTATAGTAGCAAAAAATTATATTGTTTAGACAAGTTGACGCCGCACAAGAGGTGTTCTCTATGAGTAAATGCAAACATGAATGTGACCACGGCGAACATCACAAGAGACTGAGCAGGGACGAGAGGATTGCACATCTTGAGGACTGTATCGGTGACCTGATTCACCAACTGCAGTGTATTAAGAACGAGCTTGCAGAGATAAAGAAGCAACCATGAGTGACTCTGTGAGCTCGTAGTCATAGAGAAGGTTGTCGTTGCCAGAGATCGTCAAGCTCTAAGGAGAAGTCCGTGCCATCAATGGAGTCAATCTTTTCGTAGAGCGCGACGAGATCTCTGGCCTCTAGGCCCACATGGAGCAGACAAGACAAAAACTCGGAGGCGAACTGGAGACATATCAATAACGCCTGGAACAATATCCGTACTGAGGAGGGAACTTCCTGCCAGGTCAGGGGATACGTCGTCACATAGGCATACTTATTGACCATAATAGCACCCACAATGGGCAGGTCAGACTCACAAGTCTCTGAGTGCTATCTTGGGATGTTAAATTGTTCTTCTCTGCTGTTCGTATGAGTGCCAGTGATCTACTGCGTCCCTCTGCCCTCTTGAAGTCAGTTCGCTCAATACAATCTCACGGATTGCAGAACTCTCGATGACATTGTCGCTTCTATTCGAGACCGAGGCAGCAATCTCCCTTGCAATCTCGTACGAAGCGCCAGACTTCACAATGCTAACAACTATCTTCTCGGGCATAAATACCTCAAGTGTACCGTCTTTCTTTTTTACTTGCATGAATCATTCCTTCTGAAGAACAGATAATGACTAGTTCTTCAAGACTATACGTATTCTGACCAAATAAATAATTGCATATAAATAAAACATGATTCTCTAGGACAGATGAGAGTCTGACTGACTCAAATCCCATTGAAAAGCATCGTTATTCACATGATGTTGAATTCAGGGTCATAGAAAGAAGACATGTAATCCGGAATGTAAAAGTGCCTCCAATCTATCAAGAGTTCTGTTCAACAATGAACATGTGAAAAGGTATTTCAGACACTGTGTGTCCAGATGGCAAGAAGTCTGTTCTGTAGAGCAGCCCTATAATGGTGATTCAGATGCGATTTCCCATGCTTGATGCATTTAATCTTCAAGACATGCCATTCATCTGTGCTCAGTGTAGCTTCTGCCAAGTGGGCAATGGAGCATGTCCCACTTACAAAGTGAAACGAGTGGACAGTTATTCTGGTAAGGGTAAGATGATATTGTCAAGGGCTCTTATTCAGGGACGCATCAGTCCGTCAGAGGGACTGACTGGTCTGAGGGATGCGATCTTCGGATGCACCTTGTGTGGTGGCTGTGAGGAGGTGTGCCAGGTCAATATTCCATTCATTAAGGTGTATCAGTTGATGCGATCCGAGTTCTTGAAGAGGGGGATGTGGCCAGATGCACTCAATTCCGCACGCAGTGTGCTTCTAAAGACACATAATATACAAGGGCAATCACAGCAGGACAGAGTTGAGGGTTGGTCATACTGGCATCCCGACGAGGATAGTCTCTTAGGAGCAGTGGGACGTAGAGCAAAGACTGCATTCTTTGTTGGTTGTGGTTCATCCTATCGAGGTGTCGCCATACAGGCGACAATCGCGACCACACTGATACTGGACAGACTGGGTGAAGAGTTCACCATGTTGGGCGACCAGGAATGGTGTTGTGGTGCGCCGATGATAATGTCTGGTGACTTTGAGACTGCCCGTATCTTTGCTGAACACAACATACAGAAGTACAAAGAACTAGGTGTTGAAAGAATAGTCACTAATTGTCCGGGCTGCTACAAGATGTGGGCACATGAGTATCATGAGTTCTTAGACATTGATGTGCCATTCGAGGTCGTATATGGCGCACAGTACTATTCAGAGATGATTGACAATGGCAGGCTCACCCCGCTTCTGAAAGAACCACTGAACACCACAGTGACATTTCATGACGGTTGTGACGCGGGACGGAACTGTGGAATCTATGAGGAACCAAGGAGAGTCTTAGAGAACTTACCCGGTGTGGTATTTGAGGAGTTACCACATAATAAGAACAAGTGCTTCTGTTGCGGATCCGGTGGAGTCCTTAGAGCAATTGATCAAGACTTTGCACTCAGAATAAACCAGCTCAAGGTGCAAGACATTCAAGCAACGAACGCACAGATTGTAGGAACAGCATGCCCCTCCTGTGTGGACTTCATGCATGAACAACTACCTCAGGCAGGCTGTACCAAACAGGTCAAGGACCTTGCGGTACTCATTGCACAGGCAATGGGACTGAAGTGGGACGGACTTGATGAGGTCTATGGATGACACTAGAGGGACTATTCCAATATCCTGAGATTATGAAAGAGGGACTCACTCAAGACAGTCCATTGTAGAAACGCCCCTACAATAGAAAGACACTGTTACAATACACTTGAATCAATCATGTGGACGATGTGCTTGATGGCACGGCTGGCCGAAGTCGGGCGGCGAACACAGCACACAGGACGATAAGACCCAGTCCGAGTACCACTGCATACTCATAAGACAGGCCCAGCCCCACCAAGATATATGCTACAGCCATTGCGGAGCCAGTCAACAGGTGAGCATTGATAGTAGAGACATATGCGGGTATGAGACCAAGTGGACTGGCATAATTCCGTATTGTGGTGATACTTCCTCTGACAGCAAGAGGTAGTGTGCCCAGAGCTGCAAGCGAATAGGGATGAATAAACGATAGAACAACCGACACCACTATCGATAGATATACAGCGGTCATCCAAAGGACATACCCTACGGCAGCCCGACGTAGGCCCAGCCGTACAACCAGTGTTCGTTTTCCAGCCTGCTCATCAGCCCTGAAGTCTGGAAATTGATTGATGTACAGTATCTCAATTACAAGAAAGGCAACAGGTAACGATGCTATCATCGGTTCGATGTTGATGGAGGGATACTGAACATAGTATGCACCAAAGACCATGAGCACACCAAAGTTCAGACCAATGAATAACTCACCAATTCCACGTGACTGAAACTTGAACGGTGGAGCGGAGTAGAAGAATCCCGAGAATGCACCGATTGCACCAAGAGCAAGTATGACAATTCCACGGACTGTGTATAGATAGAGGCCGATCAGTCCACCGATACCAAACATCACAATGGACTCAATAAAGACTTGCCGCGGATGTAATAACCCCTCTTGTATAACCCGTGAACCACCACTAAATGGGCTCACAAAGTCAACATTGACGTCATCGGTTCGATTTACATGGTCATAGTAATCGTTTATTATGTTCGTGCCGATATGTAAGCAAGAGGCTGCTATCGCAGTGAGTATAAACAGGTCAGGATAGAATGACCCGTGAAGGGCCCATGCCACAGCTGTACCAAGAGTCACGGGTACAAGAGTAGCTGTGAGAAAGGCAAGTCGCATCTCCCTGACAAGCACACGTAGAAGACTCAGTCTCTCAGAAGTGTTATTCATGGACTCATCACCCTATTGGAATGACAATTCGGAACATGTTTAAGGATTCCGAATAACAATTTACTTGGCTCTAGTATCTCGGGATCAGCATGGAGAGATTCAAGTGGAACCTCAAGACTGCCTATCACCACATCACGAGAACTGCACTCACCAGTCCGTGTCTGTCAAAAATAGTGAGGACACATTCCTATCCCGGGAGGACATCGTATCGCGTCTGAGGCTTGTAGACCGTGAGATTGAACAACTATTTGAAAACAGGACAAGAGAAAAGCCAACAGTGCTATACGATGCTGCATGGCACCTGCTACGAGCAAGTGGAAAGAGACTCAGATCACTCATAATGTTACTGACATGCGAGTCTGTGGGGGGTACGCCAGAGAGAGTCCTTCCGATGGCAGCCGCTGCTGAACTCATTCAGACTGCCAGTCTGATACATGATGACATAGTTGACGAGGATATGATCCGACGTAATGTCGAGGCGACTCATGTCGTATACGGACCAAAGATAGCCATTCTTGCAGGAGACCTTCTCATTGCTCTTGCAGTACAACTTGTGGGTAATCTGGCCACTCCAGATATACTCAGACTGGTGGGGGAGTTTGGAGTCAGACTCTGCGAGGGAGAGACATTAGATATTCTGGCGGGTCACGACCAACCATCAACTCTCACAAGGGACTACTATCTAAAGATGATACGTGACAAGACTGCATCGTTTTTTGCATGGGCCTCCAGAATTGGTGCCATGATGGGAGGCGCAGACCAGTCTCTACAAGAGAGGATTGCACAATTTGGTGAAAACTTGGGACTTGCGTTCCAGCTCAAAGACGACGCACTTGATGCGCTACGACTCTTCGAAGAATCGAACGAGGACAACACTGGGACGTGCATAGATCGTATGTATATAGGCTGCAGTTATCCACTTGTGTATGCACTTGAGACGTGCTCAGAGTCGGAGAGAGAGATGTACGTCAAAGCACTCAAGTTGGAACAGATCGAACCAGTGAAGAGTCTGATAAGGAGCAGAGGTGCAATAGAGGCGACAATCAGACTCGCTGAACAATACGCATCAGCAGCAAAGAACTGTATATTGGAACTTGGACTTACAAACGAACAGACACTGATAGAATTGGCGGACTTTGTGGTGAATAGACACTACTGAGAGAGATATAGAGCTAGAACTGTGTGGGAAGGGGCAGGACTTGCAGTGCCCATATTGCAATCATAGTGAGAGTAGGATTGAGACAGCGGCAGCGGATGCACTGTTCAAGGAGAAGACTACCAGAGAGTCTCATGCCGACATGTGTCAGTGCCTCAGAGGGCATTAACATATTGGCAACTCGCAGAACGGCAAGCGCACCATATAATGTACGCCCCATCTCATGTCGCCATGTCTGTTCGTAGTCTGACAGAGCAACCCCTCTCTGGACATGGGCGGCTGCGACCATACCCGCAATCTCGCCACCAATCATTGCAGTGGGTATACCACCACCATTAGATGCCATAACATGCCCTGCCGCATCACCAACGAGTAGAATGTTTCTACCGTAGGTTCGTCTTCTGGGACCACCAATTGGGATTGACTTGCTCACTCTTTGGACGACCACAGCATGTCTGAACTGTGATGAGGTGAGTGGGTATCGGCGTACAAAACGATCCAGATATGACCTCAACGGAGTATCAGTCTTCATGCTGGATAATCTCACGCCCAGTCCGATATTTGCCACACCTTTGCCCTTTGGTATTATCCATGCATAACCACCAGGTGCAACATTGCCAAAATACATCTGAGTGACTCTGGGATCACAGTCTACACCCTCCATGACATATTGAACTGCCTGCGCAAGAGCTGTTCCCTCTTTTGATTGATATGACTGCAGAGCCCTTGCAACTACAGAGCTTGGTCCGTCTGCACCGATAACAACACGTCCCCTGACATAGAACTCCTCGCCCCGTTGTCTCACAAGCAGTGTACCGTCTGGTTGGCAGACAATGACGTTGGAGCCCAACCGGACCTCGGCACCAGCCTGTTCTGCAACTCGGACAAGATACTGATCAAAGCGTGCACGGTCAAGTACGTTCGCACGTAGCGAAAACTCGAATGCTGCACCTCGCGGAGAGACAAGCCTGAGGCGTTCGCAACGGTTGGTGATAAAGATCTGAGGAATGTCACATAATCTGGCAGCCCTTGGAGAACGAGGAAGTAGGTCAGAGACCTCCTCTGGAACAGGAAGGAACTCACCACAGCGCACTGGCACTCCAATGACAGGTCTACGTTCTAATACTAGTACTGAAACTCCAGCCTCGACAGCCGCTCTTGCAGCAACACTTCCTGCCGGGCCAGCTCCGACTACAACAATGTCGTATGACTCAACCAATCAGGATAGCCTCGCTCTCAGGTCGTTTGTCATCTTGTCATGAGACCGGTACGATACACCGTGTCATCAGTTCATGTCTGCATTAGAACGTTCCTGAGTAAGGCATAGATCACACAATAGCCAATACAGACATCACCTGTTCTATAGGGCATCCGATGTGGTTATTAGCGACCACCTGTTGCAATCGAGATGAGCGTACTATGGTCAGCAGAGTCACACCCATGCAGAGGCAGTATCTTCAGCTGAAGGCACAGTATCCAGACAGCATTCTCATGTTTAGACTTGGTGACTTCTACGAGATGTTCAATGAGGATGCCGAGATTGCCAGTAGGGTCCTTGATATTGTCCTTACAGCAAGGGGAGAGGGCTTTGAGAAGTGGCCCATGTGTGGGGTTCCGTATCATGCTGTTGATCAATACATTGCAAAGTTGTTACAGGCAGGCTATACAGTTGCTCTTGCAGACCAGACAGAGGATCCCGCAGAGGCTAAGGGACTCGTCCGACGAGAGATAGTACGACTTGTCACGCCAGGCACTGTGCTGGAGACCTCAATGCTGGAGGACTCTAGAAACAACTACCTCGTCAGTATTATGGCACACGACAACTCGGTTGGTCTGGCTGCATTGGATGTCTCCACAGGCGAGTTCATAGTGACTGAGATGTCAGGTACTGATGTTCTCAGCGAGAATGTTATGAATGAGATAGGGCGACTTGCACCAGCAGAGGTATTACTGCCTCGCAGCCATGCAAAGGACAGCCCACTGCGTAGAGTCCTGGAGGAGAGAGGAATACGTATCACACCCAGAGAAGACCTTGATTTCTCACTGAGAACTGCTGAACAACGTCTTAGAGAACAGTTCAAAGTGGCAACTCTTGAGGGGTTTGGCGTTGCAAACAAGAGTCTTGCAGTCTGTGCAGCAGGAGCGACACTTGCATATGTTCAGGAGGTCCACAAGACAGGCACAGTCACCATCTCAGGTCTGCGATACTATGTTGTCAACGAGTTCATGACGGTGGATAGCACAACCCAACGTAATCTGGAACTGATCAAGAATGCCAGAGATGGCACGACACGGGGTACACTATTGGGTGTCTTCTCTCAGACTGTAACACCAATGGGCAAACGACTCTTGAGGCAATGGATATTGCAACCACTGATGAATATCGACGCAATTGAAGCACGTCTTGATGCAGTGGAGGAGATGTCACGTGATGCCATCATGAGGAGAGATCTCAATCGTGCGCTCAAGTCTATTGGCGACCTCGAACGGACCTCTAGTAGAATTGTCTTTGGTTCAGGAAACGCACGAGACATGCTTGCGCTTGCTAGCTCGCTCAGCAAGTTGCCAGAGGTCAAGAATATGCTCTCTGGCGGTAGGTGTAGACTTCTGACAGAGGCAGCTGCGTCACTAGAACCATTAGAGGAACTCTGTAATACTCTCAAGAGGGCAATAGTCGATGACCCACCCGTCACAACAAGAGAGGGTGGTATGATCAGAGATGGGTTTGATGAGGCATTGGACCGACTCAAAGAGAGTATTGCAGGTGACAAGAAATGGATTGCATCCCTGCAGACAAAGGAGCGTCTTCGAACGGGAATAAAGAGCCTCAAGATAGGCTATACAAAGGTCTTTGGCTACTATATAGAGGTCTCAAGAGCGAATCTAGACCAGGTACCTGAGGACTATGAGAGAAAGCAGACACTGGTAAATGCGGAGAGATTCATCACACCGGAGTTGAAGGAGAGAGAGGCGGCAGTCCTTGCAGGGGAAGAGAGGATCAATCGATTGGAGTATGAGATATATGAACGCCTGAGAGGGCTTGTTCGTGACAGCCTTGAGGCAATTCGACGTGACAGCCATGCCATCGCGATTGTGGACGTGATTGTATCGCTTGCGGAGGCAGCTGTCAATAGACGATATGTCCGCCCCAGACTGACAACAGACAAGAGGATTCGTATAGTCGATGGGCGGCATCCTGCTCTGGAGATGATACTTGGCCCGAACGAGTTTGTACCCAACAGTATAGACTTCGGACTGGGAGATACAACACTGATCATTGTCACAGGACCTAACATGGCTGGTAAGAGCACATTCATGCGTCAGACTGCACTGATTGTTCTACTGGCTCAGATGGGTTCCTTTGTCCCCGCAGCTGAGGCGGAGATCGGTATTGTGGACAGGATATTCACAAGAGTCGGTGCATTTGATGACCTGACCGCACGACAGAGTACATTCATGGTGGAGATGATAGAGACCGCCAACATTCTGAACAATGCCACTGAGAGAGGCCTCGTTGTACTCGATGAGATAGGTCGTGGTACATCAACTTTCGATGGTATGGCCCTTGCATGGGCAGTTGCAGAGAGACTTGTCCAGATGAAGACACGAACGTTGTTTGCCACACACTTCCACCAGTTGACAGACATGGCACGAGTATATCACGGTGTCAAGAACGTACATACTCTAGCACGTGAGACCAGCGACGGCATAGTCTTTCTTCACAAGGTTGTTGATGGTGGAACTGACAAGAGTTATGGTGTTCAGGTGGCAGCCCTTGCAGGCATACCAGAGACCGTCATAAGGAGGGCAAAAGAACTCCTTCAGAGAATGGAGAGAGAGAACGTAGTGGATATTGACACCTCTGCCCATGAGGAGCCGATACAGACTACTCTGGAGCATCTTGTGATCGAAGACCCTCTGATTGACCGACTGCGAAGAATAGACCTCGATAGAACAACACCAATTGATGCACTGCTCCTTCTTCGAGAGATACAAGATGAGATCAGAAGACGTAGCAGCTGACAACTCCGTGGGCGGACTACCAGCCCATTGTTCATAAGTGTCACCAAGTCAGACAGACACCACCTCGTCCCATGACAAACCGTTGTCGCGGGAGTAAAAGGCCGAATAGGTGATATCGAGACCGATGTCTGACTTGACTGAGACAACCCGGGATGATTCATTTCACACACTAAACAGAGTCAACGTTTCAACCACTTTTTAGGACCTATGCATTGACTCTGAAACAATGTAGTTTATTAAGAGGTATAGAATACTATTCAATCTACCCAATGGGGTTGAACAGAATGGGAAAAGCACTTGCTATTTTTGGCCTGATACTGATAGTAGTTGGACTACTTCCAGTCATCTTTAGTGCGCTGAGCATAACGGGATTTGAACAGTACATCGCCTATTTCTACATGCTAAACATATATCAGATACAACTGGCAGGATATCTCTTCTCAGAGATCATGCTTGGACTCATTGGTCTAGGCGTCATTCTTCTGATTGTGGGTGCAATCAAATAGATCGAGCGCAGTAAATATCCCCTCGGTTGCAATCAGACAAGAAGTAGGGTTGAAACATCACGCAATCGCTACCTCAGGTAAGTACGACCGGGCGGACTGAGCAGACTCAATCCAGTTGGTGACCTCTTGCCAGTCAGGAATGGGCATTGAGCGCATCTCTCGCTGTGCTGCATCGCTCTTGGCATACTTCACAGATGCCTCCAGCAATCGCTTAGGTTCTGCCTGAGCGAGTTCCGACCTCGAACGTATTCCCACATTGTAGAGAATGATGGCGTCATGTCCATAGAGCGCGGGCACCTCACACATCAGTCTAGATGCATACTGCCACATGCGTACTCGTTCTGCATCTATTCTCCGATCGCCCAGTTCTCGGGCAATGTCAGATGCCTTTCTAGAGAGGAGATCACCCACAGACTTGATACCGAGCTTGGCAAGTGCATCTGCAGTCCTTGCACCTATACCAGGAGCATCTTTTACAGGATCAGATGGTGTGAGATGTGGACTACGCGGCCCTCTCGCTCTCGATGGCTTGGGTTCGGCAGCATGTGTCACCACCGTTGCGGGAGTCTTTCGTCTGGACTTTGGTTCAGCAGCACCCCCACTCTCAACTGGATGTTGGTGTTGTGTCTCCACAATGGTCTCCGTCACAGGCGTGGGTTCTGGTGGCGAAGTAACAGTAGTGGCAGTCTCAGGTGCAGCCATGCTGGGCGCCTCGGTCAGAGTGGAGGTCTTGGTACTGCGTCGCTGTGTCTTACGCCTAGTAGTGGATATCTTGACAGCAGGAGCAGGCGCCTCTGGTGGAAGGGTGACATCCTGAAGAGTAGTTGTAGCACCCGGCCTGAGTGCTGCGGTCTTTTGTTGTCTAAATCGTAATGCCCCCTTCTTCTCAAGTTCCTCATAGAACTGCGACTTTCCAACCACGTCATGTGTGAGGGTCTTCTCGATCGTACCAGTCATCCGAAGTTCCTCGACCTGGCGATTCTGGACTCTCTTGAGTTGAAGTGATTCAATAAAGTTACTGAGTCGGGCGATGGGTGACTTGACTGCCTGAATTACACTGCACACAGTCATGTTCACTTCAGGAGGACCAACTCCGGCCGCCTTAATTGCCAGTATCCATAATCCCGCAGTACCTCGCACAGCCAGTTCAAGAAGAGCAGTGTTCAAGACGTGATTCTCCTCGGAGAATCCCTTTCCCCAACCATATCTCTCTCCCTGCACAAGGTCATAGCCATCAACAAATAGACCATAGTACTGATGTGATAAGATGGCACTGTTACGTACCAGTTGCTCAATATCCACCACCTCTAACGGAGAAGAGAGTGCCATCCGCGAACCATATGACACAAGGTTCGAACCCACGCCCCACTCAATGAACTTATGTACAATCTGTTCGCGAGGGACCTGCCCTGTGTGCGTGGGGTTGAGCACATCCGAGAAATAGTGTGACGCGATCCCAGCATATCTGATGGCCTCAGAGCACTTCTTATCCGATAGAGCCTGTACCATTAACTCCCAGTACTTCTTACATGCACTCGGCGCACCACCCCATGACGGTGGATGAAAACAGTGGTTCTGAAAGTCCTTGAACACATCATCGGGCATCTTGGCGCCCTCACGTAGTTCGTCGCCATACTTGACAAACACCTCTGCCCACTCCTCGGGCAGAAGCGCGATCGCCTTCACGACTATCCACTTGTGAGTCCCAGTCGTGTTTTTGAGTAGGGTTCGATATGCGCTTGATTCTGATATACACATTCAAAACAACCAGATTAAGTGAAGGAGAGGGATATATATGAAAATAATTTGTGTATCTAACATACTAGGGGGAGGGTTTGGTTAATCTCTCACAAATGAATAGTAGCGTAAGATATCTCAGCCCAGACCTCAAAAGACCCGAAGATTTGAGTTGCTAGAGCAATCGAAACTACAACTCTCTAACAAGCTCGCATATTGTTCTGCTGTAACCATTTTTCTCAACAGAAACAGAAGTCAAATTAGTCATCCTTGTTCGTCTAGGATACGCTTCACCTCATTTTTCTGTTCCTCGGTGAGATCACAAAACCCAGACAACGATTCCAGCGATCTGTAGGAGAGAAGAGTTTCCTTTTTTGCACATTCTATATCATACCAATGTTTACTAGTACCAATCCGCAGAGCACCCTTTGGTATTCGTTTCTTGCATATATGACACAAAGATGAACCGCGCTTAGCAGGTTCAATCATCAGTCTTTGTCCTGATATCAGCGCGATCTCCCATTGTTCAAGGCCGTAATCTAGAGAGAAAAGACCACCGATATCGGGTATTTTTAGAGATGCAGGAATCATGTTCACAGGCACGGGAATAACTTCTGCCCCACTGCTCTTTGACTCCTTGGGTTCAAATCGTAAAAGGTTTTTAAAAAAACATTTTTTGAACTTCTTCCAGTCCAGAACAATTGTATTATCCATATCATAAAACTGAATCAGAATATCGGCCTCACAGTACTGGCCCCATCCTGGCACAGTCTTTGCTTTATCCTGCCATAACTCTACAGCAAGATTCCCAGTTTTTCCCATCACTACATCAAATTTTACCTCAATCTTGGCCATCACCCAGGACAATATCGTAATCTTTTTGGGGTGTTTGTGGCAATTGAGGCATGTAAATATTCTTCCTTAAGATAAAATAGACCTTTCTTACTGCAAGTTCACCTAGATTCTTATCTTTAGTGAAAGTTGACATATTAAAATGTTGAATCGATCTTATACTTAAGAAGTATTGAAATTGATATCAACTCGTCTATAAAGTGGATTTGGTTTTGCGGCATGTTTATCAATACCAGTCAGAACGAATAACTACAGACTAGAACTGGGTGTTTGAGTGTACGCCTACTTCAAACTGTTCAACAGCATAAAGGATAAGCACGAGGTAGAACTGGCCCGTCTTGAACTGGAGAGCCTAGTGGGCCCTGTAGAGATAGTACACAACTTTGCAGACGTGCTGAGAGAGAGTCCAGTTGATTCACTGATAGATGTAAAACAGGTCACTCAACAAGGCAATGAGAGCGATGAAGTACGATTTCAGGACTTTCTCACATATGAACTGGCCTACGGACTAGTTCAAGGATATGTGAGTCGGCAGATCAACCCGCAACAGATTCAAAGAGCAGTACAACGATTAGGTTACACACGGGAGATATATGTTGTTGACAGAACGGAGTCATGGGAGTCCTTTCTCAGGGCCATACTTCCTCAGGCGGCGGTTGGAAAGAACTGTAATGTCTTCTTTGTAAATGGAATAGTTGCAGTCAGAGTTATCACCAACCAGTACTTTCTGGAGAACTCAGAATATGTGATAAAAGTGACGCCTTCTCTTGAGAGAGAAAAGGTCAGATACTTTGCAGACTGTATGTTCGAGAACCTGATGCGTTTCATCTACAGGATACCAGCCTCTGGCAAGGCGCGTGTGGGCAAGAGATTCCTAGACTATCTAGCGGAGAGAGGAGAGGGGTCACTCTATCTCTCGCACGGAATGCATCCATACAAGGGCAAGTTTCACCCCAAGATGACTCGCGCCCTAGTAAATATCGTCTGTTCAAAAGACAGAGGCACCATCATTGACAACTTTGCAGGCAGTGGAACTCTTCTTGTTGAGGCCTGCCTGATGGGATTTGATAGTCAGGGCATTGAGATAAATCCGATGTCAGTGCTCATGGCAAATGCAAAGTGTGCCCTCATGCGAGTAGACCCCAGAACTCTTGATGATGCTATGAAAAAGTTTCTTGACATTTTTAGTTCAGAGATATCTCTGATGTACCAACATATTGGGGGACAGACCACTCTAGTAGACATGACATATCCACCGACCCGACAGACTCTGGATGAAATAAGGTCTGTAGCACCGGAGGTCTACAAAGACTTTGAGCCACAACATGTACTAGAGGAGATTGTACTCGCACGAAGTATAATCGAGGGCGAGTTTGAGGGTGACATCAGAGACCTTCTGATGCTTGGTCTAGCAATGACAATAAGTGATCTGAAAGGGAAGAAGAACAAGAATCTCAGAGATAGACTTGCACTAAATATTGAGGACATCTATAGGAGATGTCTTCTCTTCAACCACCTGAGAGAAATAATTCAATTCGACGTCGGAAATGGCGTCGCTTATGAGGCGGATGCAGCAGACTTCAGAGACGGTGTAGAGATACAACACGTGCACGGCAATGTCGACTGCTCTAGACTATATTCAAAATGATCTTGCACAACTTGCACTCCTGGGACTGATCAGAAGTCCTGAACAGTTGGCAAGACTGGAAACAAAGATGGGTGGCAATCCGCGTGCCGAATATGATAATGAACTGATGCACCATAAAGTGAACGAGAATTCAGCGGGGCTTCCGAACTATGCAATGGTGTTAATCAGACTCCTAGAACACTATGGAAAGAGAAATCATGCATATCGCCTCTACGAGTTCTTTGAACTTATGAAGAGGGCATTTGAAGAACAGATGCGAGTTCTTGAGCCCGGTTCAAAGATTGCAACCGTCATCGGCAATAATCATTTCAAACTGACAGACAACATTGATGTATTGGGAGTGGGCGGCATTCAAGTTGGCGATAAGACCTACCCAGTCGAGGTACAAAATGTCAAAAACAACCTAAAACCACTCGAACTCAGACCCATCCGAGGAGAGGAACTTCTCTCAAGATATAGTGATGACAAGCCAGCCAGGGTGTCCGTGACTGTGGATGCCTCAAGCAATGCACAAGATGGTGTCTATCTGGAGATAGAGAATGAACGAGTAGTCCTACTGCTAGCCATGATGGCTGGCTTTCGACCATATATGGTGATCAATAGATACATTGAGAAGACTCTGAGAGGAAATATACGTTACGAATCAATAGTGATAATGGAGAGACCTTAGTATTCATACTCGTTTGTTAAATTTGAAAGAAAAAGGCACTAACCGAGTAGAATACGCTTTTGTTGAAATAAACAATTAGAATCATTTAGATAACAAAAGTAACACAATTAGATTGAACTTTGATAGAATAATGTATTGAACTCGCTTTGAGGCTCATGGAAGAGTGTATGGAACACCTGTGAACTAATGACCACGGTTACGAGTCAGGGATCTGTCTTTTGGTAGCACCACCATGTTTTGTTACACGAGGACGAATGGTGACTTTGAATGGTGTGTTCTTATACCTGGGCAGGTTCGACTCTTCAGTCCATATGTATGCTTGGCTTGGCTCAAGTATGGCAAGTTCATTATCGTTAATGATTTTTAGACCGGATACAGATCTGTGGAGAGTTTGTATGTCACTCGGAGAGTTTAACCTGTGTAGAATTATTACTTTATAGAGAGATAAGATATCCTTGTGAATATCTTTGGGCAGTTGAGTTGCAAGTATAGTTGTTGTGCCATTATGCCGCATCAACTTAACAAGTTTAAGAAAATGTTCACTCATACCAGTCTGTTGAAAGTTATGTGCTTCATCAATAACAAACAATTTTAATCCTGGCACTTGCTGCGACATTAGACGGGCTATAATTATTAGAAGTGCCATTGCATCGCTTTTAGTTAGCATAGGAGATCTCATATCCAAAATGAGCATATGCCCGGCCTCAGGAAGTGCGAGAGACCGGTCATCAATACTGAGAAATTTCTCCGCAATTTTTAGACGTAGTAGAGCAACTTCTTTGTGCTTGCTTTTCATAGACTCGATAGCTCGCTTAATGCGGTCATAGGTACGTTCGTTTTCAGGTATTTCGCCAATAATATTGCGTACCTGCCGCATATTGGAATCTACAACCGTATGGAGTTTTAAGAACCGAGGCAGGTGGGCAACTCATAGTGGAGAATATCGAGGTAACTGGTCACCATATATTCCCAGAAATGTGATTCTACGTTATTCTTCACCTGGCGACCTAGTCTTAGATCAGTTCTGTGGCGGGGGAACAACTGCTGTGGAGGCGAAACTCCTTGGCAGACGGTGTATCGCAAGAGACATCAATCCGGCTGCGATTGAACTGACACGGAAAAATCTTGACTTTGAGATGACAATACAAGACACTCTAGATGGTATTTCAGCCACACGAGTCTATGAACCCACAGTCGAGACTGGCGATGCACGAAGCCTCATTGGAATTAATGATGAGTCTGTAGATCTAATATGCACGCACCCGCCCTATGCAGATATCATACACTATACAGATGGACATCCTGATGATATATCATTTCACAATGTTGACACATTCATTGAAGATATGCGGCTTGTCGCACAGGAGTGCCTTCGAGTACTGAAACCTGGAGGTATCTGTACTATCCTGATTGGAGATGCACGCAAGAAAAGACGAGTAGTACCCATCGGTCTCCGTACAATTGAAACATTTCTCAATCAGGGTCTCAGACTCAAGGATCTCACAATAAAGCGACAACACAATTGCAGAACAGATGGATTCTGGTATTCATCAAGTATCAGACACAACTTTCTCCTTCTTGCACAGGAGTATCTGCCTGTGTTTGTAAAGGACAAATCGAGTGCGACCAATATAGAGACACACACTAAGACGCCCTTACAAGTCACCTATCACGAAGTCGCTGTGCCAACACCTCCGAAGACTATGGAATACAAGACAACATGGATCTTTCCGATGGAGCATTTTGACGTACTTGCTGAGGCTAATCTGATGAACAGGTATGCCACCGCCAGAGGCAGAGTGCTACAGGTGGAGTTTGATAGAAATGCACAGTGTTCATCTCCAAGTGTGGAATCTGGTGACTACGACCTGATATATTGCAACACCTGGCCTACTAAAGATGTGGATGTTCTCAGTCTGAGTGAATATATACAATCATTGAAAGGTGTCATTGAAAAAGCAACTCATCATATCATACCGGGTGGACATCTGGCAATAAGAGTCAGAGATGTAAAGATCAATGGAGAAACAGTCAGTCCAATATTGAAGATATGGAGGCTCCCTC
>FWPU01001635.1_pt1 | contig 59098 bp, 49 predicted proteins | sample 2228361 | NCBI WGS metagenome assembly FWPU01 (sample SAMEA103939777, study PRJEB20133) | metagenome
CGGCGTCCTCCAGCGTCGGCTGCTCGGGCCGGACCTGCTCCCTCGATCCGACGCGGCGCACCGTGTAGCCGCCCGTGCGGAACTCGCGCCGCAACTCCTCCGGCGGCGCGCAGCGCAGCAGTCTTCCCTGATGCATCAGCCCCACCCGGTCGCACCGCTCGGCTTCATCCAGGTAGGCCGTGGTGAGGAAGACCGTGATCCCTTCTTGGACGAGTTGATCGAGAATGACCCAGAAGTCGCGCCGCGAGACGGGGTCCACGCCGCTGGTCGGCTCGTCCAAAAACAGCACCTCGGGCCGGTGGAGCAGCGTGCAGGTCAGCGCCAGCTTCTGCTTCATTCCCCCGGAGAGCTGCGCGGCGCGGCGGCCGCCGAACTCGGCCATGCGCGTCATGGCCAGCAGTTGCGGCAGCAGGCGCTGCCGCTCGGCCCGGCTGACGCCGAACAGGTCGGCGTAAAAGTCCATGTTCTCGTTCACCGTCAGGTCGCCGTACAGGCCGAAGCGCTGGGCCATGTAGCCGATCCGGTCCTTCACCCGGTCGGGCTGCCGGACGACGTTATAGCCGGCGACGAACGCCTCGCCCTCGGTCGGGTCGGTCAGACCGCAGAACATCCGCAGCGTCGTTGTCTTGCCGGCGCCGTCCGGCCCGACCAGGCCGAAGATCTCACCCTTGGCGACCGCCAGATTGAGACCGTCCACAGCGGTGACCTGGCCGAAGCGCTTGGTAAGGTTGACGGCGCGAATTACCGCTCGCTCACTCAACCGGAATCACCCCTTCCACCGGCATGTTCAGCTTGAGTTCCTGATGCGGGTTGTCCACCTCGACCTTGATCCGGTAAACGAGTTTGACCCGCTCCTGCTCGGTCTGGATCTGCTTGGGCGTAAACTCGGCCTCGGAGGAGATGAACGTCACCCGGCCCTCGTAAGACTTTCCCGGATACGAGTCGGTCGTGATGCGGACGTTCGAGCCGATCTTGACCCGCCCGAGATCCCGCTCGTTGATGTAGCCGCGCATCCAGGGATGCTCAAGATCCCCGATTGTCAGCACGGTCGTGCCGGCCGCCAGCACCTCGCCGACCTCGGCCGACGTCGACAGCACGACGCCGCTGACGGGCGCCACGGCCACCGTATCAGCCAGTTGCGACTCGATCAGCGCCACCTGCGCCTGCGCCCGCTCGACTTCGGCGCGGCGGGCGTCGAGCTCCTGTTCTTTTCGCTTCAACTCGAGCCGCTGGGCCTCGGCCAGTTGGAGGGCCGCCGCCGCTTGTTCAACCCTCGCCCGGGCCGACTCGATCGTCTCCCGGCGCGGGCCCTCCACCACGAGGGCCAGCGTCTCTTCGGCCTGACGCAGTTGTGCCTGCGCCGCCTCGTAACGCGCGCGGAACTGGTCGTACTGCGCCTGGGAGATATCGTCGGCCTTGAACAGGGGCTGCGCCCGCTCCCAGTCCGCCTGGGCGCGTTCGAACTCGGTCCGAGCCCCCTCGACCCGGGCCTCGGCCTGGCGAATCTCCTGCCGGCGCGCGCCGGACTCCAGTTCCCGGAGCTGCGCCTCGGCTTGCCGCAGTTGGGCGCGGCGCTCAGCGACCTGTCCTTCCAGCGTCGCCCGCTGGTAGTCGATCGCCGTGCGCAGTTGCCGGAGCTGCGATGCGGCGACCGCCAGCGCGGCCCGCGCCTGGTCGCGCTGGCGCTGGAGCTGCTCGTCGTCCAACCGCGCGACCACCTGCCCCGCTTCGACCCGGTCGCCTTCGTCCACCGCCCGCTCCACCAGCTTGCCCGAGATCTTGAACGCGACCTTGACCTCCGTCATCTCGATATTGCCCGAGATGCGGATCATGCCTTGGCCGTTGTCGCCCGAGCAGCCGGCCAGCGCCAGGGCCGCCAGTGCCGCCGGCCAATGAAGCCTCACGTCCGGATTCCTCACCGCACCATCTCCTCGATCTTTCCCACCGCGTGGCCGAAATCCAGCCGCGCGCTCTCATATTGAAAGAGCGCGGCGATGTGGTTGTCGCGCGCCCGCGCGATCCGGTTCTGGGCATCGGTCACTTCGATGCCGGTCGCCACCCCGGCGCGAAATCGCCGCCGGGCCTGTTCGAGCTCCTGTCGGGCCAGCGCGAGGCCCGCTTCAGCCACCTCTACCTGCTCTTGGGCGGATTGCAGCGCGTCCAGCGCCAGCCGGATCTCCAGTTCGATGCGGGCGCGCAGGTCGGCTTTGCGGATCATCTCCTGGCGGAGCAGCGAGGCGCTCTCAGCGCGTCGCTCATCGACCCGCCCGCCGTCAAATACGGGAATCGTGATCCGCACGCCGTAGCTGCGCGTGGGAAAGGCATCGTTGGGGGCCGAGCCGATGGCCCCGTAGTCGCCGAACACCGAGGCGGTTGGGAGCCGCTCCCACTTGGCGGCGCTGTGGTTGAACCGGGCCGTCTCCTCCCGCCGCTGCTGGGCTCGCCAGTCACCCCGGTTTTCCAGCGCCTGGCGGAGCGCCTCGTCGGGCGCCGGCGGATCGAGCGGATGGTAGGCCAGGCGGTCGGCCAGCTCGATCTCGGTGTCCAGCCGCAGGTCCATCGCCCGCAACAGCTCCAGGTGCGCCCGGCGGCGGTCATTGACGGCCCCCAGCAACTGCTGCTTTTCGTTGGCAAGCTGGACGCTGGCCCGGGTCACGTCGATGCCGGTGCCGGTGCCGGCGGCTTTCTGATTCTCCGCCAGCCGCAGCAATTCCTCGGCCAGCGCCACGTTGGCCTGCGCCGCCTCCAGCCGCGCTGCGGCCCGCAACGCCGCCAGGTACGCCTTGGCGACCTGGAGGGCAACCTCCTCGCGCGTGCTTTCACCCTCGGCCAACGCCGCCCGCAGACCCGATTTCGAGGCCTGGTACCGGCGGATGGCGCTGTAGTTGAAGATGGTCTGAGTGCCGCGGCCGCGGGCGTCATAGACGTCGAACGGGCCGACCTTGGCCGGCGTTCGGAGCGGCGTCCCCGGCAGGGCGAATTTGACGCCGAACGCCTCCAGGTTCACCACCCGGTTTTCCCACAACAGCGTGCCGTCGATGTTGGGCAGCAGGGCTGCGCGGGCCTGCCCCTTGCGGCTCTCCGCCTGCCGGATGGCTTCGGCCACCAGCCGCACGCGGGTGTTGCCGTCCTCCTCCAGAGCAATCTCTACGGCCTGCTTCATGCGGAGCGAGAGCCTCTGCGCATCCGCGGCCAGTGCGGCGGAAAACAGGGCGGCGGCGAGATAGCCTGCGCGATTCACTTTGCGGCTCCTGAAACGGGGGCCTTCAGCCCGGCCGTGATGAACTGAACCAACTTCTCCAACAGCTCATGCGGCGCCGGCTTGCCGCAAATCCCGCCTGTCAGTGCCGGCATGTACTCGCCCACCCGGAGCGCGTGGGCCACCGCGCCGAGCGCGAACATCATTCGCCAGATGATCTCCTCCAGCGGGACCTTCGGCAACGCTTTCTGAAACGCCGCCTGAAAACGCTGCCGCACTTCCCGAAACTGCTCCGGCGCCACGTGGCCGAAGAAATCGTCCGGCTCGCTCATCAGGCGGGCCACGAGCTTGACGAACGCGGCGCCGCGATTCGGATCGGCCCAGGCCTGGATCATCGGGGCAAAGAAGGCCTCGACGAGCTTGGCCAGCGGGGGCCGGCCTCGGCGCTCGCATTCTTCCAAGAGCGCCAGGCGCTGGCGGTTGATGGGATCGATCTTGCGGTGGACGACAGCCTTGAGCAAGGCTTCTTTGGAGCCGAAGTGGTAATGCACGGCGGCGAGGTTGACGCCGGCCTCGGCGATGATGGCGCGCAGCGAGGTGGCGGCGACGCCGCGCTCGGCGAACAGCCGCTCGGCCGCGTCGAGGATGCGCTGCTTGGTGGGGGCCGCGTCATTCATACGTATGATCTAATTATACGACCGTTTTATCCCTTGTCAAGACCCGGATTCCTCCCCGCCTCGGACCCGCCCCCGCCTCAGTGCGTCATCGCGTAGAGGACGTAGTTGACCCCGAGCTTGATCGCTGCGCTCGAGTACCGTTCCGGATAGCGCAGATCATCGGCGAACTCCCAGCCGTCGCCGATGTCCATGTTGAAGGTGATCGCAATCATGATGCGCCCTTGTGAGTCGAGCACGGCCCGCCAGTGCGGCACGACGCCGCCGCGCTCGATGCCGTCGCCGTGCACCACGTTGGCCCCGGGCACGCGAATGCGCTCGTTCATGTCAAAGACCGTGTGGAAGGCGGGGCTGTCATCGGTGAGCTCGACCGCCGCCGCCTCCGGGTAGATCCGGCGGACGCCGTACATGAAGTTGGCCCATTCGCCGTCGTTGTGGAAGTCGTCCACCATGAGGAAGCCGCCGCGGTCGAAATACTTCCGCAGCCGCGCGGCCTGTGAATCCGACAGTTCCCAATCGCCGACCGAGACGGCGAACAGCCAGGGGAAGTCGAAGATCTCGTCGCTGTCGATGTCGATGATGGTTTCAATCGGCTCGACGTCGAGGCGGGTAAGGCGGGCAAGGATGCCGATGAACAGCCGGTCGCCCTTGTTGGCGTCGATTCCCCAACGGGCATAGGAGCGGCGGTAGCGGTCCAGCGGCGACCGGTAGCGCAGGCGGCCCTGGACGAACTCGCCCTTGCGCCCGGCGTCCGGGGGATCGTCCACGGGATCCTGCATCTCGTGCTCGTAGCGCGCCCAGACCCGTTCGCGGTACTGGGCCAGGCCGAATCCGGCCGCCAGGCAGACAACCGCCGCCGCGGCTGCGAGGCGAACCCGCATCCCCGATCCAAGCCCCATGTTCTTAGACTACCTCGGCGCCGCCCGGCTCCGGAGGGGGTATAGAATGGTCCGGGACCCGACCACCAATGAGGCGAGCTCGACGGAAGCTTCTTGTCTTTCTTGCGGCGCCGCTCGTTGCCTACGATCCGCCGGTAGACAAGGCGGGGCCGCTCACCGTTCGAATCGATGAGCCGTCGATTGGGGCTTACGGAGCCGGGGGCATGGTGGAGTTCCGTCAGACGGGCGCGCCGGTCCCGATCACGGTATTGTTGGAGAACTCTTCGCCGGAAGCGGTCGGCGGCACGCTCCAGGTCCAAATGATCGATTCGTGGCGCGTCGAGCCATCAACGCCGGTGACTTTCCACGTTGGAGGGGCCGGCCGGGCGCGCCACACCTTCCGGGTGACGGCGGGGCCGGAAACCGCGAACGGGCACTACCCGATCCACGCCTACGCCGAGTTTGTGTGGCAAGGCCGGCGCCACGTGGCGCACCCCATTCTGGTCATCCAGACGCGTTTTCCGGACTCGCCGCGCCCGCTGTTGCCGGTGGAGTGGAAGCCCGTGCCGATGCCGGCCGGCGGCGCGCCGGCTCTCTGGCGGCTGCCGGTCTATCGGGTGCGTTCGGCGATCACCGAGCAGGAGATCCCGATACCCGAGCCGCCGGCGCAGAGCCTTTTCCAGCGGGGCGGTTACAGCCGCGAGGGGCTGGAACGCACGGACCCGTTCCCGGTCGAGGAGACGGTCCGGGTCGGGCGGGACGGCCTCATCATGCAGGTCGGTCCGCGCGGCCCGTCACGCCGGGAGCGGGTGGATCGCGCGGTCATCGAGTACCCGTTGCGCCTCCCTTCGGTGAGGCCCATCCACCTGGAATTCGAGAGCCGCGGCGAGCCGCTCGCCGGTGTCAGCGTTGCCCCAGTCGACGACCCCGCCGGCGGAGACCGGCTCTACCAGGGCCGAGGAAGGGCGCTGGTTGATCTTTCGGTTTTCGCCGGCCGCGAGGTTCTGCTTCAGTTGGAGGGCGTCGGCAGCGGCAGGCTGGTCTGGTTCAGGCCCACTGTCGTGGCAGGTTCGGCCCGCCGCCGAGCCGAGTTTCTGCCGGCGCGCGAAGCGGAGTGGCGTTCGGGCGACGGCATGGTCCGGTGCTGGCTCGGAAACCGCGGCCTCCTCGACTCGACGGTGGCCTTTGTGTTGGGCGCCCGGATGGTGGCCTTCCATGGGTTCCGGGTTCAGGTGCTGGGTGACGCACTGGAGGACTGGCGCTCGGCGCACGAGCTCGTGGAAACCGGCATCGAGGCGAGTGGGGAACGCTATCGAGTCCGCCACCGTTTTCGCGGCTGGGCCGGGCCGTTCGACCTGATGGCCGAACTGAGCGCCGGCGGGGGCGTATTGCAAGCGCGGTTCTGGCTGGAGAATGCGCCCGCGATGAAACCCTGGCTTCCGGTATACATCGAAGATGTCGCCGCGGGCGCCTGGAGCGAGCGGGCGGTTCGGGTGTACGCCGGTCACGGCAACGTGATCCAGGATCCGGGGGCGTTCGAGCTGCCGGCGGGCGGGCATTCGCTGGCTACGTCCTTTGTGGGTTTTGATTTCGCCAACGGCGTTTCCGTCGTGCAGGCCTCCGACGTGCCCGTTGAGGCGCTACGGGTGGACCCGGACCAGCGCCATTACAGTTTGCACGTCCCGCACCGGCCGGCGCTGACGTTCATTCCGGCCTCCAGCGTCTGGGAGGGCGCCAGAACGTGGCGCAAAGTGAATGGCCTGCGAGCGGGACCGGGCGTCGAGAAGCTCGCCGGGCGCTTTGTATTTGACCTGTGGCAGGGCGACTACGGTCCCAGCGCGGAGGCGCTGGCCCGGGCTTTCCGTTACGGCCTGACCGACTCCCTCGTCATCTGGCACCGCTGGCAGCGGTGGGGCTACGATTACCGCCTGCCGGACATCTACCCACCCAACCCGGAGTTCGGGACGCGGGAACAATTCCAGCGGCTCAGCCGGATCTGCCGGGAGCACGGCGTGCTGTTTGCGGCCCACGATAACTACATTGATTTCTACCCGGACGCCGCCGGCTTCACCTACGACAACATCGCCTTCACCCGGCGGGGTGAGCCGTTGCGGGCGTGGTTCATGCGCCGCCGGCTGGCGCAGTCCTACCGCTCACGCCCTGACCGCATCCTGCCGTTCGCGCAGCGAAACCTGAATCTGATGAAAGCCGGCTTTGGGCCAACGGCGACCTTCGTCGATGTTTACGCCTCGATCTCGGCTTACGATTACTACACCCGCGACGGCCGGTTCATCGATCGGATCGATACGCGGGAAAGGCTTCGCGAGCTGTTCGCCTGGCAGCGGTCTTTTCTCGGCGACAACGCTCCGCAGATCTCAGAGGCGGGTCATGACGAGCTGATCGGCTGGCTCGACGGGGCCACCGCTGTTCACCTCGCGGTCGACGAGACCGGCAAGCAGTGGCGCTGGCGGATCGACAACTCCGACACCGAGCGGATCCCCTGGTTTGACGCCGCGCACCATGACCGGTTCGTGCAGCACGGGGCCGGTTACTCGGGCCGGTACGCCGGCGAAGAGGATGAACGGATGCACGGGATTTACAGCGACGACTACATCACGACGGAGGTGATGACGGCGCACCCGGCCATGGTGGCGCACCCGTTCGGCCGGGATGTGGTGCGGAAATACTGGCTGCTGCACGACGTCATGAGGGCGCTGGCGCTGCGGCCGATGGAAGACTTCAGCTTCGACGGAGAGGATCTTCACCGGCAGCGAATCCGGTGGGCCGGCGGGGGTGAGGTCTGGGTGAACCGCGGGGCCGGCGATTGGCGGATCGGCGGGCGCACGCTTCCCCAGTACGGCTTCTATGCGCGGGCGGGCAATGGCGGCGGGCTGGTGGAAGCGGCGATCGAACGGCGGGACGGAGTGATCATCGAATGGTCGCGGTCGGCGGAGTCGCTCTACGTGAATGCGCGGCCGGTGGTTTTTGACGAGACGGCGCGCCGGCTCGGAGGCGCCGGCGCGGACCCGCGCCCGGCGCGCATGAACCCGCAGGGTCGGCTGGTGGCTATGCCCGGCGCCGTAACTAATGGCGCCTTTCGCATGAGCTACGAGGATCAAGCGCTGATCGTGACACCGCTGCCGGCGAGCGAGGCCTTCACCGCGCGCATCCGCCCGGCCGAGCTTCCGTGGAAGCTGCCCCTCCCCGCCACGGCCGAAGCGATCAACGAAAGCGGCCGCGTGCTCAAGACGCTCCCGCTCGAGCGCCACGACGATGCGGTCGTCCTCGCCGTCGAGGCGGGAGTGTTTGCCTATCGCCTGCGGTAAGGAGACATGACGATGACGAAACGAAACGCCGCCATCTTGTGCGCGGTGGCGTCGCTGAGCCTGGCCGCCTGCACTTCGATCCCCCGGCAGCGGGCGCTCGAGAATGACCTGTTCGAAGTTGAGATCGATGAGCAGGCGGCGGTCCGCGTGCGGGACAAAGCAACGGGCGTCGAGTGGCGCCTGGGCTCGCCTCGCCTGGTGCTGAAGGATGGGAACGTAGTTCCGGTCGCGGCCGCGCCGCAGCTCGTCCGCCGGGGCGGCGCCCTTGCCTACGACGGTCCGGCCGGCACGCGATTCCGGCTCGCGATGGCCGCCGATCCGCCCTCGGTCGAGTATTCGTGCGAGCCGGGTCCCGGCGTCGAGGAAGTCTACCTGTTGGACAAAGCGCTGCCGCTCACGCAGCGAGAGCAGACTTACTACGCCGTGCCGCACCGGCTCGGAATTCTCGTGCCGCCGGAGGGCCGCGAGCCTTTCCGCCATCGTTTCCCGGCTTACCGGACCGGCGACGGCTACTCGATGGCGATGTTCGGCGCCGTGCACAACGGCGCCGCCATCCTGCTGAGCTGGGACGATCCGTACACGGACATCCTCGTGGACTACGTCACCGCCCCCGCGCCCCGGCTGTCCATGGGCCTGGCGCTGCGCCGCACCGCGCGCTCGGTTCGCATCCAGCCGCTCGGCCGGGGCGGCTATGTCGAGATCGCCAAAGCCTACCGCACGATCGCCCGCCGGCGCGGCTTCCTCAAAACGCTCGAGGAGAAGCGGCGGGAGAACCCCAACGTCGAGCGCTTCTTCGGCGCCGCCGACTTCAAGCCCTTCCTCTACATGCGCCGCGTCGCCAACACGCGGTGGAACCGGACCGACAAGACCGTCTATGACCGCAACTTCACCTTCGAGGAAGCGGCGCGCCTGGCCGAGCACTTCCAGCGCGACCTGGGCATGGACCGCGCTCTGTTCGTGCTCAATGGCTGGATCCATGCCGGCTACGACAATAAGCACCCCGACGTGCTGCCGGCCGCGCCTGAAATCGGCGGCAATCGCGGCCTGGCCGAATGCGCCCGCCGGGTCAAGCAGGCCGGCTTCCTGTTCGGGCTGCACGACAACTACCAGGACATGTACCGCGACGCGCCGTCGTGGGACGAAACTTATCTGATCAAGAACCCTGACGGCTCGCCCCGCCAGGGCGGCGTCTGGGCCGGGGGGCAATGCTGGCTGATCTGCTCGAGAAAAAGCATCGAGCTCGCCTCGCGGCCCCAGAACGTTCCCGGCGTCATTGAGATCTGCCGGCCCGATCTGTATTTCTCTGACACCATCTTCGCCGCCCCGCTGTACGAATGCTTTGATGAAGCGCACCCGGCGTCGCTGGCCGACGACCTGGCTCACAAGCAGAAGCTCTGCGACTACCTCCGCGGCCAAGTCGGCCTGTTCGGCAGCGAAGAAGGGCGCGAGTGGGGCGTGGCGCATGCCGACTACTTCGAAGGGCTGATGTCGCACAAGACGGGATTCAACCGCCGCAACCGGTTCGACATTATCGTGCCCCTGTTCGAGATTGTCTTCGGCGACTGCCTCCCGATCTATGCCCACCAGAGCGACCGCCCGCGGCCCGACGAGCCGGAGAAGATTCTCGACCACATCCTCTATGCCGAAATGCCGGTGTACTACTTCGGCCGGCACATCTACTGGCAGGACCCCGCTCAGGAGTACCAGCCCAAGGACCCCTCGAAGCTGCTCTACGCCCAGGGAGGCCGCTTCGGGCTGATCGATCAGTTCATCAAGAACACGTATGAAGTCCTCAGCCCACTGCACCGGCTCACCGCGCTGCGGCCGATGGCGGACCACTCGTTTCTCACGCCGGACCGCAAGGTCGAGAGGACGCGCTTCGGCGAAGACATCGAGATCACCGTCAACTACGGCCAACCCGACTACACGGTGTCCGGGGCGATTCTGCCCCAATACGGCTTCCTGGTGAAAAGCCCAACGCTGGTGGCCTACTGCGCGCGGCGATACGAGGATCTCGAATACGCCGAGCCGACCCTGTTCGTCCTCCAAAGCCTCGATGGCGCGCCACTGGCCTCCTCCGGCAAGATCCGCGTGTATCGGGGCTTCGGCGGGCGGCGCGTCAAGGTGGCCGGCACGCTGCATGAGGTGGACGGCGAGCGCCTGATCTCCGCGCGGTGATCGGCGCGGGGCGTAGGATAGACTGACAGGAGCTTTCCGAGAGGAGCTGCGCCATGAGAAAGCTGCTGCTTTTCCCCGCACTGGCTGGGGTGTTGCTCGCCCAGGACACCACCAACTTCCCCGTGCTCGGTGAGATCATCCGGAACGACCCCCGTATGGACCGGTTGATCCCGCGCGACGCCAGGATCGAAGTCGTGGCCTCGGGCTTCGAATGGGCCGAAGGGCCCGTCTGGATCAAGGACGGCGGTTACCTGCTGTTCTCCGACATCCCGCGCAACTCGGTCATGAAGTGGAAGGAAGGCGAGGGGGTCAGCCTGTGGCTGCGGCCGTCGGGTTACACCGGCGTCGCCCCGTACGGCCCCGAGCCGGGCAGCAACGGCCTGCTGCTGGATCGCGAAGGCCGTGTCGTGTTCTGCGAGCACGGCGACCGCCGCATCTCGGTCATGTACAAGGACGGGGGCAAGCGGACGCTGGTGGATAACTACCTCGGCAAGCGCCTGAACAGTCCGAACGACGCCGTGTTCAAATCCAACGGGGATCTCTATTTCACCGATCCGCCCTACGGGCTGCCGAACCGCTGGGACGACCCGCGGCGCGAGCTGGACTTCTGCGGCGTCTACCGCCTGTCCACCGACGGCCGGCTGACGCTGCTGACCAAGGAGATGACGCGCCCCAACGGCATTGCCTTCTCGCCCGACGAAAAGACGCTGTACGTCGCCCAGTCCGACGCCAAGCGGGCGATCTGGATGGCGTTTCCCGTGCGGGACGACGGCACGCTGAGCCCGGGCCGGGTCTTCTACGACGTAACGGATTGGATGGGCAAGCTGCCCGGCGCGCCGGACGGCATGAAGGTGGACAAAGACGGCAACTTGTTCGCCACCGGCCCGGGCGGCGTCCACGTTTTCGCGCCCGACGGCACACATCTGGGCCGTATCTCGACCGGGGAGCGCACCGCCAACTGTGCCTCGGGCGACGACGGCAGCACACTGTACATGACCGCCGACATGTATCTGTGCCGCGTCCGGACCACTACACGAGGGCTGGGGTGGTGATCATCACCGGCGCCGGCCTTCCGCCAACGTTTACACTCTTTTGAGCTTTGTCAACAGCGCGCCCGGCTACACTATTAAGTAGCGGGGTCGGAGGTGTCAGTCCGCGGCCGGGCAGCGGCGTTCTTTGATCTCAGCGGCGGCACGCGTGCCTGCTGGCGTAGGACGCTGTTTCCGGCGGGCGCCCTGTTTTTGTGCGTGGCCGCCATGACCTTCGCCAAAACCGGTCGGGACGCGCTCTATTTTCAAAAGGACGGCCTGCTCGACCTGCCGCAGGCTTACTTGGGGATCGCCTTGTTCTCGGTGCCGTTTTCCGGCATGACGCTCGGCCTGATGCGGCTACTGGGACCACGGCGCGCCCGACTCGCCGTCTTGCTCGGCCTCGCGGGGTTGTTGGCGCTCTGTTCACTGGTTGTCCAGCCTGGAGGCGGGCCGAGGATGACGCTGATTTTCATGCTCGTGCCGCTGGCTTTCGGCGTCGTGCTGTCAGTGGTCTGGTTGCTTGGGGCCGACTTGCTGGAGAACGTGCCGCGATTCCTGCTGCCGAGGCTGTATTCCGCCGTGGGCGGGGCTTCCATGTCGGGCGGCCTGGCGGCGGCCGCTTCAGGCAATTGGCTCGCATCCTATTTGCCGCCGGCGGCGTTCTTTGTCTTGGCCGGGGCGCTGCTGGCGGCAGCGGCGCTCGTGGTGTCCCTCGGGCAAGGGTGCTGCCCGCCCGCCCGGCGCCTCAGCCCGGCGCCGAGCCAAGCCGAGGAGATAGCGGCCCATGCCTCCGCCCGCTCGACCCCGAACCCGATCCATCGCCGGCGGTACCTGTGGCTGCTGGGCTCGGTCGGTCTGCTGACAGCGGTGGCGGGAGTCCTGATCGAGTTTCAGTTCTACTGGAGCGTGTCTGAGTCGGTGCGCGATGAACGCGCTTTCCTGCGATTCTTTGCGGCGTTTTACACCTGGCTGAACGGCGCTTCCTTGCTGGTGCAGGTTGCGGTGACGCCGTTTCTCCAACGCCGGCTGGGCATTCATGGCAGCCTGCTGATTTTGCCGGCTGCGTTGGCGAGCGGTGCGCTCGTGCTGGCCCTCAATGCTTCTTTGCCGATCCGAGCGGGTCTGCGCGTGGTCGAAGGAGGATTGAAATCCTCCGTCCACCGTTCCAACTGGGAACAAGCTTATCTGCCGCTGACCGGACCCCTGCGGTTGCGGGCGAAGTTGCTCGTCGACGGATTGGTGTCGTACTTTGGTCAGGGCTTGGCGGCCGCTGCTCTGTTAGTCTGGCTCCGTTTCTCTCAAGAACTGCAAGACCCGGTAGCCGAATCCGGCCGCGGGATCACCGTAGCGCTGGCCGGCGCGTGTTTCTGCTGGCTGCTGCTGGCCGCACGTTTGGGAGGAACGCTCCGAGCTCTGTCGCCGAACATGACCGAGCTGCGGACGAAGATTCCGGTCCCTGACGGTTGCGCCAGCACGGCCGCCCTCGGCGAGGGCTTACAGTACCAACTGTTGCGCCGCGCCGCAACCGGGGCTGAGTCCGACAAGGTGGTCTCCGGCGCCGAATCCGGCGGCTAACCTGCTCCTGGCCTGGTCCACTCAGTCGCCGGGCGTCTTGCGTCCCCCCCACCTGTCCAAGTAGGCTGAGGGCAGCGATGCGAAGCCTCGGCCTCCCGGAGATCCTCATCATCCTGGGGTTGCTGGTGCTGTTGTTCGGCGGCGCGCGCCTGCCCGCGCTGATGGGCGCGCTGGGCCGCAAGGTCGGCTCATGGTTCAATCAACTGCGCTGGCTCTGGCGCTCGATGGCCGGCAGCGAGGAGGAAGAGATCCGCAGCGAGGAGACCGTAGGGCGCGAGGAGGCCGCAGAGTTCCTCGAGCAGATGCCGCCCGCCGGCGACGAGGAGTTGCAACGCCGCGTCGCCGCCGTCGGCGGCCGCCTGGCGGCAACCCAGGCGGCGGCAGGGCGGCGCTTCCACTTTCACGTTGTCGAGGCGCCGGCCGCGAACGCGTTCGCCCTCCCCGGCGGCTACATTTTTGTCACGCGCGGCCTGGCCGAGTTGTGCGGCGGCGACGAAGAGATTGCGTTCCTGCTCGGCCACGAAATGGGTCACGTGCTCAGCCGCCACTTCGCCGAAGGCAGGATCGCCAAGACGCTTTTGAGCGCTTTGCGAGCCGGCCGGCTGGCGACGGAGCTGCTTGGCAAGGGCTACTCCCGGCAGCAGGAGCAGGAAGCCGACCGGATAGCCGTCGAGCTGGCCCTGGCGGCCGGCCTTGACGGCGAAGGCGCCCTCCGCCTGCTCCGCCACCTTCATCAGTTGGCGCCCGGCGCGCCGGAGTTCCTCCAGTACTTCTCCACTCATCCGGCCGCCGAGGAGCGAATCGCCGCCGTGCGGCGCGCCCTCCAAGAGGCGGCCGGCCGGCATCGGGGCGCTGTCGATTAGAATGGCTGGCGGGAGGGTCCGGCCATGTCGTTCGCCGCACGAGTTCAAAACGTTCTCGACCGCCTGGAGATCGGCGAGCTCAACTCCGGCGCCTGCTGGGGTGATTGGATACCCGACCCGGGAGGCGGCGAGCTGACCTCGGTGAGCCCGGCCGACGGCTCGCCAATCGCCCGCGTCATGATGGCCTCCGAGCAGGACTACGACCTAGTCGTGGCCAAGGCCGTGCAAGCATTTCGCCAATGGCGGATGTACCCGGCGCCAAAGCGCGGCCTCATCGTCCGCGAGATCGGCGAAGAACTCCGGCGCTGCCGGCAAGACCTCGCAACGCTGGTGACGCTGGAGACGGGCAAGATCCTGGCCGAGGGCCACGGCGAAGTGCAGGAAATGATCGACATCGCCGATTTCGCCGTCGGGCTGTCCCGCCAGCTCTATGGGTTCACGATGCAAAGCGAGCGCCCGGCTCACCGCATGTACGAACAATGGCACCCGCTGGGCGTGGTCGGTGTGATCACCGCGTTCAACTTCCCGGTCGCCGTCTGGTCGTGGAACGCCTTCATCGCCGCCGTCTGCGGCGACTGCGTGGTGTGGAAGCCGTCTTCCGAAACGCCGCTGACCGCAATTGCCGTACAGAACATCTGCAACCGCGTCATGGCCCGGCATGGATGGGAGGGCGTGTTCAACCTCGTCATCGGCCGGGGGGTCGAGGTGGGCGAACGCCTGCTCGCCGACCGCCGCCTGCCGCTGATCAGCGCCACCGGATCGTGCCGCATGGGCTACCGCGTGGCGGAGGTGGCCGGCAAGCGCCTCGGACGGACCCTGCTGGAGCTGGGCGGCAACAACGGAATCATCGTCATGGACGACGCCAATCTCGAGCTGGCTCTCCGCGCCGTTCTCTTCGGCGCCGTCGGCACCGGCGGACAGCGTTGTACAACCACACGCCGCCTGTTTCTCCAGAAGGGGATCGCCGCCCGCATGACCGAGCGCCTGATCGCCGCCTACCAGCAGGTGCGCATCGGCGATCCCCTGGATGAATCGACCCTGATGGGCCCGCTCATCAACCGCGCCGCGGTGGAGGCAATGATGAAGGGTCTGGAAACAATTCGCGCCCAAGGCGGCGAGGTGCTCTATGGCGGCCGCAAGCTGGACCTGCCGGGCGGTTGCTACGTCGAGCCGGCGCTGGTGCGCTCCCGCCCCGACATGCCCGTGGTGCGCGAAGAGATCTTCGCTCCCATTCTCCACCTCATGGAGTTCGAGACCCTCGAGGAGGCCATCGACTGGCACAACGACGTCCCGCAGGGCTTGTCTTCAGCGATCTTCACCACCAACCTGGCGGCCGCCGAGACGTTCCTCAGCGCCCGCGGGTCCGACTGCGGCATCGCTAACGTCAACATCGGCACCAGCGGGGCCGAGATCGGTGGCGCCTTCGGCGGCGAGAAGGAAACCGGCGGCGGCCGCGAGGCCGGCAGCGACGCCTGGAAGGCCTACATGCGCCGGCAGACTGTGACGGTGAATTGGTCCTCCGAGCTGCCGCTGGCTCAGGGCATCCGCTTCGAGTTGTGAGACGCTCCACCGCCTGCCGGAAATGCTGTTTCTACAGCGAGTCCTGGTATGAGAGACCACAGTCCGGCGGCGATGGCAGCGGCGCTTGTTTGTCCTTTTGCCGCAACTACCCTCTTCGCCCAGCCGGGACCGTTCGACGGGAAGAACTTCCGGGGGCCGGATCGCCCGGAGCGCTGAAGCCAACCACAACGACCAGGATGACTGGGGCGCTTCGCCGGCGGCGCTCGCGACCTTCGCCCCGTTCGGGGCCGAAGACCCACGCCGAGAGCGTGCTCGGCGCCGCCCCACGATTCGGCTATGACCGGTCCCGTCTCTATGGCTGCTAGAAGAAGCTGGAGGCCGCCGTCAACAGCCTGGCGGAGGCGATCAATAACTCCTCGGCGGAGGCACCGCTGTACCTGGTCGTCGCCGGGCCGATGGAAGTGGCCTACCGCGCCATCCAAGAGTCCGATCCCGCCCGGCGGAAGTATGTCTACGGCCTCTCCCACAGCCACTGGAACGACGGCTTCTCGCGAAAGTACACGTACAACCACACCCGGCGCGGCGTGATCCCGTCCGGGATCAGGTGGGTCCAGGTCCGTGATCAGAACCGATTTCTGAGCACGAGCCCCTACGGCCGGCCCGCGCCGGGACCAAGGCTCGGCACGTTCAGAGGCTTCGGATGTGGCGCTGCAACTTCAAAAACCAGGGGGACGACACCCACGCTCCGTTCAACGGCCACGACCCGTCAAAGGGCCTCAACCAGAAGGTCGTCGATCAGTCAGTGGGACACGTGGCTCGCTCGTCTGGAGGACAAGGGCATCATTGTTCCCGTGGAGTCTTACAACTACGCCACCGAACCCCACTTGATGGGCTGGAAGCCGGACGCCGAAGGCAACCTCCACTGCGAGCATCTGACCTACTACCGGCGCGACGCGAAGGATTTCCTGGTGTGGAAGAACGAGACCTTCGGCCATCCGCGCCCAAGTCGGCTGAGCCCCGCTACATGTGGTCCTGCGCGATGGCGGGTCTTCACACGCTGGAGGGCTGCCACCATGCCGGCGCCGCGCCGGAGTCGGTCCTCCGGGAGGACGGCTTCATCAGCCGGTTCATGGAGCAGACCGGCTGTCACCGCATGAAGCCTGCCGACGAACCGGCGCCCGGCTCCACCCGGTGGCTGCCGGCAAATCCCGGCGCCTACACCTACGACTACACCGGCCCGACGGGTGGCAAGGGAATGCAGCCCGGCGTCTACGACTTGCTCTGGTTCGACACCGGGGACGGCGGCATGTTGAAACAAAGCGGCGTCGACGTCGCCGGCCAATAAGAGCTGGTCAACGACTCTGCTAACGTTGAGACAGGAGGAAAATTTGCCCCCACAGAGCAGGCCGCGCGCCAGGCAAGTCGGGATTCCGGGCACCATCGGCGCATTCAGCGTCTCCGGCGTTCCGGTCCGGTTCCACTTCACCTTTGTGCTGCTGCTGATCTTCCTGATCGTCGTGGGTCTCGAAGGGCGCCAGTCCGCGGCCGGGGACATCGTGTTTGTGACGGCGCTGTTCGCTTCGGTGCTGCTGCACGAGCTGGGCCACGCCCTCGTGGCCCGCCATTACGGCGTGCGGACGCTGGAGATCGTCATGTTCCCCATCGGCGGCGTCGCCCGGCTGGAACGCAATCCGCCGGCTCGAAACGAGCTCTGGATCGCCGCCGCCGGTCCGGCCGTGAACTTGGTGATTGCCGTCTTGATCCTGTCCGTGCTGGCCTGGAGGGGGACCTTGGAGGACACCGGAGTCGGGGCGCTTACCGAGCCGACCGACGCCAACGTTCCCGAGCGCATCGCACTCGGCAACCTGATCATAGCCGTCTTCAATCTGCTGCCGGCCTTCCCCATGGACGGCGGCCGGATCTTGCGTTCGGTGCTGGCGCTGTGGAAGCCGGAAGAGGAGGCGACCCAGATCGCCGCGCGCGCCGGCCGCGCACTGGCCATCGGCATGGGCCTTTACGGACTCCTGTCGATGCATTTCATGCTCGTGTTCATCGCCTTCTTCGTCTACCTCGGGGCGGCGCAAGAAGGGCAGGCCGCCATGGGCCGGTCGCTGACGGCGGGCACGCCGGTACGGGCGGCGATGATAACCAAGTACCACACGCTCTCACACGTCAACACCATCCGGGACGCGGCCCGGCTTACGCTCGAAACCTCACAGCAAGATTTCCCCGTCTTGCACGGCGACCACGTGGTCGGCGTGCTGGAGCGCGGCGCGCTGCTTCGCGCCATGGCGGCGCATGGCGGCGACGCCTACGTGGCCGGGGTCATGGACCGGGATTTCCTTCGTCTCGACCCGGACATGGACTTGGCTGAAGCGCTCGGCGTGATGGCGACTGCCGGCCCGTGCGCTTTGGTGATGGAGCAAGACCGGCTCCTGGGGCTGCTGACGCGCGAGAATCTCTCCGAATTCCTGCTCCTGCGGCGGGTCGGCATGCCGGCGCCGTCTGACGCCCCGCCCGCCTAACGCCCCGGCGCCCCGCTAGCCGAGCCGCGATCAAACCGGAGCGGGACGCCGGCGCCGGCGCAACCCTAATGAATCGCGCCCTCCGGCGCCCGTGGTTCCAGCCGGATCTCCCCGAATGCGGCCTCATATTGCGCCACATTCTGCCGCAGCACATTCAGCAGCGCCTTGGCCTGCTGCGGGCTGAGGTAGATGCCCTGAAAGCACTGGATGGTGACTTGATCCGGACCCGTCTGCTCGAGGGTGCCGAACACCAGAAAGAAGTCCCAGAGATTCACCCGCACCTGGACGCTGTTGGCGTAGTGGTCCCGGTAGTCAGGGGTTTTTTCCAGCCGCACCTGGCTGGGTTGCGGATGCAAGGCTTCGCTCATGGATACTCCGCCATTCTCCCATAGCTCCGATTGCGGAACCCGAACCGGGAAACGCATAATGACAGTACCCGTCTCAGAGGCGCCCATGATCGGACGATTCAGCCTGCCGTTGCTTGCGGCCGCACTGGCTTATTCCCAGACGATGTCCATTGAGGAGTACGAGCCGAGATCGACGCTGGTGGTTCCGCAACACCTCGTCACCAAGGCACGTTACCCGTTCATCGACGTCCACAACCATCAGCGAAGACTCGCCGGGGCCGAGGACGTCCAACGGATCGTGCGGCAGATGGACGAGATCAACATGCGCGTCATGGTCAATCTGAGCGGAGGCACCGGGGAATCGCTGAAACGGAACGTCGAGCTGTTGAACGGGCTTTGCCCGGACCGGTTCGCCGTCTTCGCCAATGTGGACTTCAGGGGCATCGATGAAGCCGGATTCGCCGAGCGAATCGCCCACCAGCTCGAGCAGGACGTCGCGAACGGAGCCCGCGGGCTCAAGATCTTTAAGAACTTCGGCCTGACGCTCAAAGACGCGAGCGGCCGGCGCATCCCGGTGGACGACGCGCGTTTCGACCGCCTGTTTGAGACCGCCGGGCGGCTGGGCATTCCCGTCCTCATTCACACCGGCGAGCCCAAGGCGCTGTTCGATCCGATGGACAAGTACAACGAGCGCTGGCTGGAGCTGAAACTTTATCCGCGCCGAGCACGGCCTCCGGACCGCTTCCCGCGCTTCGAGGACTTGATGGCCGAACAGCACCGGCTGTTCGCCAAACATCCGAACACGATCTTCATCAACGCCCACCTCGGCTGGCTGGGGGGCGATCTGGCGGCGCTCGGACGCCTTCTGGACAGGCTGCCCAACGTCTACACCGAGTTCGCCGCGGTGATCGAAGAGCTCGGGCGGCAGCCGCGGTTCGCCCGGCAGTGGTTTCTCCGCTACCAGGACCGCGTGCTGTTCGGCAAGGACACCTGGCGCCCCGCCGAGTACGCCACCTATTTCCGGGTGCTCGAAACCGCCGACGAGTACTTCGACCACGACCGCAAGCACCACGGCTGGTGGAAGCTCTACGGCCTGGACCTGCCTGACGAAGTGCTCAAACGCGTGTATTACAGGAACGCGTTGCGCCTCATCCCGGGATTGAACCCGAAAAACTTTCCCGATTAACCCTGTTACCGAGCGCGGGCAGAATGAATCTCAGAGATTAAATGGACGCTCTGTGGATAGTCCTGGTGGTCGCGGCGCTGCTTGTCCTCAGCCGATTTACCGGTGGTTGAGGGCCGGCCAAGCCCGGTCGGGGACCGGGCAAACCCAGCGAGCCACCCTCAACATAGGCGCCCAGCCGCCGCCGGCCGCCGGCTGAAGAATGCGGCCAGCCGCTCCATGGCCTCTGCCAGGATCTGCTTCTCCGAGGCGTAACAGATCCGGATCGAGCCCTCGCCGCCCGCGCCAAAGGCTACGCCGGGCGCCAGTCCTACCTTCTGCTCCATCAGGATCTGACGGCAGAGCTCAAAGGAATCGGCGCAGCCTTCAATCCGCGGAAACAAGTAGAACGCCCCATCCGGCCGCGGCACCGTCACCCCATGCATCCGGTTGAGCGCCTCGACGCAGAAATCGCGGTTGTCTTTCAAGCGCTCCAGCATCTGCCGGATGCCCTCCTCGCCGCCGGTCAGCGCCGCCTCCCCCGCCTTCTGGGTGAAGCTCGGTGCGTGGGAAACGATGAATTCGTTGAGCTGGGCCGCCCGCGCCGCCAGCTCCGCCGGCCCCACCAGCCAGCCGAGCCGCCAGCCGGTCATGCAGTAGGACTTGGAGAACGACTGGGCCACAATCACGGCGTCGCTCCGGGCCGCCTTCCGGAGAATCGTCGGCGCGGGCTGGCCGAGGCTCGGTCCCGCGTAATAGATCCGCTCGTACACCTCGTCCGCCAGCAGCCACAGGCCGCGGCGGCGGCTGAGCTCCAGCAACCGGTCCTGGTCCCGCTCGGTGGCAACCCAGCCGAGCGGGTTCGACGGCGAGGTGTAGACCAAGAGGCGCGTCCGGGGCGTCACTGCGGCTTCCAGGGCGTCGAAGTCGATTTCATAGCGGCCGCCGGCCAGCCGGTGCGGGATCTGGACCGGCACGGCGTTGCACATGGCCACAATGGCGGAGGCGTTGGGCCAGGCCGGCGTCAGAAGGATGGCTTCGTCGCCCGGATCCAGCACGCAGCGAATGCTGACATTGAGCGCCTGCACGCCCGAGGCGGTGATGACGATTTCCCGCTCCGGATCCAGCTCCACCCCGTGCAGCGCGCGGTAGTGCCGGGCGACGGCCCGGCGCGTCGAGGCGTAGCCCGCGTTTTCCGTGTAATACGTGAACCCGTCCTGCATCGCCTGGACGGCCGCGCGCTTGATGAACTCCGGCGTCGGCAGGTTCGACTCCCCGAAATAGAGCTTCAGCACCCCGTCCATCCCCATGGCGACCTCCGCCAGCTCGCGGATGCGCGAATGGGGCACCGCTAGCGCAGAGGCGGCGAGGGTAGGTCTTTTGGCCTCAGGCACGGCGAACCTTGGGGGCCGAAAGCGCTTCGAGGTTCACCAAATCGGTCGGATACTGGCCCGTGTAACAGGCGTAGCAATGGTGGGTCTTGTCCACGTCGTCCACCGCCTTGCGGAGCGCCGACAGCGATAGGTAACCGAGCGAGTCCGCCTCGACAAACTTCTCGATCTCTTCCACCGAGTAGTTGGCGGCGATCAGTTCCCGCTTGTGCGGTGTGTCCACGCCGTAGTAGCACGGCGAGATCGTCGGTGGACAGGATATGCGCAGATGCACCTCGCGGGCCCCCGCGCTGCGCACCATGCGGACGATCTTGCGGCTGGTGGTGCCGCGCACGATCGAGTCGTCCACCAGGACCACGCGCTTGCCCGCCAGCAGGTGCCGGACCGGATTCAGCTTCAGCTTCACCCCGAAGTCCCGGATCGCCTGCGAGGGCTCGATGAACGTCCGGCCGACGTAATGATTGCGGATCAGCGCCTGGCGAAACGGAATCCCGGACTCATCCGCGTAGCCCAGCGCCGCCGGCACGCCCGAATCCGGAACCGGCACGACGATATCCGCCGCCACCGGATGCTCGAGCGCCAGCAGACGCCCCATCAGCTCCCGCGCCAACTGCACCGATTGCCCGAAGACCAGTGAGTCCGGCCGCGAGAAGTACACGTGCTCGAAGACGCAGTGCGCCGGCGGCTTCGGCAGGGTGTAGAACTGCCGCGTCATCCCTTCCGGCCCGACGGAGACCATTTCGCCCGGCTCGACGTCGTTCAGATACACTGCGCCGATCAGATCGAAGGCGCACGTTTCCGAGGCGAAGCAGTAGCACATTTCGCCGCTGGATAGCTCCATCAGCCCCATGGCCATAGGGCGAAAACCGTATGGGTCGCGGGCGACGATAATCCGGTCCCGCGCCAGCAGCACGAGCGAGAAGGCCCCGTCGAGTTGGAGCAGGGCTTCGCGCAGCGCGCCGGCCAGCGTGTTCTCGCGCGAGTGGGCGATCAGATGCAGAATGACTTCAGTATCGCTGGTCGCCTGGAAGATCGAGCCGTCGCGTTCCAGCTCTCGCCGCACCTCCATGGCGTTGGTGATGTTGCCGTTATGAGCGACGGCGATGGGGCCTTTGTTGCAGGTGACAAATAGCGGCTGGGCGTTGTCCAGCGCCGTATCCCCCGTGGTCGAGTACCGCGTGTGCCCGATCGCCAGGTGGCCCGTCAGCCGCCCGATGACCTCGGGCGTGAAGATATCGGCCACCAGCCCCATGCTCCTGTGGCAGGCGACATCGCGGCCGTCGGAAGTCGCAATGCCGGCGCTTTCCTGCCCGCGGTGTTGCAGCGCGTGCAAGCTCAGGTAAGCCAGATTGGCCGCTTCCGGATGGCCGTGAATGGCGACGACACCGCACTCTTCGCGAAACCCGTCCCGCATGGCTGTTCTCCGCTGGCAAGCCTCCAAGCGTCCGTCCGTCCTCACTCCCCCGCCTCTAATGGACCGCATCACCCATCCGGAGCACCAGGGCGTTCTCCCACTGCTCGCGGAGCCGCCCGATGTTAAGGTCCACGAGCCGAGCTCCGCCACTTTCAATGATAAGACGGCCTCTCGAGGTCCTGCCGATCACCGGCGCCTCGACGCCGTGGCGGGCAGCGATCTTCTGCACGGCCCGCGCATCGGCTGTCGACACCAGGATGCGCGACGGCCCCTCGTGAAACAGCAGGAATTCCGCCCGGAGCTCAGACTCCAGACGCACCTCGGCTCCGACCCCGGCTGCCCCGAAGCAGCACTCGGCCAACGCTACCGCCAACCCTCCCCCGCTGAGATCATGAGAGGACTCGGCCAGGCCCGCCCCGACAACTTCGCGCACCGCCGCCTGTACGCGCTTCTCCCGCTCGAGCTCCAGCCGCGGCGGCAGACCCCACAGCGCTTTCAGCACGACCTTGGCGTACTGCGTTCCGCCGAAACGGAGCAGATCGCAGGCGCCGGTTCCCCCCAACAGAACAATGTCCCGGTCCGGCTGTTGGAACTCCAGAGGCACGGGTGGCCGCGTCTCCATCAGCCCCACCACGCCCAACACCGGCGACGGCCGGACCGGCTCGCCGAGCGTCTCGTTGTACAGGCTGACGTTGCCGCCTGTGATCGGCGTCCCCAAGAACTCGCAGGCCTCGGCCATCCCCTCGATGGCCTCCACCAACTGCCCCATGATCTCCGGCCGCTCCGGATTCCCGAAATTCAGGCAATTGGTCGCCGCCACCGGCGTCGCCCCGACGGTGGAAACGTTCCGGCAGCACTCGGCAACCACCAACTTCGTGCCCTCGCGCGGATCCAGGTAGCAGTACCGCTCGTTGCCGTCCAGCGACATCGCGATGGAAGTGCCGGTCTCCTTGATCCGCACCACCGCCGCGTCGGCCCCCGGGCCGCGCGTCGTATTCGTGCGCACCATGTAATCGTACTGCTCCCAGATCCAGCGCTTCGAGCAGAGGTCGCCGGAGGTGACCAGCCTCACCAGATCCTCCTCCAGGCCGGCGCTACGGAATTCCGGGCCCTCCATCGGCGCGCGCCGGTACGGCTTCGACCGCGGCCGGTCGTAGACCGGCGCTTCCTCGGCCAGCGCCCGGTTGGGAATCTCGGCCACCACTTCGCCGCCATCGCGGACCCGCAGCATGCCGTCGCCGGTCACCCGCCCGATGGTGACCGCGTCCAGGCCCCATTTGCGGAACACTGCGAACACGTCGCCTTCCCGGCCCTTCTCGGCCACCAGCAGCATCCGTTCCTGCGACTCCGACAGCATGATCTCATACGGGGTCATGCCCGTTTCCCGCTGCGGAACGTGCTTCAGGTCGATTTCGATCCCCGTGCCCGCGCGGCTGCCCATCTCGCAGGTCGAGCAGGTCAGCCCGGCAGCTCCCATGTCCTGAATGCCGACGATGGCGCCGGTCCGCATCGCCTCCAGGCAAGCCTCCAGCAGCAGCTTCTCCAGAAACGGATCGCCCACCTGCACGTTCGGACGCTTCTGCTTGGACTCCTCGGTGAATTCGGCCGAGGCCATCGAGGCGCCGTGAATCCCGTCCCGGCCCGTCTTCGCCCCGACATAGATCACCGGATTGCCGACGCCGGAAGCCCGGGCGTAGAAAATCTCATCCTGCTTGAACACGCCGAGCGCGAAGACGTTCACCAGCGGGTTGCCGTTGTAACACTCGTCGAAGACCGTCTCCCCGCCCACCGTCGGCACGCCGAAGCAGTTCCCGTAATGGGCAATCCCGCTGACCACGCCTTCCAGAATCCGCCGATTGCGCCGGCCGGCCTGCGGGTCGTCCAGCGGACCAAAACGCAGAGCGTCCATCACCGCGATCGGCCGCGCCCCCATGGTGAAGATGTCGCGCAGGATGCCACCCACGCCCGTGGCCGCCCCCTGAAAGGGCTCGATGAAGCTGGGGTGGTTGTGCGACTCGATCTTGAAGGCGATGGCGTAGCCGTGGCCGATGTCGATGATGCCGGCGTTTTCCCCCGGCCCCTGAATCACCCGCGGGCTTCGCGTCGGCAGCTTGCGCAGATGCAGCCGCGAGCTCTTATACGAACAGTGCTCGCTCCACATCACGCTGAAGATGCCGAGTTCCGTGTAGGTCGGCTCCCGACCCAGCAGCGCGACGATTCTCTCGTATTCGGCCGCGGTGAGCTGGTGCGCTTCGATCAGCTCCGGCGTGATGGCGCTCATCTCTTCAGGGCCAGAGCACCCACCATCGAGCGGAAAACCGCCAGCCCGTCGGTGGATCCCATCAGCGGGTCCGTGGCCCGCTCCGGATGCGGCATCATGCCGAGCACGTTCCGCTCGCGATTGAGAATGCCCGCAATCGCCCGCAGCGAACCGTTCGCATTCTCCAGATAGCGAAACGCCACCCGGTCCTCCCGCTCCAGCTCGTCCAGCGTGCGCTCATCGGCAACGAAGCATCCTTCCCCATGAGCGATCGGAAGGCGGAGGACCTGCCCCTTCTCGGCCTGGCATGTGAACGGCGAGTCCGCCGTCTCAACCCGGATCGGCAGCTCGCGGCAGATGAACCTCCGGTACCGGTTGCGGACCAGCGCCCCGGCGAGGAGCCCGGATTCCACCAGGATCTGGAACCCGTTGCAAATCCCCAGCACCAAACCCCCGTCGGCCGCAAATTTGCGCACCGCCCCCATCACCGGGGAAAACTTCGCGATCGCGCCGCAGCGAAGATAGTCGCCGTAGGAGAATCCGCCCGGCAAAATGACCGCATCCACATCGCCCAGTTGTGAATCCCGGTGCCAGATGAACTCGGCCTTTTGTCCCAAATTCGCCGTCAGCGCGTACCAGGCATCATGATCACAATTGCTGCCCGGGAACACGACCACACCGAACTTCATCGAGGAATCACCAGTGTAGCAAAGGCGGTCTCCGCGACGGCGCCCGGCGGCCGGCCCTCAGCCCGCCGCTTTCTTGACCCGCGGCCGGCGGACCCGCGGGGTCTTCTTCCCGGCGGGAGGCTTGCGGTCGATCATCTTCAGCATCGGCAACACGATCGAAGAGACAAACTTCTTCTCGCCGTGGTCGTCGAAGTTGATCACCACGTAGTCCTCGGTGCAAGACAGCACCGTGCCGCAGCCGAAACGGGGATGTTCGATCTGCGCGTTGGATCCGAGTACGGACTTCGTGGCCATAGACTACAATACGCTTTGTTTCTATCAGCCTACCAGATCGGCCACGAACGTGTCGAGCCGGAGCCGCCAAACCCCTTGAAACTTCAACGAGCTACGGCGCGTCGGATTCGACGAAAGGACGGTTTCTCAATGTGGCGTTGCGCTCTGCTCCTGCTGCTCGCTGTCGCCGGACCGGCTCTCGGCCAGGGCCGGTTCGATCGGTACGCTTTGATCCTGGAGGACCCTCCCCTGGTCGAGCAGGTCGCTTCCGCCAAAGCGGCCGGCAAACAGCTCGCCGCGGCCATGAGCCGCCGCGAAGCCGCGCAGGGCGCACTGCGCGAGTTGCTGGCCGCCCGCCGGATCCCGGTGACGGGGTCGACCCGGACACTGCTCAACGCCGTGTACGTGCACGCGCCGGCGGACCGGATCGAGGAGCTGCGCCGGCTGCCGGGCGTGGCGCGCATTGCACGCTTGCGCCCTTGGAAACGCCACATGAACCGCGCCGTCGAACTGGTCAACGCGGTCAACGCCTGGAATTCAAGCCGCATCGGCGGCATCGATAACGCGGGCGCCGGAGTCAAAATCGCCATCCTGGACACCGGCATCGATCACACACACCCGGCTTTCCAGGACCCGTCGCTGAAGATGCCGGCCGGCTATCCACGGTGCAGCGGGTCCGAATGCGACTACACCAACAACAAGGTCATCGCCGCCCGCAGCTACGTGCCAATGCTGGTGCTGGGCGACATGCCGGAGTACTCCCGGCCCGACGACCTGAGCCCCAGGGACCGCGTCGGCCACGGAACTGCCACGGCCATGATCGCGGCAGGCGTCCGCACGGATGGGCCGTCGGCGACCGTCTCCGGCGTGGCGCCCAAGGCATTCCTCGGCAATTACAAGATCTTCGGCTCGCCCGGGGTCAACGATGTCACCTTTGACGACGTCATTTTCCGGGCGCTTGAAGACGCCGTCAGTGACGGCATGGACATTGCCGTCCTGGCGGTGGGCAGCCCCGCCCTGTGGGGGCCGAATGACCAGGGGCAGACCTGCGGACTCACGGGCGTCGGGCCGTGTGATTTGAGGGTCGAGGCGGTGCGCAACGCGGCCAGAGCCGGCCTTGCCGTCATCGTCTCGGCGGGCAACGACGGCGACCTCGCCTCGAAGTTCCCCGCCCTCAACTCGATTCACACCCCGGGCAGCGCCCCGGAGGCGATCACCGTCGGGGCCACCACCAACGCGCACATCTTTTTCGCCTCGGTGCGGACGGAGCTAACCTCAATCCCGGCTTTGTTCGGCGACGGGCCGACCCCCGGAGCGCCGTTGACCGCCCCGCTGAAGGACGTCGCGAAAACCGAGCCCGACGGAAAAGCCTGCCGCCCGGTCGGCGCCGGCACGCTGACAGGAGCCGTCGCCCTGATCGAGCGCGGCGATTGCTCCTTCGCCACCAAGGTCATCCACGCCCAGCAGGCAGGCGCCGTGGGGGTGGTCATCGTCCAGAGCCAGGGCTCGGACTTCATCTTCCCCATGACCGGCCTGTCGGAAACTGGCGTCCCGGCCGTCATGATCGGCAGCACCGACGGGCAGGCGCTGCGGAACTTGCTGGCGTCCAACCCGGATCGTCCCGTCACGCTCGACCCCCGCCTGGAAGCGCTCGATGCGGAATTCGATACCGTGGCCTTCTTCTCCTCCCGAGGCCCGGGCATCGGCGAGAACCATATCAAGCCGGACCTGGTGGCCGTCGGCACGGACTTGTATGTGGCCACCCAGAATTTCGATCCCAACGGGGATATGTGGGCGCCGGACCGTTATACGGCCGCCCAGGGCACAAGCTTTGCCGCCCCCATGGTCGCCGGCGCGCTCGCCCTGGTGAAGCAGCTCAACCCAGGGTTTACGCCCGCCCAGCTCAAGTCCGCCGCCGTGAATACCGCCGGCGGAAACCTCTCCGACTTCGATGCCGCCGGGGTGCGCATTCCGGCAAGCGTGACGGCCGTCGGAGCCGGCAAACTGAACGTCGAGCAAGCCATTCTGACCACCGTCACGGTCGAGCCGGCGACGCTCTCCTTCGGCGTGGTCTCGGAAGGCAACCTGCCGTCCAGAGGGCTGGTGATCCGAAACGCCGGCGCCGCACCTGCTGACCTGAGGCTGGCTGTCGAGCCGGCCGACGCCCGCATCTCGCTCAGCCAGACCGCGCTGTCGCTGGGGCCGGGCGCTTCCCAGCAGGTGTCCGTTTCGGTGACGCAAGCGCCTCCGGCCGGCTCCTATGAGGGTTTCATCGTCATCCGCGGCGGCCCGGTCGAACTCCGCGTCCCCTATCTCTATGTCCGGGGCGACGGCGTGCCATTCAATGTCATTCCCTTGAGCGGCTTTGACTTTGTTGCCAACGTCGAGGAGTTGATCCCGGGAAACCTCATCTTCAAGGTTGTGGACCGCTTTGGCGTCCCCGTGCCCGATGTCCCGGTGCAATTCTCCCCGCCGCAATTTGTAGAGTCTGTTACCAACGAATCGCGGACCGACTCTCTCGGCATCATTGAAGCGCGAGTCTACGCCGGCCCGAATCCCGGCGAGCAGACCTACCGCGCCGATCTGACGACCGCGCCGGATCTCACCATAGTCTTCCCCGGGCGGGCGCGCCTGCGGCCGGCGATCAACGCCAACGGCGTCGTGAACGCGGCGAGCTTCGAAATCGGCAATGGTCTTGCGCCCGGCTCCTTGATTTCGATTTTCGGCACCGCCCTGAGCGAAGCCACAAGGTTCGTCTCCACGGCCTACCTTCCCTTGTCGATGTCCGGCGTCAGCGTCAGCTTTGACGTTCCCGAAAGAGGCATCAGCGTACCGGGACGGCTTCATTACGTCGGGCCGACCCAGATCAACCTTCAGATCCCCTGGGAACTGGAGGGCCTGAACTCTGCACAGATGAAAGTCAGCATCGGCCCTCTCACCGAGAGTGCCTTATACTCCGTGCCGCTGAACCGCTACGGACCGGCTTTCTTCGAGAGGCCGGACCCCGGCGGCAGCGGCCGCCAGATCATCGCCGCCAGCCATGTCAACGGCCGCCTCGTCAGTTCCCAGGAGCCGGCCCGGCCGGACGAGATCGTCCTGCTGTTCGCCAACGGCCTCGGTCCGGTGGACAACCGGCCGCCGAGCGGCGAGCTGACGCCGCTCAGCCCATTGTCCCGGACCCTGGAGATGCCCACGGTTACTGTGGGAGGCTCGCCCGCCACCGTCGAGTTCAGCGGTTTAGCCCCCACCTTTGCCGGACTCTACCAGCTCAACATAAGAGTTCCCCGGGGGCTCGAGGCCGGCCGCCTCTATGAGGTGATCCTGACCATCGGCGGAGTCCGGGCCAAGACAGCGTTTCTGCCTGTCGGATAGGCCCGCCGGGCCTCTGTTCGGCCGTTGCTGCCCTATAATGGGGATCTGGGAGACGTCACTTCCGCCGATGCAGGACCTGAAGAAAAAGCTCGAGGACGACATTGCGGCTCTGGAGTACGAACTGCGCACGGAACTCCCCAGGGAGATCCATCGGGCCCGGGCGCATGGCGACCTCAGCGAGAACGCCGAGTATCACGCCGCCAAAGAGCGGCAGCGGCTTGTTGAAGCGCGTCTTGCGCAGCTCAAGGCCCGCCTGCGGGAGCTGTCGATGGTCGATCTCACCAAGATCCCCCGCGACCGCGTCGGACTCGGCTCCACGGTCGTTGTTTTCGACCTGAACAAAGAAGAAGAGATCACTTACCGGCTGGTGACGAGCGAAGAAGCCAACGCCGCCAACGGCCTCATCTCGACTTCCTCCCCGATCGGCAGGGCGTTGCTGGGCAAGGCGGTCGGGGATGTCGCCAAGGTGCGCAGCCCAAGCGGCGTCCGCGAGCTGGAAATCGTCGGGTTGACCACGATACACGAGGCACGCTAGCTTGTGAGGTTGGGTCCGGCACTGCCCGCTCCCCGCTGAGGACGCCTGGATGAGCTTCACCCAAGCGATCGGCGCCGCCTGCAACAAGCTGGTCGTCATCATCGTGCGCTCGCTTGCGCTGGCGCGGATCAACCCGAACACCCTCACCTTCGTTGGATTGCTGATCAATATCGCTGCCGCAGCGATGCTCGCGGCCGGCCAGTTCCGCATCGCAGGGCTCATTATCATCGGGGCCGCGATCTTCGATCTCGTCGACGGCCGCGTGGCCCGCGCCACCGGCAGGGTGACACGCTTCGGGGGGTTCTTTGATTCTGTCCTCGACCGCTATTCGGATCTCAGTTTGCTCATCGGGCTTCTCGTCTACTACGCCTCGATCAACCGCTTCTTTTACATCGTGCTGACAGCGGTGGTCATGGTGGCCACCGTCATGATCAGCTATACGCGCTCGCGGGCGGAGATCGCCATTCCCAAGTGCAAGGTGGGCTTCATGGAGCGGCCCGAGCGCATTGTCCTTCTGATCATCGGCGCGCTGTTTGACCGCATGGCCGCCGTGCTCTGGGTAATCGCCGTGCTGGGCAATCTCACCGTCGTGCACCGGATGATTTACACCTGGCAGGAGACCCAGCGGATGGAAGGGCCCAAGCCGACCGTAGAGGTGGCCCCCGCCCCCGCCCTCAAGCGCGAGATCCGGCAGCAGGAATCCGCTGCCTCCTGATCCGGCGCCGCGGAAACACGAGCTGGAGCGGGCGCCACCGGTGCACCCCACAGGTTTCCATCGGCAGCGGCGCAAGCTTCAGCCTGCGACCTTCTAATCCTCGAGGATCACTTGCGCCAGCGCCGCCGACCGGGTGTGCGTCAGCGAAAGCGACACCGTGCGGACACCCAGACTCCGGGCAATCTCGGCCGCCTTGCCATGAAACCGCAGCGTGGGTTTGCCTCCGGGCAGGTTCGCCACCTCGAAGTCCTGCCACCGGACGCCACGTTTCCAGCCCGTGCCCAGGGCTTTCATCCCGGCTTCCTTGGCTGCGAATCGCGCCGCGTAGCGCTCGTGCCGCCCGCCCCTTTTTTCCACATACGCGATTTCGCCCGCAGTAAACACCCGCTCCACAAACCGGCGCCCGAATCGGTCGATCGACCGCCGGACCCGCTCCACCTCCACCAGGTCGATTCCCGAGCCGACGATCACAGCTCGGCCCCGGTGGTGGAGATGGTCAGCCGCCCGTGCATCACGCCCTTGGTGCTGATCAGCGTGTCGGCAATCTTGCGAACCTCGGCCGCTTTGCCCCGCACAACCAGCACTTCCAGGCAGTGGTCCGGGTCGAGGTGCACATGCAAAGTCGAGAGGATGTTGCGATGGAAGTCATGCTGAATGTCGGTCAGCTTCTCGCTCAACAAGCGCACGTGGTGATCGTAAACAAGCGTCACCGTGCCCACCACCGGCTGGTTCGGGGAGCTCCACGCTTCCTCCACCAGCTCGTTGCGGACCAGGTCCCGAATCGCCTCCGAGCGGTTCCCATAACCGCGCTGGTCAATCAATCTGTCGAACTTCTCAAGCAAATCGGCGTCGATGGCCACGCCGATACGGCTGAGTTCACCCATTTGTACGCCAGCCTACAGTAGCCGGGCGGCGGCGGCAACAACCCCAAGGCCCGTGACACGATTTCGACGTTCGTGCTACCTTGGGTTCGTTTCCATGCATATTCCCGACGGCTTCCTCTCCACTCCCGTCTGGGTGGCGCTCGACGCCATCTGTGTCCCCGCGGCCGGCTATCTGAGCCGCCGCGCCCAGCGCGACACGGACGAATCCACAGGGCCCCTGCTCGGCGTCATGGGCGCATTCGTGTTCGCCGCGCAGATGGTCAACTTCCCCGTGGGCGTCGGCACCAGCGGTCACCTGATCGGCGCCGCCCTGCTGGCCTACACACTGGGACCCGCCCCGGCGGCTGTGGTGATGACCGCCATCCTGGCGCTCCAGGCCCTCATCTTTCAGGACGGCGGAATCCTGGCCCTGGGAGCGAACGTCTTCAACATGGCCATCGTGGGCGTGGCCGCGGCCTGGCTCCCGTACCGGCTCTGGAGCCAGGGCCGGGGTCGCAAGCCCGCCATCTTTCTCGGCGCATTTTTGTCCGTGCTGATCGCCGGGTCTCTGGCGCTGGCCGAGTTGTTGCTGTCCGGGGTTCGCGTGCCGGCGGGGATCCTTTCCGTCACCCTGGGCGTCTTTGCCGTCACGGGGCTCATCGAAGGAGCGATCACCGTGGCGGTCATCGAGGCCATGAACCGGCTTCACCCGGGTTGGGTGCGGAATCCTCGCGGGGAGGGAAAGCGCGCCTTGGGCCTCCTTGGGCTGGCGGGGCTGCTGTTGGCAACCTTTGGGGCCCTGCTCGCTTCGGCGCTTCCGGACGGCCTGGAGAAATTCGCCGAAGACGCCGGCATTGCCGGACGAGCGCGAAACCTTATCGAGACGCCGCTGGCGGATTACGAGCTCCGCTTTCTGGATGGCTGGGAACTCGGGCCCGCTCTGGCTGGTGCGGTTGGCCTGCTGCTGGCGGGTGCCCTGTGCCTGCTGGTGGCCCGCGCTATGCTGCGGCGGAGGAGGGTGTAATTGCACCACGTCGTGCTGGAGAGGTGGACGCGGCGACAAAGCTGGATCCACCGCCGCGACGCCCGCGTTAAGGTTTTGGCGGCACTGGTCTTTTTGGTCGCCGTGGCCACCACCCCAGCCATGGACCTGCTGCGCGTCACCGGCTACGGCGGCTTCCTGACGATCGGCATTCTCGCCGCCGGCCTGCCTGTCGGGGGCGTTGTGCTGCGCGCGGGGGTGGTGCTGCCGTTCACAGGCACGTTCGCCCTTATTAGCACTGTGGCCGGCGATCCGGAGCGCGCGGTGGCGCTGGTGACAAAGAGCTACATTTCCGCCGTGGCGGTCCTGCTGCTGGCGGGCACGACACCCATGCCACGCCTGCTGGACGCGTTCGACCGCCTCGGCGTGCCACGGATGATGACCCTGGTGATGCAGTTTCTCTACCGCTACCTGTTCGTCATCTCCGAACAGGGCCAGCACATGCGCCAGGCCGCCCAGTGCCGCGGCCAGGTCAGCGCCGCCGGCCCGCGCCGCGCAGCGCTCCGCCGCCGGCGCTTTCAAGCGGCCGCGGGCGCCGTCGCCGTTCTTTTTGGGCGCTCGTATCAGCGGGCCGAAGCGATCCAGCGGGCCATGCTTTCGCGCGGATTCCGGGGACGGATCATCCCGCTGTCATCCAGCCCGGCCCGGTGGACAGATTTCGCCTTCCTCGGCGCTGCCACGGCCGTTGCGTTGTGGTTCCGATTTGCCTGGGGGGCGCCGCTGTAAATGCAACCGCTGATCGAGGTCCGCGGCCTGAGATACCGTTATAGCGACGGGACCGAGGCCCTTCGGGGTGTCGACTTCCGGCTTCAGGCCGGTGAGTCTGTTGCCCTGTTCGGCGCCAACGGCTCCGGGAAGACAACTTTCGTCCTCCACCTCAACGGTCTGTTGACCGGCGACGGCTTCGTCGCTGTGTGCGGACTCCCGGTCGAGAAGAAGAACCTCCCGGAGATCCGCCGGCGCGTCGGACTTCTGTTCCAGGACCCCGACGAGCAGCTCTTCATGCCCTCCGTGCTGGAGGACGTGGCGTTCGGCCCGCTCAACCTCGGGCTTGATCCGGAGGAAGCGATCGCGCGCGCCCGCGCCGCGCTGCGGCAGGTAGGCGTAGAGGAGGCATCTGAGAAAGCGCCTTACCACCTCAGCGCCGGCGAGAAACGCCGGGTGGCGCTCGCCGGCGTGCTCGCAATGGAACCGGAAATCCTAGTCCTCGACGAGCCCACGACTTACCTCGACCCGCCCGGACAGCGCCACCTGCTGGAGCTGTTGCGCAATTTACCCCAGTCGAAGCTGCTGGTAACTCACGACGCCGCGTTCGCCGCCGCCCTGGCCGATCGCGCCGTCTTCTTTGATAAGGGCCGGATCATCGCCGAGGGCCGCGTCGAAGAAATCGTGCACCGGTTTCAGTGGCGCCCGATATCTTCGCGCGACGGCGGTCCTCCCGGCCCCTCATGACCTGCCGGCCTCCGGCGGCCTTGCCGGCCGGCGAGCGCGCTGGCCAGCCGCTGTAACCCGGCCGGAAACACCGCCCTCGCCGAACGCTAGCTCTGCTGGGCTGCTGCCGCCGCCGCTCTCTTACGGTATTCCGCCCAGCGCTTCTTCTGCGCCTGGGCGATCCTCTTCCTGGCGGCCGCGCTCAGGACCCGCTTCTTCCGCGGTTTCAAGCCGCCGCGCAAGCCGGCGACGGCGCCGGCCCGGGAACCCAGACGGGCGCGGACCTCCCGGATCTGTTGTTCAATTCGCTGCCGCTGCGCTTCCAAACCTTCCAGTGCCGCGGATAATAGCAGTTCATCGTCGAGTGAGGGCTTTGCGACTCTTGGCATAATGTCACCTGTGTCCAAAATAGCACAAGTTAGTCCTTCCGTGCTCACAATAGCTTGCCGGAATCCAAAATAATAGTCACCGGTCCGTCGTTGACAAGCTCGACGGCCATGTAAGCCTGGAAGATTCCCGCTTCCACATGCGCGCCGCTCCTGCGCGCGGCGTCGATGAAATATTCGTAAAGCGATTTGGCTTGCTCCGGCGGCGCCGCTTGGTCAAAACTCGGCCGTCTGCCCCGCCGGCAGTCGCCGTACAGCGTGAATTGCGAGATGACTAAGAGCGCCCCGCCGATCTGGCCGACACTCAGGTTCATTTTCCCGTTCCGGTCGGGAAAAATCCGCAGCCCGAGAATCTTATCCACCAGATAGTCGGCGTCTTTGGCGGTGTCCTCCCGCTGCACGCCCAGCAGCACCAGCAGCCCGCGTTCAATGGCGCCCACCCGTTCGCCCCCCACCACCACGCCGGCTTTCGAGACTCGCTGCACGACAGCTCGCATATGCTATAACTGAGCCCAGACAGGCTCAGACTCCAATGATCGAAACGTTTGCCTATGCCCGGGCCGGGCTGCTCGGCAACCCCAGCGACGGATACTACGGCAAAACCATCGCCTTCATCGTGCGCAATTTCCGGGCACGAGTTTTACTGTATCCGAGCGCCCGTCTGGAGATCAAACCGTCGAAGGCCGATATGCCGATCTTCGAGAGCTTGGAAGACCTCTACCACATCACCCGCTGGCGCGGCTATTATGGCGGCATCCGCATCATCCAGGCCCTGTTGGTGCGCTTGTACGATTACTGCCGGGAGCAGAACATCGAACTCGAGAATCGCAACTTCACCATCGAGTACGAGTCCACCATCCCCCTGCGGCTCGGATTGGGAGGCTCCAGCTCCATCATTATCGCCGCCCTGCGCGCCCTCTGCCGTTATTACGGCTTAACGATCCCGTTGCCCATCCAAGCCAGGCTCGCCCTCGAGACTGAGACGAAAGAACTCCAGGTCCCCGCCGGGCCCCAGGACCGCGTCGTCCAGGTTTACGAGGGCTTGGTTTACATGGACTTCGCTCGCGAGCTCATGGAAAGCCGCGGTTACGGCGAGTACGAACGGTTGGATCCGGCGCTGCTGCCCAACATGTATGTCGCCTACCGAAAAAGCTTAAGCGAGGGCACCGAGGTGTTTCACAACAACATCCGCCAGCGCTGGCACAGCGGTGATCCGGAAGTCGTCCAGGCCATGAAAACCTGGGCGAGTTACGCCGAGCGGGGCCGCCAGGCGCTGCTGGCCCGCGATTATGAGACGCTCGACCGCCTCATCGACGCGGGCTTCGATCTCCGCGCCAGGCTCTACGTGATCAGCCCCGGCAACATGGAGATGCTCCAGACGGCCCGAAAAGTCGGCGTTTCGGCCACCTTCGCCGGCTCCGGCGGCGCCATCGTCGGCACTTACAAGGATGAGGAGACCTACGAGAGACTGCAGCGCGCCATGGACCGGATTGGCGTGGGCTTGATTCGTCCGCAGATCCTGCCCCAGGCCCCGGCTTCCGCCCCAGGCCCCTAGTTTCAGGCGGCCGCCTGGTGTACACTATAGTCGAGTTTCGGATCTGAAGCCGAACAAGCGGTGCAAGGAGAGATCTACATGGATGACGCAATCACCCGGCGCGATTTCGTCCGCTCGGGTATCCTCACTACTGGCAGCGCCATCATCGCTGTCGGGGGCGCGGGCGCCCGCGAATACGATCGTGGCAAGATCCTCAACTACAACGAGAAGATGGAGTATCGCCGGCTCGGCAAGACCGGACTGATGCTGTCCGCCGTCTGCCTCGGCGGCCACTGGAAGCGCCTGGGCACGGTCCTGGGCAGCGACTTTGTCGGCGAGGGTTACAAGAAACAGGATTTCGACAACGTCAACAACCCCGCCTTCATCCGGAACCGTACCGAGGTCGTCAGCCGCTGCATCGAGGCCGGCATCAATTACGTCGATGCCTGCGCCGGCCCGGAAATCCTGGCCTACGCCAAGGCCCTGAAGGGCCGGCGCCAGAAGATGTACTTCGGCTACTCCTGGCACGTGCGCGAATCCCGCTTCAAGGAGTTCCGCTCCGCTGACGCCCTCTTGCGCGGCCTGGAGGAAGGCATGAAGGAAGCCGGCTTGGAGTACGTCGATCTGTGGCGGATCTCGCTGCCGATGGAGCGCATCACCAACCTCGCCGAGCTGCGCGAAGTCGAGGAGGGCGCCGCCGAAGCGCTCGCCCGGGCCAAGAAACAGGGCAAGGCCCGCTTCACCGGCGTATCGACCCACAACCGCACCTGGCTCGCCTCGCTCATCCGCCAGTACCCCGACCAGATCGAGGCCGTCCTGTTTCCCTACACCGCCGCCACCAAACAGCTTCCGAACGACAGCATCTTCGATGTCGTCAAGCAATATGACGTCGGCGTGCTCGGCATCAAGCCCTTCGCCGACAACTCCTTGTTTGTTGGCGACGGATCCTTGCACAGCCCCCACCGGGACGAGGATGATCGCCGCGCCCGGATGGCCATCCGATACATCCTCGGCAACCCGGCCATCACGGCTCCCATACCAGGCCTGATCAACCTCCACCAGGTGGACAACGCCGTCAAGGCCGTCATGGAGCGCCGCGAACTCGACCTCAGCGAGCAGGCCGAGCTCGATCAGGCCGGCCGCCGGATGTGGGCGAATCTTCGGCCTCCGTACCGCTGGCTCCGCGACTGGCAGTACGTCTGAAAAACGTGCCCCACCTCGGGCTCCCCCTGGGGCCGAAGTACTAGTACGCGGTTCTGCGAGTACCGTTTTGAAATTAGTCCTTGGCCGGCGTTCAAACCGAGCGTATACTGGGAGAGTCAAAGGAGGGCGAGTGTCCTCATGAGGAATGTGCTGTTGATTTCTCTCCTTCTGCTGCTGGCGGCGCCGGCCCCCGCCCAGCAACTGGTGGCGTTGCTCGACGGCGACCAGGAGGTCCCGCCCGTCTCCACCGCTGCTACGGGCGAGTTTCTGGCAACGGTGAATCCTGGCGGGACGACGATCACCTTCGAACTCACTTACAGCAATCTGGAAGGAACTCCTGTGGCGGCAAACATCCACTTCGGACAGCGCTTTGCCAACGGCGGAGTCCTTTTCAACCTCTGCGGCGGCGGGTTCCAGATCTGCCAACAGGGTAGTCCCATTAAGATCACCGGCACGCTCGATGTCAGCCACCTTGTGCTTCAGCCGCTCCAGGGCATCGAGGCCGGCGAGATGAGTGCCGCCGTCGATGCCATGCTCAGCGGCCTCACCTACGTGAACATCACCACCAGCAAGTTTGCGAACGGTGAGATCCGCGGGCAGATTCGCCTGGCCGGAAGCGGCGGCGCCAACACGCCTCCTGACACGATCGGCCCGCCGCCCGAGCGGGGACCCGAGGCGGGCCGTCAACCGAAGGTTCTCGTCTGTCACCGGGGTGAAGTGATTTCCGTCGCCCAGCCGGCCCTCAAGGCTCACGTCGGCGACGAAAAGCACAAAGGCCACGGCGATTGCATCTTACAAACCGGGGCTGTGGGCGACGCTTGCGCCTGCCCGTCGTCAGAGCCCTGATCCCACCGCCTCGCCGCAGGAGCGCACAACTGTCAGCAAAGCGCGGCGCCTGGCGCCGCGCTTTTTTTCTCAGCTCGAATCGCTGTCGGCCCGACGGCTTGACCGCCGTCCTGGCGGGCCTGGCGGCCCGGCTCCACCATGATTTCGAGCCTTCTGACGTGTCCCCGAATAAACAGAGGCCGGCGGGGGGCCGCGTCACGGCCCGAAGCAGTATAAGGCGCCATCCGTGACGCCGATGACCAGCCGGTCCTGGCCGATGGCCGGCGAGGCGGTAATCGCCGCGCCCGCGTGGAACTCCCAGATCTTGGCCCCGGTCTCCAGATCCAACACGTACAGGCGGCCGTCGTTGGAGCCGACATAGACCCGGTGGCCGGCGATGGCCGGCGAGGAATCCACCCGGCTTTGCGTAGCGAACGTCCATAGCGCACGGCCCGTATCGGCGTCGAGGCAGTGGATCAACTTGTCGCGCCCCCCCACGACCACGCGGCCGCCACTGACGGCCGCGGAGGAATAATAGGGAAACTTGCGTACCGGGTGCTCGTACCGCCAGAGAATCCTGCCGCCGCTGAGATCGAGGGCGAGGACTTCGTTGTTGAACGTACCGAAATACGCCCTGCCGCCCGCCAGGGCCGGCGAAGCGCCCGTGTAAGCGCCCGATTGGGCATGGAAGATCTCTTTGCCGTCTGCGATGCGGATGGCGCGGAAGTTCTCGTCGCAGCCGGCAACATAGGTCACGCCGTTCCAAACGCCGGGCGTGGCGTGGACCGGGCCCAGCGTGCGGAACTTCCACAACCCGCGGCCGGTCTTGGCATCGACGGCGTGCAGTTGCTCATCGTACGAGCCGATGAGCACGGTGCCCTGAACGACAACCGGCGAGGACTTGATCTCGGCTTCGGTCCGGTAAGTCCATAAGCGGACGCCATCGGAAGCCCGAACGGCGTGCAGAACGCCCATCAGATCCCCGACATAGACAACCCCGCCGCTCACTGCCGGTGACGATTCACCGATCGGCTCGCCGGCGTTGTACTTCCAGCGGAGCTTGCCGGTTGCCAACTCCAGGGCCAGCAGGTGGCCGGACTGACAGCCGACATAAACCGTGCCGCCGGCGAGGGCGGCTGACGAGTCGATGGCGTCGCCGGCTTCGAACCGCCACAGAAGCTTCAGCTTGTCGGGCAAAGCAGCGGCGGCGACGCCCGTAAGCTGCGGGTTGCCCCGGAATTGCGGCCAATCCTGCTGCCCCCGCGCGCCGCCGGCCGCAAGGAGCGCCGCGCCCAGCAGCACAACTCGTCCCGTGCTCACTTACTTGCTGACGGCAATCTTGAACAGTTGGTTGCGGCTGGCGATGAACAGCGCCCCGTTGGCCGGCACCACCGACGAATAAACGGAACTACCCATGTTCATCTCGGCAAGGACCCTCTTCTCCTTGTCCGTTTGCATGACTACCACGTCGCCATCCTCGTCGCCAAGGTAGACCTTGTCGCCCACAACCACCGGCGAAGCCCAGACGGCGGCCAGCAGATCGTGCACCCAGTAGGGACGGCCGGTCTCGGCATCCAGGCAATGCAAGAAGCCGCTGAAATCCGCAATGTAAACCAGTCCCTCGTGGATGGCCGCCGTCGAGATCGAGCGCCGAATCTTGTCGTAATGCCACACGCGCCCGCTCTCGGTGATGTCACCCCGCTTGGTGGCGTCAATGGCGTACATATGACCGACGCCTTCGCCGTGTTCCGGATCCTGACCGTTGGCGATATAGACGCGGTCCTTGTAAACCACGGGGGTGCTGATCAGCTCGTTGCGGTTCTTCGGCCAGACCGAGTCTTTCGGATTGGTGTCAAACTCCCACAGCTTCTTCCCGCTCAGAGCCTCGAAGCCCCGCACCCAGCCGTCGCCTTGCGCGTGGATGACCTGAACCACGCCGCCGATCTCCGCCACCGCCGGCGTGGACCACTGCCCGTGCAGGATTCTTTCCCCGGGCGAGGCGTCTTCCCAGATCACCTCCCCAGTGAACTTGTCCACCGCGATCAGAGCCGGGGCGCGGGGCGACGGAATGTTGACGTGGCTTTCGTCCTGGCCATTGGAGGTCGACACGAAAACCAGGTTCTTGTAGGCCACCGGGGAGGAATTGGCCAGGTTGTGTTGGTGAACGCCGAGCTCCTCCATCATGTCCAGCTTCCAGATGATGTCGGCATGTTCGGGGCCGGTGAACTCCTCGCGGGTGTACGGCTCGTCGTTCTCGCCGTCGCGGAAGCCCTCGGTATCGAGGCAGACGAGCTCGCCCCGATTGTTGACGTAAACCAGCCGCTCCCCCTCGACCAGCGGCGAAGAAGCGACGCCCTGGTAGGGCCAGTCGTTCACGCGACCGGATTTGAGCTTTTCGCTGGCATGCTGCCACAGGAACGCCCCGTCGGATTCGCGAAAGGCCGCCAGCACCCCGCGGTCGCCGGGCTGGTTAGGGTCGCGCAGCGCCTCGTTGTTGGTGCCGACGAAGACTTTGCCGCCGCTCACCACGGGATTGCCGTAAGTTTGTGAGCCGAGCGCGGCCACCCAGACGATGTTCTTCTTCGTCTCAATGTCCCAGTCCACGGGGGCCCCCCGCATCTGGGAGACCATGTTGCGGTCGGGCGTGCCGCCCCACATGGGCCAGGCGCCCGTGCCGGGATCCGACGCCATCACCACCGCACCAAGCCAACAGAGCCCGGCCGTTGGAATCCATAGAAAAGTAGTTCGCTTCATCGTTGGTTCGGCGTAACCTTCAAATTGTCGAAGTAGATCTCAAACGGAGCGTCGGCATAAATGCCCGGGCTGCCCTGGCGGTTCGGCACGGCGTCGAGATGGTCGATGATCCAACCGGCCGGCTCGGCCTCCGACGCCGGCCACGCTTTGCCGCGCACGCGCACCCGGCCGTCCGGCAGGTTCTCGACCCGGAGCTTCACCCGGTACCAGGTATCGGGCTGCCAGGCAAAGGCGGCGCGCACCGTGCGCGACGGGTCGGCCTGCCAGGGGTACATCTCGATCCGCTGATGGTTGCCGAACAAGGCCAGCGTGTAACGCTGGGCCACCACGCCCGCATCGCCCATCCGCCGCCGCCGCTCGGTGGCGCGCACGTCGACTTGCACCGTGTAATCGCTCCACTCCGGCGGCCCCATAAAAACCCGCGCGCGCTGCGTCGCCGGGTTGTCGGCCAGCTTCACCAGCACCTTGTTGCCGTCCATCTCGCGGATAGCGAATTTGCCCCTCGCGCCGACCCAGTGGGCCGGCGGCGCACCGGGCGGGAGCCTCTCGAATCCCTCTTCCCACGGCAGCTCGGGGATCACTCGGACCCGGGCTGCGCCTGTGATTCCGTCCACCGTCGCCTTGACTAGGCCCGCACTCGCCGCCGGCTCACTCGCCGCGCGGAATCTGCCGTCCGGGGCGATCGTCCCGCGCAGGCCGTCCAGCGTCCAGGAAGCCGCGGACTCGCGAATGAACCGCCCCTTGGCGTCGAACAGACGGGCGTGAAACTGCCGCGTTTCGCCCGGCTTCGCAATGACTTCGGTCGGCGCCACCTGGACGTGCGCGACAGCCCCGGAGCCGACCGCCGTCGGCGGCCGGGCCCCAGCCGCACCACCGCCGGCCGGGGATTTCCGCCCAAAGCAGTACATCGCCCGGTCCGTCACCACAAACACCCGGCCGTTGGAGATCGCGGCCGACGCCGTAATGACCTCCGGACTCTCTTCACTTCCCAGCAGATCACTGTCCAGAATCTCGCACTTCTCCCGCCCCGGCTTCAGGATGAAAAAGCGCCCGTTCTCATTACCCACGTATATCTTGCCGCCGGCCAATACCGGCGACGCCTTCTGGATGGTGCCCAGGTTTTGCACCCACAGCCGGCGCCCCGTCTGAAGGTCGAACGCGTACAGGTTGCTGCTATTGTCGATCTGGTAGATCTGCTCGCCGCCGATCACCGGCGACGAGTAACCGCCGAGAAAGCCCTCGACCTTCCACCGGATCTGCTCCGCGCCGATCTGTCCGGTCGCGGCCGCGTCGATGGCGGCCAGCAGGCCCATCTCGCTGGTGTCGAGATTCTCCTCGCCGTGGCTCACAAAGGCGGTGGTTCCGCGCACAACAACCTCGGTGTTGATGCCGCGCTTGCTCATGGGGAAACTCCAGACCCGCTCGCCGGTCTGAGCTCTTAAGGCGTGTACGTTGCCGTCGCCGGCGCCGGCGATGATCAGCCGGGCGCCGTGGATGTCAACACCGATAGGGGTGGAGTAAGTCGTGTCGTACGGTGGCCCGCCCGGGGCGCTCACCCAGACGGCCTCGCCCGTGGCTTTGTGGAACGCCATGAACCGGTGCGCCGGCCGCGCCTGGTCCCCCCAGCCGCTGCTGATCGAGCTCACGATCACCAGATCGCCTTCGATGATCGGCGATACCGTCCGGCCGCCGTGGGTGCTGAAGATGCCGAATTCCTCGATCAGCGATCGCTGCCACAGCAGCTTGCCGTCGCGCGACAGCCCGGTCAGCGTCCCCGCCACACCATAGGTATATACGTTCCCGGTTTCAGGATCGGCCACCGGCGACGACCAGGCGATGCGGTGCGGCGGCACATCGCTGTGAAAGACGTTGTAGCGGTACTCCCAGATCAGCTTGCCCGTCGCCGCATCCAGGCAAAGCACGCGCTCCTGAAGGGAGGCCCCCTCGCCCGCCGCGTTGAACGCATACAGCCGGTCCCCCAGAATGACCGGCGTCGAACGGCCGGGATAGGGGGCCTTCCAAAGCAGGTTCTCTCCCGACGGCGACCAGCTCGAGGGCAGATCGGTTTCCGGCGAGGTTCCGTCGCGCTTCGGACCTCGCCAGTCCGGCCAGTCGCCGCCCGGGCCGGAAGCGGCAGCCAGCCCGGCCATCAGAACAAGGCGAACCAACCATGGGGCGCGACGCGCAAACATGAGCATCTCCTGACCCGATACAACCCAGACGCTGTTTCCTCCTATTGTGGCATTGTCGGCGTCAGGCCGCCTGCTCCACCAGCTCCCCCGCCGGACAGATAGAATAGCTCCGATCATGCCAGCAAAACTTTCGGGCGTCGTCGCCCGCATGGACCGGCTGTATGAGTTCGATCGCGAACCGGTGGCGGAAGGCAAGCTCCAGTCCGGTTCCCGGTTCGCCGGCTTGTTCGCCGGCGAGCACGTGGCCGCGACCGAGTTTGTCATCGGGGCGTTCTTCGTGCTCCACGGCGTCACCGCCGCCGAGCTGATCGCCGGATTGCTGGCGGGCAACCTCCTGGCGGTGCTTTCCTGGACCTTTATCTGCGCGCCGATCGCCGTCCGGACGCGGCTCACGCTGTACTGGTACCTTCAAAAGATCGCCGGCCCGGGGCTGACGCTCGTCTACAACATCGCCAACGCCTTTCTCTACTGCATCCTGGCCGGCGCTATGATCTCGGTGGCGGCCACCGCCGTCGGCCTCGGCTTCGGTATGCAGGTTCCCCAGCTCACCGATATCTATCCCAGCAGCGTGAGCTGGGTCGTGACCACTTTCTCGATCGGCGTGCTGTTTACCGTGCTGGCGATTCTCGGCTTCGAGAAGCTCAGCCGCTTCGCCGGCGTCTGTTCGCCGTGGATCTTTGTCGTATTCATCGCCGGGGCCGTGGCGACGCTGCCGCGGCTGGGCGTGCGGCCGGACCTCGGCAACTTCTGGGAAGTCGCCGCCACACGGATTTGGAACGGCGTGCCCACCCCCGGCCAGGAAAAGTTTCACGTCGGGCACGTGATGTTCTTTGCCTGGTTTGCCAACCTCGCCATGCATGTCGGCCTCTCGGACATGGCCTTGTTCCGCTACGCCAAAAACTGGAAGTACGGCCTCTACTCGGCCTTCGGCATGTATCCCGGCCACATGCTGGCCTGGCTGTGCTCCGGCATCATGGTGGCCGGTGTGAACCGGGAGATGAATCCCGGCCTGATGGCCTACCAGGCCGTCGGCATCGCCGGCGTCTTCGGCGTGCTCGTGGCCGGATGGACCACTGCCAACCCCACGCTGTACCGCGCCGGCCTGGCACTGCAAACGATTACGCCGAACTGGCCCCGCTGGAAGATCACGGCCGTGGCCGGCATCGCCACCGCCGTGCTGGCCTGCTTTCCGGTTTTCTTCATGAAGCTTCTGGATTACGTCGCCATCTACGGGCTTGTGTTGATGCCGGTCGGGGCGATCGTCTTCGCCGAGCACTGGATCTTCCCGCGCCTCGGCATCGAACAGTACCGGGCGTCCAAGCAGGGGTGGACGTGGAACTGGCGGGCGCTGCTGGTCTGGACCGGCACGCTGCTCGCCTGTTACTTCATGCCTTTCCATCTGTATTTCCGCTGGCTGCCGGGATACTTCATCGCGCTGGGGGCTTACACCGCCCTCCAATCGGGCGCCGCACGGGAGGTGACGCGTGCTTAAGACAATTTCCGCTCTGATCGCCGCGCTGAGCCTGCTGGCGTGCCTGGCGGCCCCCGTGGTGTACTTCCGCGGCGCCATCAGCGCCGAGGCCTACGAGCAGATCTTCAGCGCCGCTTCGGCCGCCTGGTTCGTCTTCGCCACCCTCTGGGCCCAAAGCAGGCGCCGCTGACCTCACGGCCGTTTTCGACACCTCCCCACACGCCACACCCGCGCATTTGACACCCAAAAATCGCTGCGTTATCGTGGGGATCTGTCTCATTAGGATCCATGGCTGAGGAGAAGCGACCAGAGGGAGCCGCCGGCGCAGGCGCCAGGCCTGCGCAGGAAGCGGCCAGGAAGCCGCCGAAAAAAGCGCCGGAAATGGCCGCCACGCCGTGGGAAAGCGAGCTGACCCAGCAGCTCAAGGAACACTTCGGCGATCAGATCAGCGAATTCTCCACCTACGTCGGCCAACACTTCCTTGTAGCCCGACCGGAGGCGGTCGTCCCGATCCTGGAGTACCTCAAGCTCGAGGCGGACTTTGACTACCTGGTGGACATCACCGCCGTCGACTATCCGGACCGCCCGGAGCGGTTCGACCTTGTCTACATCCTTTACAGCTTCCCGCGCAACGAGCGCATCCGCATCAAGACCCGGATTGGTGATGGCTACCGCCCGGAGAGCGCGGTCAGGGTCCACCTCACCGCCGACTGGCTCGAGCGGGAGGTTTACGATATGTTCGGCATCGAGTTTGCCAACCACCCGAACATGAAGCGCATCCTCCTGCCGGAGGATTGGGAGGGCTTCCCGCTGCGCAAGGACAAGAGCATCCTGGACATGGACAACCAGTGGGTCCAGGAGCATCTCGGGATCGACAGCGGACAGTAACCCCATGCCGGAAACGACGTTCCTCGATGCCAATGAGCTCGTGCTCAACATGGGGCCGCAGCACCCCTCCACCCACGGCGTCCTCCGCGTCATCTTGAAGCTGGACGGCGAAAAGATCATCGGCACCGAGTGTGTCATCGGCTACCTGCACCGGGGCGTCGAGAAGATCGGCGAGAACCGCACCTACCAAATGTTCGCGCCGTACGTCGACCGCATGGACTACGTCGCCGCCGTCTCCAACGGCCTCGGCTATTGTCTGGCGGTGGAAAAGCTGCTCAATGTCGAGGCGCCGCCGCGAGCCCAGGTCGTGCGGGTGATCCTGACCGAGCTGAACCGGATCGCCAGCCACCTGTTGTGGCTGGGCACTCACGCCCTCGATGTCGGCGCCATCACCCCGCTGCTGTACACCATGCGCGAGCGGGAAGAGATCCTGAACATCTTCGAAGCTTACTGCGGGGCGCGGCTAACCACCCACGCCTTCCGCATCGGCGGGCTCCAGTATGAGGTCTACGAGGGAATGGACAAGCAGGTCAAGCGATTCTGCAAGATGTTCCTGCCCCGCGTCGACGAGTACGAAGCCCTGCTGACGGAGAACCGCATCTGGAAGGCGCGCCTCACCAACGTCGGCGTCCTGACGGCGGAGGAGTGCAAACAGTACGGCGTCACCGGCCCCATGCTGCGCGCGGCCGGCGTCCGCTGGGACATCCGAAAGGCCGTCCCTTATTCCGGATACGAGAATTACGACTTCGAGATCCCCACCCGGCAGAACGGCGACACCTACGACCGTTACATCGTGCGCATCCAGGAGATGCGCCAGTCGGTACGCATCATCGAGCAGGCCATCGACGGCATCCCCGAAGGGCCCATCATGGCCAAGGTGGGCAAGATCATCAAGCCGCCGGTGGGCGAAGCCTATGTGTCCATCGAGGCCCCGAAGGGCGAGTTGGGATATTTCATTGTCAGCGACGGCTCGACGCAACCCTACCGGCTCCGCGTCCGGCCGCCGTCGTTCGTAAACTTGCAGGCGCTGGACCGGATGGCGCGCGGTTCGCTGGTCGCCGACATCGTGGCGATCATCGGTACTATAGATATAGTGCTTGGAGAGGTGGATCGCTGAGGGCGGGCCCGTCTCGGCTGACGGAAGGAGACTTGGATGCGGAAATTGCTGAGAGCCATTTTCTTCATCGACCTGATCAAAGGTCTCTGGGTCACCTTCCGTAGCCAGCATCCCAAGAACATTTACACCGAACAGTACCCGGCTGAACGGCCTAAGATCGCCGAACGATACCGGGGCGCGCCGCGCCTGAACATTCACCCGGAAACGGGCGAGACGCTGTGCATCGCCTGCAACCTGTGCGCTCTCGCCTGCCCGGAGAACCTGATCGTTGTCAGCAGCGAGCGCAACGAGCAGACGCGCCGCAAGGAGCTGACGACATTTACCTATGATGTCTCACGCTGCATGTTCTGCGGGTTGTGCGAGGATGCCTGCCCGGTGGACGCTTTGGAGTTGACCCAGGACTTCGAACTGGCGAGTTACACGCGCGAAGGCGCCATCTGGGACCGGCAGATGCTCGAGGAAGGGCCGCGCCCTACCCGGTACCGCTATTAGCACGTAAGGCGGGGACAAGTTGATGTGTCGTTCAAGCCTGAACCGGTCTACTGAAGTCCGATGGTGACCACCATATTCTTCTACCTGTTCGCCCTGATGGTGCTCGGCGGCGCTGTGTTGACCATCACCCGGCGCAACGCCGTGCATGCCGCCTTGTGGCTCATCGTCTCGCTGCTGGGCGTCGCCGGCATCTTCCTGCTCCGCCAGGCCGAATTCCTCTTCGTCGTTCAGATCATGCTCTACATCGGCGGCATCGTGTTGCTCATCCTGTTCGTCATCATGCTGGTGAATCTGGACGAGACAGCCAAGCTCCGCCAGTTCAACCGCCAGTGGTGGCTCGTGCTGGCCTGCGTGACGGTGGTCGGGGCCGAACTGCTTTACGTGTTGCGGCGCGGCGTCACCACATTCGAGCTGGCCGAAGCGCCCCCCCAGGCGGGCACAGAATACAGCACGGCCAGGCTGGCCGACGTGCTGTTCTCCGAGTACCTGCTGCCGTTTGAGATCGCCTCCGTGCTGTTGCTGGCCGCCATCGTCGGCTCGGTCGTCATGGCCAAAAAGAGGGTCTAACGTGCACCCGATTACGACAGTTCATTACGTGGTCCTGTCAGCGGCCTTGCTGCTGATCGGAACCATCGGCTTCCTGACGCGGCGAAACATCGTCGTGATCCTGATGTCGGTGGAGCTGATCCTCAACGCCGTCAACATCAACCTCGTGGCCTTCTCCACTCACCTCCAGGCCATGCACGGCCAGATCTTCGCCATCTTCGTGATCACTGTGGCCGTCGCCGAAACCGCCGTGGCCCTGGGGATATTGATCGCGCTGTTCCGCAACCGCGAAACGGTGCTGGCTGACGAGATCGACTTGCTGAAATGGTGAGGCGCCGCGGATGAATTTCCTCGATGCCATCTGGCTGATTCCCCTGTTCCCGCTGCTTGGGGCCGTCGTCATGCTGTTCTTGGGACGGCGCCTCGACCCCCAGCCCCCCTCGCCGGTGGCGGTGGCGCCGGAACTGAGCGCCGAATTGGGCGAGCACAGCCGCCAACAGGCGCACCGGCATCACCCCCCGTCCCGCAAGCTCATCAGCATTTTCTGCCCCGGCATGGTCGCCGTGTCGCTGCTGTTTTCCGTCGGCGCGGTGGTGCAACTGGCGGCGCTGCCGGACAAGCTCTACGAGGTCGTAAAGTACACCTGGCTGCCCGGCCTGCCGTTCCACTTGCACGACGGCGCCATGGGCCGCTTTGCCGCCGATCTCGGCTTTCTCCTGGACCCGCTGAGCTCGGTGATGATTCTCGTCGTCACCTTCGTCGGCTTCCTCATTCACGTCTACTCGATCGGCTACATGGGCCACGACACCGGCTACTACCGCTTCTTTGGCTACCTGAACCTGTTCGTCTTCTTCATGCTCGTACTCGTGCTGGCCAACAACTACCTGCTGCTGTTCGTCGGTTGGGAGGGCGTCGGCCTGTGCAGCTACCTGCTCATCGGCTTCTATTTCCACAAAAAATCGGCCAGTGACGCAGGCATCAAAGCCTTTGTCGTCAACCGGATCGGCGACGCCGGCTTCCTGCTCGGCGTGCTGCTCATGTTCAGCCTGCTTGGCTCCGTCCGCTTTATCGAGGTCAACCAACGGCTGCTCGCACTGCCCGCGGAAACCTCCGGCTTCGGCCTCGTTAGCCTGATGGCCCTGCTGCTGTTTGTCGGCGCTACCGGCAAGTCGGCGCAGATCCCGCTGTTCACCTGGCTGCCGGATGCCATGGAGGGCCCCACCCCGGTGTCGGCACTCATCCATGCGGCCACAATGGTGACCGCCGGCGTCTACATGGTCGCGCGGTCCAACGTCCTCTACACCCTGACGCCGGAGACTTCGGCCATCGTCGCCACCATCGGAGCGGTGACGGCGATCTTGGCCGCCTCCATCGCCCTCGTGCAGAACGACATCAAGCGCGTCCTGGCCTACTCGACCGTCAGCCAGCTCGGCTACATGTTCCTGGCGGCCGGCGTCGGCGCTTACTGGGTCGCCATCTTCCACCTCTATACGCACGCCTTCTTCAAGGCGCTCCTGTTCCTCGGCGCCGGCTCCGTGATTCACGCCATGGGCGGCGAGCAGGACCTGCGGCGCATGGGCGGTCTCAAGGACAAGATCCCCATCACCTTCAAAACCATGGCCGTCGCTTCACTCGCCATCGCCGGCATCCCCGGTCTGGCCGGCTTCTTCTCCAAGGATGAGATCCTCTGGCAGGCCTGGAGCTCCCCCCACGGCTCCAAGGCCCTCTGGGCCGTAGGTACAGTCACCGCCTTCCTCACCGCCTTCTACATGTGGCGCCTGATGTACCTGACCTTCTGGGGTCAGAGCCGAGCCGGCGCCGAAGTCCCCAGGCACATCCACGAATCCCCACCGGTGATGACCGTGCCACTGGTGGTTTTGGCCGCCGGCAGCGCTCTCGGCGGCTGGATCGGCGTGCCCAAGATCTGGAGCGGGCTCGGGCCCGCCTTCCAGGCCTTCGAACACTGGCTCGAGCCCGTATGGGCGGCGCAGGCCGCCGAAGCGCACCTCCATCACGACGCGGCGGCGGAGTGGGCCCTGATGGGCCTCTCCGTGCTCCTGGCCATTCTCGGCATTCTGCTCGCCCGCTACATGTACCTGCTGCGGCCCGAGACCGCCGACCGCCTCGCCGCCGCCGGCGGCCCCATCTACCGCGTGTTGGCCAATAAGTGGTACGTCGACGAGATCTACGACGTCCTCTTCGTCCGCGGCTTGGCCAAGGGCGGCGGCGGAGCCATGGCTGCCTTTGACCTCCGCGTCGTCGATGGCGGCGTCAACGGCGCCGGCTGGCTCACCCGGCTCACCTCGGCCATCTCGGTCTGGTGGGACACCTGGATCGTCGACGGGGCCGTCCGCCTCGTCTCGTTCCTTGTCAAGCTCTCCTCCTACCCGATGCGCATCCTCCACACCGGCTACGTGCAGCAGTATGCCCTGGTCATCCTCCTCGGCGTGGCCGTGGCCTTCGGCTATTACCTGACCCAATTGAGCACCCCATGAGCGAGCACCTTCTCAGCATCGTCCTGTTCACGCCGCTCGCCGGCATGCTCGTCCTCCTGCTGCTGCCCTCCCACAACCGCAATCTGATCCGCCTCTGGGCCAACATCGCCGCCTTCGCCGGTTTCCTCGTCTCGCTTCCCCTCGTGTTCCGCTTCGACAAATCCGCCGCCGGATTCCAGATGGTCGAGCGGGCCGACTGGATCCCCTCCTTAGGCGTCAAATACTACATCGGAATCGACGGCATCAGCCTCCTGCTGGTGATGCTGACCACCGTGACCGGCTTCCTGGCTATTTTGTCCTCCTGGAGCGCCATCGACCGTCACGAAAAAGCCTACTACGCCATGTTCCTGTTGCAGCAGACGGGCATGATCGGCGTCTTCATCGCCCTGGATTTCTTCCTCTTCTATGTCTTCTGGGAAATCGTGCTGGTCCCGATGTACTTCATCATCGGCGTCTGGGGCGGACCGCGGAAACTGTATGCCGCCATCAAGTTCTTCCTCTACACCCTGGCCGGCAGTGTCCTGATGCTGCTCGGCATCCTGACGCTGTACTTCCAGCACTTCCGGCAGTTCGGCTACTACACCTTCGAGATCTCCGAGCTCATGAAGCTCGACTTGCCGCTCGGGCTCCAGCAATGGGTCTTCTGGGCTTTCTTCATCGGCTTCGCCATCAAGGTGCCCATGTTCCCCTTCCACACTTGGTTGCCCGACGCCCACACCGAGGCCCCCACGGCCGGCTCGGTCATCCTGGCCGCCGTGCTGCTGAAGATGGGCACTTACGGCTTTCTCCGCTTCTCGCTGCCCCTGCTGCCGAAAGCCTCGATCGATCCGGCCATCGTCAAGATCCTGGCCGTCTTGTCCCTGGTGGCCATCATTTACGGCGCCTTGGTCAGCCTCATGCAGGACGACTGGAAGAAGCTCGTCGCCTACTCCTCAGTCAGCCACCTCGGCTTCTGCACGCTCGGCATCTTCTCGCTCAACCCGAACGGCCTGGCCGGCAGCGTCATTCAGCAGGTCAATCACGGCATCTCGACCGGCATGCTCTTCCTGATCGTCGGCATCATCTACGAGCGCCGCCACACCCGCCTCATCAAGGACTATGGCGGCCTGGCGCACGTCATGCCCAACTACGCCTTTGTCTTCGGCTTCGCCATGCTCAGCTCCGCCGGACTCCCCCTGCTGAACGGTTTCGTCGGCGAGTTCACGATTTTGCAGGGGGCCTTTGAAGCCAACCGCGTCTGGGCCGCCTTCGCCGTCACCGGCATTATCCTCGGAGCCGCCTATCTGCTCTGGCTCTACCAGCGCACCATGCTCGGCCGGATCACCAACCCGAACAACCTCCGCCTGCCGGACCTCAACCTCAGGGAGTGGGCGGTGTTCGTGCCGCTCATGCTCTGGGCGCTGTGGATCGGCCTCTATCCGAAACCCTATTTCGAAGTGCTGGACAAACCGGTAGCCGGCCTGGTGGAAAGGGTCCAGCCCTACTATTACGGGGCGCCCCCGGCGGTTGAGCCCGCCCCGACCGCAGCCGCCGCGCCGCTGGAGGCGACTCTTCCATGAGCCAGTTCTACACCGCCACCGATCACTTCGTTCTGCTTCCCGCCTTGATGCTGGCGCTGTTCGGCTGCGCCGTCCTCCTGTTCGATTTCTTCGTCTTCCCCCACCCCCGCCAGCGCAAGTGGCTCATCCTGTTTCTCGTCCTCGGGCTCGTTTTCACCGGCATCGCGTTGTGGCGCCAGCATAGCTTCCTCTCCGACAACCGGCTGAGCGAAATCACCGCCTTCAACGGCACCCTCACCGTGGACGGCTTCGCCCTCTTCTTTAACTGGGTCTTCCTGGCCGTCTCGCTGCTGGTGGCCATAGTCTCCTACCGCTACCTGGAAATCGAAGGCGAGCATCATGGCGAGTACTACGGGCTCATTCTGATTGCCCAGTGCGGCATGTACTTCCTCGCCACCGGAACCGACCTGGTGACCGTCTTCATCGGACTCGAGCTCATGGCGCTGTGCTTCTACATCATGGTCGGCTTCCTCCGCAGCCGCCGCCGCTCCAACGAGGCGGCCATGAAGTACCTGCTGCTCGGCGCCTTCTCCAGCGGCTTTCTCGTCTACGGCTTCTCCGTGCTCTACGGACTGACCGGAACCACGAAATTCGCCGGCATCGCCGAGGCCCTGGCCACCCGTGACGCCCTCGATCCCCTGGTGTTCCTGGCCATGGCCACGATCTCGGTCGGCCTGCTGTTCAAGATCTCCGCCGTCCCCTTCCATATGTGGGCCCCCGACGCCTATGAAGGCGCTCCCACGACCATCACCGCCTTCCTCGCCGCGGGTTCCAAGGCGGCCTCCTTCGCCATCCTGATGAGGGTCTTCCTCGGCCCCCTGGAAAACTCCCGCGCCACTTGGGAGCCGCTGCTCATCGCCGTCGCCGTCCTCAGCATGACGGTCGGCAACATCGCCGCCATTACCCAAAACAACGTCAAACGCCTGCTCGCCTACAGCTCCATCTCCCACGCCGGCTACATCCTGCTCGGGCTCATTGCCGGCAACGACACGGGCATCAAGGGCGTGGCCGTCTATGTCGGCGTCTACGTCTTCATGACGCTCGGCGCCTTCATCGTCGTCGTCGCCCTGCGACGCGCCGACCTGGCGGGGGAGGACGTCGAGGACCTGGCCGGCCTCATGCACAGGAACCCCGGCTACGCTGTGCTGATGCTGATCTTCCTGTTGTCGCTGGCCGGCATCCCGCCCACCGCGGGCTTCATCGGCAAGTACTACATTTTCCTGGCGCTGTTGCAGACCGGACACTATATCCTGGCTGCCATCGCGGCGCTGTACGTGGCCGTCGCCATTTACTACTACTTCCGGCTGGTCCGCAGCATGTTCATCAGCGAAGCCGCCGAGGCGCCCCCCCTGTCCGCCACCCCCGCGCTCCGCGTCGCCCTCGCCGTCTCCGGACTGCTCACGCTGGGCATCGGGGTCTACCCGGAACCCTTCCTCCGGTTCGCGCAAATGTCACTGCTCCGCTAGCCGTTCGCCATGCCAGCCGTACTCCAACATCCCCTGTTCGCCCCCGTCGCCATCTCCCTCGTCATCATCGGCCTGTTCCCGCTGCTCGCCGGCTACATCGTCCTGGTCGAGCGCAAGGTTCTGGCCGATCTGCAAGTGCGGCTCGGGCCCATGCGGGTCGGCCCCCACGGCATCCTTCAGCCCCTCGCCGACGCCGTCAAGCTCCTGCTGAAGGAAGACATCATCCCCGCCAATGCCGACCGGCGACTTTTCTGGCTGGCCCCCGTCATCTCGACGGTCACCGCCCTGACGGCCTTCGCGGTGCTGCCGTTCAGCGAGCAGCTCCGCGTCTTGGACGTCAACGTCGGCCTGCTCGTCATCACGGCCATGTCCGCGGTCGGAATTCTCGGCATCATCATCGGCGGTTGGGCCTCCAACAGCCACTACCCCTTGCTCGGGGCGCTCCGCAGTTCCGCCCAGCTCGTCAGCTACGAGGTCGCTATGGGCCTGGGGCTGATCTCCGGCGTCATGGCCGCCGGCACACTCAGCATGGTCGAAATGGTCAAGGCGCAGCAGGAGAGGCAAATCTGGTTCGCCTTCGACAATTACGGCCTCATGCTCGTCCCCTTCATGGTCTTCCTCATCGCCTCGATCGCCGAGACCAACCGTTCCCCATTCGACCTGCCCGAGGCGGAGTCCGAACTCGTGGCCGGCTTCATGACCGAATACAGCGGCTTCCGCTGGGCCCTGTTCTTCCTGGCCGAGTACGCCAGCATCTTCGTCATCGCCGGCGCCGGTGTCACCCTGTTCTGGGGCGGCTGGTTGCGCCCCTTCCCCAACGTCGGCTGGCTTGAGGCGCCCCTCAACGTCGCCTTCCCGCTGGTCCTGTTCGCCGGCTCCGGCCTGCTCACATTCCGCCTCACCGCGCGCCTTCGCAACGCCAGCCCCCCCCGCGCGGCGCTGTTGGCCGTGGTGGCCGCCGCCCTCGTGCTCATCGGCCTGCTCTTCCTCATCCCGCCCGTCAACGCCGCCATCATCGGCCCGTTCTGGTTCTTCTTCAAGGTCACCCTGGTGATCTACTTCATGATCTGGATCCGGGGCACCTTCCCCCGCTTCCGCTACGACCAGCTCATGAACATCGGCTGGAAGTACCTCATCCCCATCGGCATGGTCGCCGTGCTCGTCAACGCCCTCATCGGCATGGCCCGCGCCGCCTGAGTTTCGCCCCATTTGACGCCAGGATTGCTCCCGGAGGCTTGACCATCTGTCTCCGCTCCAGCCCGCCGCGCAGGACGCGCACCCGCGTCCTTTGTCGCTGCTCCGGCCGCTCCCGATGCCGCCGCGCCTGCTCGCTCAGCTCCATCGACAGCCCGAACCCCGGTCCCCTCACCCCCTCGCGGCCCTAGTCGCTTTCGAATCCGTGACTCGAGAACTTGAGAGTCTGGCTGTTCTCCGTCACGGTGCGCACGACATTCTCCGGCGCACCCTTCGGAAAACATGCCTCGATCTCTAGCGTGACCTTTACTTCCGCCCCCCGCACACCCACCAAGTGTGCAATCACCTCCTCCGCTACCCGGCCCGCATCTTTGCCAACCCGAGTCGGATCTAACCTCACGCTCCCGTGGAATCGGCCCGGCCCGGCAAACACCGTCGCCGGCGGTCTCACACCCGGCCCCGGACCTATCGCCGGGATAACCTCAGTGCCCACCCCGGACGGTTCTTCTCCCCCGGTCGGCGCCGCAGCTTCCCTGTCCATCTGACGGCGGGCAACGTCCGCCTTGACGAGCAGGCCGGGCGGGTCGCTGTCGGAAAGTGCGACTTGCTGACCTGCCCGCAGACCGCGATACCTCCCAGCCGACTCGTCATAGCTGTCCGCGTAGGCGAACGAATCCTGTTCCCAGGTAAGCAACGCCAGGCCGTCCCGCACCGCGCTCAGCAACACCTCTGAATTCTTCAGTCGCGGCAGGTACAGATAACGGGCGAAGTCTTCCATCAGTTGCCGGATCTCCACATGATCGCCCCGCCAAAGCGGCACCCGGTCCAGATCCATCCGCAGCCGTGTCCCGGCCAGCGACGTGATCAGTAACTCATCGGACCGTAGTTTCTTGCTCGCCCGGACAGCCAGCGCCTCCTGACCTGTCAGCCGGATTGCCTGCCAGGTCACCTCCGCACGCGGGTCTTTCTGGGTCGCCGCCGCCGGTGCCGCGCCCGCCGCCGTGGGCCGGTGCCGGGTCACCTCCTCACGCCGGTCTTCCTGGGTCGGCACAATCAGCCATTGATATGTTTCCGGCAGGCGCGCCGCCGCCGTCTGATCGGCTGACTTCTTCTGCTCTTCGGCTTGCCGGACCTGGAATGGCGACAAATCCAGCGCTTCTTTGTCGAGCAGAATTGACTCCCACGCCAGGTACCGCCGCACCGCTTCATCCAGGTCCTGCAACCTGGTGCGGTCGGCCGCCAAAAACACCAACGTATTCCGCCGCAGTACCGCAGCATCTTCGCCCGGGCCTCGGCATACACCTCCGGGCGCTTGTGCAACTGCCTTTGCATCAAGCGGCGGATGATGCCAAAGAACCGCTCCCGCTCGCGCTCCTGCGCCTCCCGCGTTGGAAACCGCTCCGGGTGGCTGCTCGGGTCATCCACCACCGAGGCGAACAGCACCGCCCGCGCCACCGGAGGCGGCAGCCGCGCCCACCAGTGGTGAATGCCCTTGGGATGCGGCCCGATGCCCGGCATCTTGTCATAGGCCGAGGCGTCGTTGATCTCGGGCAGCGGCAGGGCGACCTCAATGAGTTTCTTTGGGTGCGACGTTATGGTTTGCATCTTCCGCTCTTGAGCCATGGCAACTCTTCATTTGTCAATGCGTTACCGGATCTATGGCTCATTCTTATGAATCATCGTATGGTTCTTGGCGGGAAACACATCCATAATCCCGACACCTTAGAGGCCAGCTATACCGTCGGCAAAGACTCGACCCAGCCTTGCCCTTCGAGAGCCTTCAGGGCCAGCAGAATCTGTCCACGACTGAAGCGTTGCTTGCGCGGCGCCCACTCGTAGAAGCGCCGGACCACCTCATCCGCCGTGGAGGGATTCCGGCGAGTCACGATCCAGTGCACTGTAGCCAGCAGTTCCAGCCCATAGGGAGACTCGAATCCTTCCACCAGCCGGCCCACCCGTTCAAAACGCTGCCGGGTCGCCTCTTTCTGAGCCAACACGCGCCGGGCGTCCGCCACAGCGCCAGGCACCAGTTCCAGAACCTTGTCCGGTTGGTCGCCGCCGGCGCCATAGCCGGAGATATAGTGGCCCTCGACGGCGTGCAGCACGTGCCGGAGGTTCTCCGCATAGGGCCCATAGGGCCCCTCGGAGAAGCGGAGTCTCAACGGCTCGCCCGCCGCCTGCATGAAGTACATCAGCTTATGGAGTTCCAGCAGCGATACGAACGGATCGAGCAGGCCTCGCAAGTACAACTCCATAAGCCCTACGAGCGCGGCCCGGCCCGGCGTCATGCGCGGCGCTTCACCGCGCCGCATGCTGCGGCGAAGCGCCACGGTTTCTGCCGGCTCGTAAACGATCACCCGAACATGATCGAGACCGCCCAGGGCCTCCTCAATGCGGCGGCGGACCTCGGCCCAGTCCAGACCGCCCAATCCGCAGCCGAGCCGCGGCAGCGCAATCGACCGGATGCCGCGGGCGCGAATCTCTTCCACCAGCGAGCGCAGGCCCGCCTCGATGTCTTCCAGGCGCGACTTGCCGCGCCAGTGCCGCTTGGTCGGAAAGTTGATGATGTAGCGCGGGTCGGTCAGGCGGCCCGTCTCGAAGACGAACATCCTGCCCGGCTGGACCTCGCCGCGCCGGCAAGCCGCCGCGTATGCTTTGAAGTTCTCCGGCCAGGCTTTCTTGAATTGGAGCGCCACGCCACGCCCCATGAACCCCACACAGTTCACCGAGTTGACGAGCGCCTCAGCACCCGCCTCCAGGACGTTGCCGGTCCTATATTCGATCACGGCTTGCCCTCTCCATGTCAAAAGTACCACTCCGGACGCACCTCCACCGGCAGGCGATAGCCGGCGCCTGATAGCGTCCGGGACGCGCTGCTCTGGGTGGCGGCCGTTCGAACTCCGATCCGTTCAACGAGACAGAGCGGAAAGAACTCGTAAACAAGAAACTCGGCCTGCTTGCGTTCTTTCACGTCTGGGTCGCGGAAATCCCTGGCGCCAATGGCGATCCAGTCCAGCTCTTCGAGATCCTCCAGACTCGACCGAAACTCCGTGTAGCGGGCGCCCGCGTTCGACAGGGAGAAGGCCCATCGCACACCGTTGTCTTCAGCCCACTCGACGACTTGACGCAGGTCAGCCTCGAGGTGAACGATCGGGTCCTGTCCCCCGCGATAACTCAAGTCGGGATGATTCGCGCAATGGATGACGTACAGCATGATGGACCGGGGACAGAAGTAGAACGGAACGTACTCGCCCCACTCCGGTCCCCGGAAGACGCCGAACCTCCGGTTCCTCGAGCCTCCGCCGCTTGATACCGGACATTCCGATCTCTTGAGCCGGCCCGCCACCCCGGAGGACCGCGGCGTCGGACCACAGCCCGCCGTTCTGAATAATGCCCGCCAAATTCCACACATGCGTGATGTGGTAGATCTTCGGGTGCGCGCGAGCTCGGCTCACGCTGGCGCCTCCCCGCGCGCCGACAGCTCCGCAAAACTGTAGTTCACGCTCGTCACCCCGAAGTCCGGTTCGCGCCGGAACGGCCGGCGCACGTACCGGACACGATGCTCGCCGCCGTCCAGAAACTCCACCAACGCCAGGATGAAAGAATCCGGCTTGTTCAGCGAAGTCAGGATCTCGTTTTTGGTGACCGTAATGGTAGCCGCGCCGGCGTCCCGGCCCTTGACCTCGATAAAGCGCAGGCGCCCTGTGCGCGGATCCCGGCTCTCGATGTCGTAGCCAAGCTTATCCGATTCCAGATCTCGTGGGAAGCACCCCAGGCGCCGCTCCACCTCCATCACAATGGCTCGCGCCCGGGCGGCGATGGCCTGCCGGTCCCTCACCGCCTCCAGCTCCGCCACGGCCCGGCCCATCATCTTCGCAATAAATCCCATGGGAACGACCACGACTCCGCCCAGGATCACCGGCGGCAAAGCTGAGATCTGAGCCTCCTGATCGAGCTGCTCCATGCGCTTCTGGAGACGCCCCGCCAACTCGTCGGCGCGCCGTCGGGCCTCCTGGGAATTGAGCCGCGCATTCGGGCGGCCCACCTGCTCCTGGAGCTTCAACTCCTCGGCGCGGTGATCCCAGTAGGCGATCTCCTTGGTGAGCCGGTCCTTGACCGCGGCGCGTGCCTTTTCCACCCATTCCAGCCGGCGCGTTCGCACCTCACCCAAATGCTCCGGAACCAGGCGCGTGACCGCATAGCCCTGAGCCTGCGCTTCGAGTTCCCGCCTGATCCAGGCGCAGCCCGGGTGAGCGAGCACGTCATCGGCCGAGGGCTCCTCCTCCCGCAGCGGACGGTAGTCCAGATAGGGAGCGTAATGCAAGTGGCGCATGTTGCGCGCCGGATCGATCTCAACGTAGAGCATGCGCCGCGATATCACCCGCCGCTCGCCCGTGCGACTGGAACCCGCATCCTGAATGGCGTGCTCCAGGTAGAATAGAACGCGCGGCTGGTCACCAGGATCCCGTTCGTCCACAAGGACCGTCCCTCGCCGCAACAGATCACGATGCCGCTCGAGGGTGAGGTCGATGGTGGCGTCCAGCAGCGGGTGCCCGGGACAAACGAACGCCGCCAGCGGTTCACCGGGCGGAGCGATCAGGTGTTTTTCGAACGTGATCCGCTCGTAGCGGGACAGCACAGGCTCTCCGGCGCCGATCAGCCGATCCCGATTGCGGATGACCGCAGGAACGTACGTTATCTCGTACCGCTGCGGCTCCCGCTGCCTGACGCTGCCTCCGAGCCGCCGGAAAGCTTCCAGAAAAAAGGATTCAATGTAATGCGGCTGGAGTCGCCGCGCTTCGGCTCGCTCCATCTCCTCCCGGATCGCCTGTAGGCGCGAGGCGTGGATCACGTCGTGCACCAGGGCGCGCTCTTCGATCAGGTCTTGAAGCTTGCTGGGGTCGAAGGCGCGGGCCACCACCTGCGTCAGGCGGGCGCGCACTTCCGGCCGCTCTCCATAGCGGATCGCCTCGACCAGCAAGTCTCGCAGCGGGCGGCCCTCGAACTGAAGCTTGCCCAGCACGTCGAAGACTTGTCCCCCGAGCGTGTCCCGGGCCTGCTCTAGCTTCTCGAGCAGAGTCCGGTAAACCTGGCCCTCGCGTGTCTCCTCGGCCACCAGATTCCACAGGTGGCAGACTTCAGTTTGCCCGATCCGGTGAATCCGCCCGAAGCGCTGCTCGATCCGGTTCGGGTTCCACGGCAGATCGTAGTTGACCATCAAGTGCGCGCGTTGCAGATTGATGCCCTCCCCCGCCGCATCCGTCGCCACCAGCACGCGTACTTGCGGGTCGTGCAGAAACGTCTCTTGCGCTTTTCGCCGCTCCTCCCGCCCCATGCCGCCCTGAATCGTCACCACCGCCTCCAGGCGGCCCAATAGCGTCCTGATCCGTTCGGCGAGGTAGTTCAGAGTGTCGCGATGCTCGGTGAAAATGATCAGCTTCTCGCCTCTGGGCCAGGCAGCTCTCTGTTCGCCGGCCGCCCACTCACGGGCAAATACCCCGCTCAGCAGGTTCGCCAACTCGCGCCACTTGCGGTCCTCTCCACTGCGCCGGACCTCGGCGGCCAGCGCCTCCAGCCGCGCCAGCGTTGCGATCTCGGCACGCAACTCTTGAATCGTCCGCGCGGCCGTGGCCCGGTCCAGAACCTCTTCTTCGACCGCCGCCACCTCGTTTTCCGGCGCGTCTTCCATCTCCTCAATCTCGTCGGCATCGA
>FWPU01001965.1_pt1 | contig 59058 bp, 51 predicted proteins | sample 2228361 | NCBI WGS metagenome assembly FWPU01 (sample SAMEA103939777, study PRJEB20133) | metagenome
GATCCACTGGCCGAGCATGTCGCCCAAGGCCAGCACCTTCGGATGCATCTGGTTGAGCTGGCGCAGCTGGTTGCCGACAATGCCGGTGGACTGAGTGCCGACGTAGCCGATGTCAAAGACCATCTGGCCGGGCAATTCGAACTGGAAGTTGAAGTTCCATTGCTGGGAGTATCCGACGCGACCGCCATCGGGATCCCAGCTCACCAAGCCCCAGAAGTCCTGTTTGTTGGAGGGGTCGAGCGTGGCGCTCCTGACGGTGCCACGGTAGCCGTCGTCCCAGTTGAACGCGGGCTGGTTGGCGACCGGCGGCACTCTGTTTTCCATGGTGAACCCGTACTTTTGTCCGTAGGGCACGCCGCTCCAATCCTGAGGAATGCGGGCATGGTAGAAGATGCCGTAGGCGGCGCGCACGGCGATCTTGGAGGCCAGCTGATAGGCGAAGCCGACGCGGGGCGCAAAGTCGTTCCACTGGTCCTTGATGAATTTCCGCTTGCCGGTTCGGCCCGGCCCGGCGCCGGCGAACTCGACGGCGCCCGGCAGACCAGTCCACGGATCGGTCAGGTTCGGATTGAAATTGTGAAGCCGGTCGTGCCATTCCGTCTGCACGGGCTGGCCGTCCCATCGCAGGCCGAGATTCAGCGTCAGGCGGGGCGTGACCTTGATGTCGTCCTGGATGAAGGCGCCGATCGAGTAGACGTCGGAGGTCGTCGAGGGCAGGATGGGAACGCTGGCGCTGGCCACCGCCCCGAGGAAGAAGCTGGCAAAGGGGTGGCCTGTCTTGGTGAAGCCGTCCATACCGGTATGCTCGGCCGAGAAATTGAAGCTGCCCGGCCCTGGATTGAAGGCATCCGACATGGTGGACCGCTTCCAGTCCACGCCGAACTTTATCGTATGCCGACCCTTAATCCAGGAAACGGTATCGAGGGCTTGCCAAGTGGTGCCGACAATGAAGTCGTTCTTGTTGTAACCGATGTTGTCAAGGCTGACGCGGTCGCCGCCGCTCCAGTTGATCTCGGGGTAGTTGGCATTCTGGTCGATGCCTTCGATGCCGAGGATCTTGGCCCCCGGCTCGTCCAGGTGCATCGACCGGCTGGGATTAAACTGGCGGTTGAAGGCGAGGCCGAGGTGATTGAGCAGGGTGGGCCGCACGGTCCAGTCGTAGGCGAAGCGGAACATGTGGGTTTCGACGTGCTGGAGCCGGGCCTTGGAGAACGGCCCGCCTTCCACGGGGTCGTTGAGGTCCCAGATGCCGCCTTGATCCAGCAGTACGCGCGGGCGGTCAATCCAGGCGATGGACCCGCTCAGCTTGTGGCGTTCGGAGATGTAGTGGTCGCCCTTGACCGAGAACTGTTTCTGGTCGAAGCGGGCGGTGTTGAAGTTGGGGAAGAAGCTGTTGTTGACGAGGGCGTCGGGGATGGCGGGGAGGTAATGCTTCTTCATGATGTCGATGACGTTCTTGGAGACGCGCGACATCCGGCTTTTGGGAATGATGTTGCCGACGAACGGATCGCGGACGACTTTTCCTTCGACACGGCGCCACGTCGCCGGGTCGTAGATCTGGCCGCGCAGGACGCTGCGGCCCAGCACATCGGTACCGAGGACTTCGCTGGTGAGGTAATTGCTCATGTCGCCCTCGTACCAGGACGGCGTGGGCACGGTGCGATTGGGGGTCCCGATGCCGCGATTCTGATCGGCGTACTTCTCGTAGGCGAGGTAGAAGAACGACCGGTTCTTGCCGTTGTACAGTTTCGGGAGCACGACCGGTCCGCCGACCGAGAAGCCGTAATTGTGGCGGCGGTCGCGCGGCCTGGGCCGGCCGTAGAAATTGTTGGCGAACGAGTTGGCGTTCATCCACTCGTTGCGGAACTGGTAGAAACCGCTGCCGTGAAGGTCGTTGGTGCCGGACTTCATGACGAAGTTGAAGATGCCGCCGCCGGTGCGGCTGAACTCGGCGCTCATGCCGCTGGTTTGGACTTTAAACTCCTCCAGGGCTTCCATCGAGACGCTGGATTCGCCGAAATGGCCGGTAATGTAGATAGTGGCGGAGGCGCCGTCGAGCAGAACCTCTTTGGAGAAGGCCGGGCTGCCGTTGATGCGGCTGGTCCAGTTGTTGCCCTCGACGCCCGGAGTGAGCTTGTAGGCGAAATTCTCCGGGTAGCGGCCGCCGCTGAAGCTGAGGGGCAAGTCGATGACCCGGCGTTGCTCCAATGAGGCGCCGACGTCGGGGCTGTCGGTCTGCAGCAACGGCGTTTCGGCGGTCACGGTGACCGACTCGGTGGTGGCGCCGAGCTCCATGCGGACATCGATGCGCGCGACCTGGGCGATGCTCAGGGTGAGGCCGTCGCGCACGGTGGTTCGAAAGCCGGGGGCCTCGAACGTAATCCGATACCGGCCGATGGGGAGGTTGGGAACGGTGTACTGGCCGATGTCGTTGGATTGGGAAGTGTAGGTGGCGTTGGTTTCCGTATTGACGATGGTAATGGCCACGCCGGGAATGGCGGAGCCGGTCGGGTCGGTGACGATTCCGGTGAAGGTTCCGCGGTCCTGCTGGGCCCGGGCCAAGCCGGCGACCGCGACGGCTGCGATGGCTAAGCGGATGATTTTGCTTGGCATTAGCAAACCTCCTTGGCGCCCGGATTGAGGCGCCGACGACAGGGAGTTGGGCGCGCTGGCGATGAAGGCTGCAAGCGCTTACAATTTTCCGTCAGATCCACGCTATACCAGCCCGAGCAAATTGTCAAGAAAAAAACGACCCGCGGCGGACGATGGTGGAAAAAACTTGCGCCGGCGGCGGATTTTGGCGTTAGAATGGGATGTCCGCGATGCGGGCGGCGCGGCATTCGCCGAGCGAGGCGGGCCGAGCCGGTGAGATGGATTGCGCATGAAGCGCTTACAGGAAGCGGCTAACCGGCCATGACGCTCGAGCAAGTGGCCAAACGGGCCGGGGTCTCGACGGCGACAGTTTCACGGGTTCTGAACAACACGGGGCCGGTTCGCGAGGAGACGCGGCGGCGCGTGCTGCGGGTGGCCGAGGAGCTCAGATACCAGCCGAACCGGTACGCCCAGCGTCTGGCGGGCGGCAAGAGCCGGACGCTGGGCATGATCGTCTCCAACATCGAGAACCCATTCTTTTTAGATATCTTTTGCAGCCTGGAGGAGGCTGCTTCGCGGGCGGGCCTGGAAGTCGTGGTCGAGAGTACGAACTACGAGGCAAGCCGGCTGGTGGCGGCGGTGCGGTCGATGTTGGGACGGCGTCCGGCGGGTCTGGCGGTGATTGTTTCGGAGATGGAGCCGCGGCTGATGGAGGAGTTGACGGCGCTGGACGTGCCGATCGTCTTTTACGACGTTGGCCGGCCCGCTCACAACATCACCAACATCAAGGTCCGTTACGAGAAAGGGATGCAGCGGACAGTCGAGTATCTGTATGCCCTCGGGCACCGGAGGATGGCGTTTGTGGGCCATCATGCCGGTCTGGGGCCGCTGCAGGAGCGCCGGAATACGTTCCTACGCACGATCAAGAGCTTCGCCGACGTCGAGCACACGACGGTGTCGAACGCGGACGGCCCGGAAGGGGGGCGCCTGGCGGCGCACCAGTTGCTGGCCTCCGGATTCCGGCCGACGGCGATCCTGTGCGTCAACGACTTCATGGCCTTGGGCGTGATGCGGGAACTGCGCGACCAGGGTTTCCGGATCCCGGCGGAGGTCTCCGTAACGGGCTTTGACAACATCCGGCTGTCAGAGTTCGTCTACCCAGCGCTGACCACGGTGGACATCCCGCGGCGGCGGATCGGCCGGATGGTGTTCGAGGTCCTGGTCCAAGCCGAGGGCGGATCCGGAGAGATCCTGATCGAGCCGGAGCTGCTGGTGCGGGAGTCAACCGGGCGTGCGCCGTAAAAGGAGTGACAAGATGCAGAAACTATGGATTGTGCCGATGTTCGGATGGCTGGCGGCGGCGCCGGTGCGGGCCGAACTGCCGGAGTTCTACAAGGAAGTGGATCGCCTGATCTGGGTGGTCGAGGACATGGACGAGACCGTGGCCGGGCTGAACAAACTTGGTTTCACAGCGCTGGACGAGGTGGGCCAAGTGGGGCTTAACGGGATGCGGTTCCGGGGTAAGCCGGCGAGCGGCGAGATCCGACTCGTGTCGGGACGATTCGGCGACCTGGGCGTGCACTGGATCCAGCCGTTGGGCGGCGACAACCCGTTCGCCGAGTTCCTCGAAAAGCACCGCAGCGGCGTCTTCAGTCTGATGCACCGGGCGCCGACGGGCGAGGCGTTCCAGGCCGAAGTGGAGCGGATGAAGTCGCTTGGCGTCGGTATTCTGGCGGAAGGGGCGGTAGATTCGGCTTTCGGGTTGATTCGCTACGTGTTCCTTGACACCGAACCGGAAGGCAAGTACACGCTGGGGCTGGTGCATTTCCCGGACGGCCGCGAGGGGCCGCTGGCGATCCCTACGGACAACCCCGCCGGGCGCAAGGTCACGCAGTTCGCCTTCGCGGTCAAAGCCCTCGAGCCGGTGTCGGCCTATTGGGCGAAGCTGGGATTGCCGGCGATGACTTACACCCAGGGCAAATTGCGGAACCTGAAGTACCGCGGGCGGCCGGGGGAGTTTGAGATGCGGCTGGGGTGGCAGCGCCACGGCCGGGTGGTTTATGAGTGGATTCTCTCGCTTAAGGGTCCCGACGTCTACCTGGATCACATGAAGGTCCACGGTGAAGGGTTTCATCATCTCGCCTTCCACGTCGACGACATGGATGCCGAGCTGGCCTGGTGGGCGGAGAGGGGTTATTCGGAAAGCATGTCGGGCGCCTGGGGCGAGGAAGGCAAGCCGGGTTCAGGCCGTTTTGCCTATCTGGATACGCAGGCGCTCGGGGGCATTGACGTCGAGCTGCTGTGGAACTACCGCGGCCACTGATGGAGGCGCCGGGGCGGCGACGGGTTGGCGGCGAGCGCATCCCCTATTGAGAGTCGGGACGGCGGCCGCTGGGGGCGGGCGCCGTCCCGGTCAGGCGTTAGGGGCGAGGGGTGGGTGTGGCGGCAGGCGGTATCGGGCGCGGGCCCCAGCCGGGGCCGTGACGGCCTGGGCCGCGGAACATGCCGAACCCGGCCTGGCAGAGATCGTCAAGCTTGGCTTGCTGCTCGGCCGTAAGGATCTGATAGAACTGCGCCTGCGCCTTCGCGTGCAGAGCTCTTCGCTGGGCCATCAGGTCCGCCCACTGGCGAGAGAGGCTCTCGATCTGGGCGACGTTGTGAGTCTTGATGGCTTCTTGCCATTGCTCCCGCAGCTCGGCGATCCGGCCTTGCAGGGCCTGGGAGTTCTCGCAGGCGGCGGTGAAGATCTTGGTTGCGGCCGCCTGTTGATCTGCGGTCAGATCGAGGACGGCCGTCAGGTGAGCGATCCGCCGGGCGGCGTTCTGCTGAGGGTCGGCGGGTGGGTTGGTAGCCCGGCGGCCAAAGCCTTGGCCCATGGCGAGGCCGGTTGATAGCGCTGTGATTGCGAAGAGTGTGAGTAACGTTCGATACATGATCTGGTACCTCCACTGCGGCTGGAGCAATCCACACGCCAGCCGGCAACGCGTTGGCGTTGTTGCACTTCGCGCTGCCGGCCGGCCGCCGGACCCTGCAACAACCGCGACTACGGGCGCAAAATCTGCGGGCTGGCGGGCCGGTTGAGCGGCCGTCGCGGCATGGGAGGATCCGCCGGGCTAGTACGAGTGAGTGCCGAGAACGACCTGCAAGCCGAACCGACTCTCCAGGACCGGCCGCAGCGAGTCGAAGTCGATGGGACACTGCGCGGTTTCCATCGCCAGTTTCACGCAGGTACCCAGATGCAGGACTTCGACAGGCTGCTCCAGGTTCTTGGTGATTTCCGAGAGCAGCTTCACGCGCGGCACAACGAGGCCGGGACAGTCGCCGCAGTCGGTCATGGCCACGATCTCGATGTCGCCGTCGTGACGGGCGAACTCGCCGTTCTTCGCTCGCACGCCCTTGAAACACTTAGCGCAGGCGACACAGGAATGGTCCTTGATTCTCTTGCAGTACAGGATTCCGATTTTTGGCATGATCAGCCTCCAATATGGTATGTGTTGCTGAGCCGAACAGCGCACAGAGTGCCTTCAGGAAGACCGGTTACGGGAGCGGTTCGGGCGGGAGGACGGACGAAGTTGATGATCGCGAGAAATTCGTAACGTCTGCGCCGGCACTTGGGAATGCGCAGGTCTCTTGGCGGGCCGGCGAAGCCCGGCCGTCTCCTTCCGTTTCCCTAGGTTGGCGTCCTCGAACCGGCTGTCGGCCACGCTCCGCGAGGGCTTGGTCGCGTCCAGCCACCCCGACCGGCTCGGCTGAAAGCAGTCGAAATAGGGCGAGTACGGTTTTATGTCCAGCAGCGGAGTGCCATCCAAGATGTCCAACTCCGCTACCGTGAGGACGTTGGCATCAATTCGGGTGAGACGCACCGGTGAGATGCCAATCGGGTTAGGCCGACAGGGAGCGCGTGTGGCGAACAGCCCGCGTTCCTGATGATCCAGAAACGGGATGACACGAAGGCGCGGCTTGGCGGCGCGGTGAAACCAGTACACCAGCCAGATGCGCTCGAAGCCCTCGAGGTCCTGCAGTCCGTCTTGGAACTGCGGAAAGACCTCGACGGTGCCCTCCACTTCCCGTGCCAAGCGCGACTGAATCGGAGCGCCTTCTGGTTTGGACAAGGGGGAGTGAATGACACCGATCGGCCGGACGCGGAATGAACTGGAATTGCGGGGTGTCGAGCGGCTGCGCATATGATCTCCTTGAGTGCGTGCCTGGGGCCGGGCAAACAACAGGCTTGCCACCAGATCACGCTCCTGCGAGTCGGGGTGTCTCGGGCCGGCCGACTTTGGAGAGGGGGCGGCTCCAAAGCTCTCCGGCGCTACCCGAGACACACCCGAACCTAAATAACCGTGGCTTCCACGGCAGCCGGCTGCCGGTGCGCCGTCCTCCATTCTCCTCGGAGCGCAATCGGGCGGTCGTCTCTGCGTATTTCGGTCGCCGCCAGGATGTCGCTCGCCGCGGTGGAAACACGAAGACCCTTAACCGCGACCGTGTCACCTACTCTGACCAGGATCTCGTTGTGCGGGAGGAAGGCAGTCGGCGCTAATCGGACCACCATATCCTGTTCTTCGCCGAGCATGGGAACCTCCACCATGGCGGCATCGGGGCTGCCTCCGGGCAAGTGGATCACCTCCGACACCCGACCTTGGAACGTCTCCGGTGACGGACGGATGGCTTGGGTAAGGGCGCTCCGCCACTGGGGCTTGGGCGAGCGAAGATTCCACCCGCTGCGATGCCGGCACCCGCCGGGGCGGTAATGATGATGGTGGCAGGCGTGGCTGCGGACGACTTGGGGATTCAGGGGGCAAGACAAGAAGAGCGGGCCAGTGACTGACGAAAGGCCTGGGCGGCGACGGTTCATAGATGCTGTTTGCATCTATGTTGGCACATTTGGTAAGCTTTTGCAAGGGCCCCTGGATTTTTCGGAGACGGACAAGCCCGGGGTTGTCAGGGACGGGCTGGCGGATCCAGGAGTTTTGGGGAGGTGTTAATGGCGCGTCGGAAATGCGAGCGGCACGGCCGCGATTACCCCTGCAGTTGCGCCATGGGGAACCTTTACCGCTTCGTTGAGCCGGTGGTCTTGTTCTTGCTCAAGAAGAGGGGCCGCGCACACGGTTACGAGCTGGCCGGAGAACTGGGGCAGTATGCGCTGACCGATGCCGAGATCGAACGGGCGGCGCTGTACCGAACGCTGCGTCAGCTCGAACAGAACGGCAACGTGGTCTCCGCTTGGCACGTAGCGGGTCATGGACCCGCGCGGCGTGTCTACAAGCTGACAAGAGCAGGTGAACAGCACCTGGACGAGTGGATCGAGGTGTTAGGTCACATTTCGAAGTCCATGGGCAGGTTTCTTCGGGCTGCCCGGGCTTTTCGGAGCGAGCAGCGGTCGGTGCGGGAGGCCAGTTCGCCCGCCGGACCGAGGACAACTCGGCGCCGCGCGGCGGGCAGGCTACGGGCGGCAGCAAGGAGTGACTGAGAGGGGGCCGGCGGCCGGGAGACGGCCGCGTCCGCGGTGCGAGCGCCGGCCGCGCTCATCGCGGGCACGGATGCGCCGACTCACTTGTTCTTCAGGGCCTCCAGAGCTCGCTCCAGCGCGATCCGGTCGGCGCGGGCTAAGGCGTCAGCCAGTTCGCGCCGTAGCTCGTCCCCCGGTGGAGCGGTGGGCTCGGGGGTGGCGATTCCCAAGAGCTTTCTGACAGCCGCCACGTAAGAGTCCGGCCGAACAGGCTTCTCGAGGTAGACGCCGGGACCGGACAGCATCATTTCTTGGAAATCGGCCCGGCCGAATTGATCGCGGGCATGCCCGGTGACGATCAGGACCGGGATCTTCGCCAGCTCCTTGTCGCGCTGTAGCTCCCGGTAAAACTTGGCGCCCGAATGCCGCGGCATGACCAGGTCCAGCGAGATCAGGTCGGGCGGGGCGCGGCGGACGGCTTGCAGAGCTTCGAAGCCGTCGGCGGCCGTTTCGGTTTGGAACCCGGCGTCCTTTAAAGCGGTAGCCAGGTAGTCGCGGACATCTTCTTCGTCATCGACGACGAGGACGCGTCTGGCGAGTGTTTCCGTCATGGTTCTGTCCTGTTGGGCGGCGACTCGGCGGCGCGGAACAGCGCCACCAGCCGTTCGCGTGGCAAGCAGATGCGAAATGTGGATCCCTTTCCTGGAACCGACTCGACGTCGATCCGGCCGCCGTGCTCCTGTATGATTCGTTGGGTCGTCAGCAAACCGAGGCCAGTGCCCTTGCCACCCTTTGTGGTGAAGAAAGTCGTGAACACCTTGCCTTTAGTCTCCCAATCCATTCCACAACCCTGGTCGGCAACTTCGAAGAGCAACTCACCTTGCTCCTCTCGAGTGCGGACGATCACCGTCCCTCCCGCCTTGTCTCCCATGAGGACAGCGTCGATTGCATTGGATATGAGGTTGGTGAGGCAAGTCTCAATGCCCTGCGGGTCAAGAGGGGCCGGTCTGACATCGGGGCCGGCATCCAGCGTCAGTATTACTCCTTGGCGGCGGGCGGCCTCGCGGTACAGCTCGACCATGTTGCGGGCCAATTCGTTGGGATCGATCAGTTGCAAGGACGGGACCCGTCCTTTGGCGAAGGTGAGGAAATCTTTGACCAGGCCAGTCATTTTCTCGAAGTTTCGCTGCAACACCCCCCAGCCTTTCAGGATCCGGTCGGCATCGCTGCGGCGCAGGCCGGTATCCAGCATGTACATGCCTCCCTCCAGGCCCATAAGCAGGTTCTTGATGGCATGCGCCAAGCCGGCGACGGTCTGGCCGACGGCGGCGAGGCGCTCGGCGTCGAGTTTTTCGCGCTCCAGCCTCTTGATTTCACGAAGGTCCTCCATAAACAGAGCGCAACCGAGGGACTCGCCGCGGCTCCGCAGGCCGACGGCGGTGAGACGGGCGGGGATCTCCCGGCCTTTCGCCGTCCGGAGCACCGCCTCCGGCAACTTCTGAGCCTTTCCGCCTCGGGCAGGCCCGAGAGCCAACTCGGCCGGTAGCATATTTCGAAGGTTCTTCTGGTCGGGCGGCCGGTCGCTAGCCCACTCCAGCAGCTTGCGCGCGGCCGGGTTTATCAGGCGGGGACATCCGTGCGCGTCCAGCGCCAGGATGCCGGTCGCCGCGTTCCGGATGAGGGTCTCGTAGTAGTCGTGGGCCTCCCGAAGCCTGTTTTCCAACTCGACGACCGTCGTAATATCGATGGCCATCTCGATGACATGTTCGATGCCTTGCTCGCCCCGGGAGAGCGGGGCGGTGGTGACGATATAGTGCGCCGGGCGTCCGTCCTTTTGGACTCCCACCTGCCGGGAAGTGTGCTCGAGGCCGTCGTGAAAGGTCAGCGTGGCGGGGCATTGATGGCACGGCTCGCTCCGGAGCTTCCAGGTGCTGAAGCAGCGATCATCCCGGCCCTCTCCGAAGACTTGGCGGAACTTCTCGTTGGCGCGGACGACGCGATAGTTAGAGTCGATGACCGTCACGAAACAGGGGACGCGCTCGAAGAGCAACTCATACTGGCGCTGCCAGTGGCGGGTTTCGGTCAGATCGGTCGTCATCTCAATGACGTAACGGATCTGATCGTGGTCATCCCGTAAGGGGGCCAGATGCACGACATAGTGGCACTTCCGACCGTGACGATCAATGCCGGTTTCATCGGAGACGCGAGACAGTCCGTCGCGGAAGACGGCCGCCGCGCGGCAGTGGTGGCACCGAGTCTGAGAACGCTTGAAGACTTCGTGGCAACGCCGGCCCTCCCAGTTGCCGAAGAACTCGCGGAAGCTGTCGTTGGCGGCTACGACGCGGAAGTGGCCGTCGATGACGGCGACGCTGAAGGGCACCTGCTCGATGAGCCGGTGGCCGAGCAGTTTCCGGAGTTCTGTGGCAGCCGCTTCGTTCATTGTGTCAATAAGGGGGCACGACATTATTGGCGGCCCACTTGGGCGGCCGCGGCCACAGCGGGTCGGCCGTAGCGTAGGTTGCGGACGGCTGATGGCACGTGGGGCACTGTGCCAGTTTCGGGTCTCCCTTCCGCTGGGCGCGGTCGGCATGGCAGCCGATGCACAAACGGTGCATAGCGGCGACGTACCCGACGGCCTGATACTGTCGCACCTCAATGCGGGCCCCGGCGGGAATGAGGGTTGAGTGGCACTGGGAACAGTTCCGGGCCGTTTTCGCCGAGCGCACAGCGCCTGGGGCATGACATTGGCGGCACGGCAGGCCGGCGCCCCGCGGGGAGCTGTGCCAGTCGTGCCGGAAGGCGTCTGAGGGGAGGTACATGTCGCGGTGGCACTGATGACAACCGGTTTCCTGGTCGAGCGGCAGGTTCATGTGGTGACAGACGGCACACTGAGGGGTCCGCTCGGTCCGGTGCACCTGATGGTGAAACGCGACGGCGTAGCCGTCGAGGTCGCCGTCAATTCGGAGTGTATCCCCGCCGCGGGCATGGTGGACAGGGGTGGGTTCAATGCCAGGGTTCGCTGCACGGCCCGGGGCAATCAACGCCACGCCGGTGGCGGCGGCGAGGATAAAGGCCAACGAGTAGACGGTCCGCGCGGCTACGATCGGCACGCCGAGCCACGTCATGCCCACCCGATCAAACTCGGGCAGCGCCTGTGGGTCGGCTTCCGGATCCGCCGGCCGGTCTTCCCAGACGCGAAAGCGCTCGACGATGTAAAAAAACAGGAGTATGGCAAGCGAGACGACGCCGGCGCTGATCGTCAGCTCGGTCCAAGAGGGCACGTACGACACAGCCCCGCGGTTCTGATGGACGAGACCGCCCACGTTCACGCGATTCAAGACGACCCCGGCGACGGCGAAGCTGGCGGCTGTCCACTGCCCAGCGCGGGTGTTGCGAGCCGCAGGAATGGACAGTAAGGCGATTGGAACAAACGCCGTCACGGTCATCTCAGTCCAAAACCATCCGACCTGCCATTCGGCGCGCGCCGCGCGGTGCAACTGACCACGCATGGCCAAGTCGGCCAGACGCAAGGCCGCATAGCCCAGCAGGACCCAGCGTGAAGCCTCGGCGAAGGTGCTCAAGAGCCGCGTTTCCGGCTGACGGTAATACAGATACGCGGTGGTGTGACTCTCGAAGATGACCATGGTGAAGCCGAGGCCGACGGCCGACACCAGGAACAGCACCGGCAGCAGTGGCGAGTACCACAACGGGTGAAGGTAGGAGGGCATCAACAAGAACAGCGAGCCCAACGAGGACTGGTGAAGAGTCGAGAGGCCGATTCCTGTGATTACGAGCGGCAGTCGGATGCGGAGCAGTGCGCGGCGAATCCTGGCCAAGCGGCTGAAGTCCTCGGCCGGCACCGGAAAGAACTCCAGAGCCAAGACAGTGAGGTAGAGCATCACGCACCAGCCGACCTCGAACAGCGGGGAGCGGGGGTTCCAGTAGATGAGCATGTGCCAGATGTTCCAGGGCAGGCCGAGATCGAACAGCAGGCCGACGGCCACGGCCACGTAGCCGAGGAACGCGGTCAGCACGGCCGGTCGGACGAAGGGGCGGAACCTTTTGAGGTGGAAGATATAGACCGTGGCGGTGACGACGAATCCCCCGGCCGCCAGGGCGACGCCGCTCAAGACGTCGAAGCCGATCCAGATGCCCCAGGGGACGGCGTCCGACAGGTTGGTTGTGACGCCCAGGCCGAAGAGAAACCGCGCGCCGGCGACCGCCGCCGCCAGCCCGGTGATGAGCCAAAGGATCATCTTGAACCGGCGAACCCTACGCATCGTTGTTCTCCCCGCCGGGGCTGCCGGGCTCCTCGGGCCGGCTTCTCAGCCTGATGCGGCGGTCGATGACCCACCGGAGGCAGGCCATGGCAGCGGCCACGCCGGCAAAGGCAAACGGGACGGCGTTCATGGCCAGCCTGGTGCGGTCGGGCAAAGGCCTGTCACCGAGCTGGACGCCGCCGCTGAGGAACGACAGATCGACGTCCGAGATATAGAGGACGGAAGTTCCTCCGACTTCGTCCTCCCCCCACACCCGGTCGATGTAACGGCCGGGATCACGGCGAATCCGATTGCGCGCCTGGTGAATCAATTCCCGACGCTCTCCGAAGATCGTGGCCTTGGTCGGGCACGCCTGGGTGCAGGCCGGCTCGCGACCGAAGCGGATGCGCTGCTCAAAACACATCGTGCACTTGCGCACATAGGGGGCTGGCTGATCCCAGTCGTAGCGGGGGATGCCAAACGGGCAGGCCATCATGCAATAGCGGCACCCCATGCACCTTTGCGGGTCGTACGTCACCGGACCGGAAGCGGTCTTCCGCAGCGCACCGACCGGGCAGGCGGCGACGCAGGCCGGCTCCAGACAGTGACGGCAATGTTTCCGCACGTAGCGGCCTTCGGTGGACTCGACGATGGACGTCCAGTTGAGCGCCGAGAGGCCGTCCTGGCTTCCCCAGCGGCGAGGGAAATCGGGCGCGAGCCGGTTCTGCCGCTTGCAGGCGATCACGCACTCACGGCATCCGATGCACTTGGTGACGTCGGTCAGAATTGCCAATTGCATACGCCGTTACGCCTCCTCAGACGGAGTGGGGGCGGCGTGGGCGGCCACCCTCGGCCGCTCGATCCAAGTTGGCCGGTCGGCGTAGCCTAGTGTGGCGGCCACGCGCTGGCCGGCCCCGGGTTGGAGTTTCCAGCAAAGGCCCGTCACGAACTGCGACAGCGGCGCGAGAACGCAGTGGGCCATCGTGGTGAAAGGGAGCAGCGCCATAATCAGGTTGCCCGCGTAGAGGTGCACCAGCATCAGCGCGTAGTAGGCCGCCGGCGACACCGCCAGGTTGGCGCAGGCGTATCCGGTGGTGAAAGGAATCACCAGGATCAAAGGCCAGAGAAATTCCTGAGGCCGGCTGATGGCGCGGGCGCTTGGATCCAGGATGCGACCGAGGAACAGGCACAGCCCGGTGAAGATCGTCAGCAGCGTCAGCCGGTCGGCCAGACTCTGAGGCAGAGTCGGCCACGCTATGTCGATAGCCCGCTTCCACAGCAGCACATGTGCCCCCAAAAACAACGGCACTCCCAGCAGACCGAGATGGAACAGGAAGGCGATCGTGCTGTGGATGGGGCGCTTGGTCCAAAGCTTGCGGCCGGGGAACAGCCAGCCGAGCGTGGCCGCCGCCAAATCCGGCCAGGGTAGAATTCGGTCGGGGCTCCGCCGCCAAGTCTCTGCCATGCCGAGGAGGGTGAGAACGACGAGGCGAAGGGTTCCGAGAGCCATTAAAGTAAAGCACAACCGGAACAGAGGTCCCCGGCCGAATGCGAGCCACGCCTCCACGTTCACTCGCCTCCTTCGCCACCGGCGCCGACGGCTTGCTCGACATCCCGCTCGGCCGCCGGATGGGCCGTTGCCGGCCGTGGAGCTTCCGGCCACAGAACGAGGGCCTTAAACAGCAGATCGTGCAGTCCGACAATTTCGCAGTCGACCCTCTGATCCTCCATCAACTCCCGCAACTGCTTCTTGCAGTTGGCGCAGGGAGCGATGCAGTACCTGGCGCCAGTGGCCCGGATCTGCTCAGCTTTCAGTTTGCCGCCGACCGAGGTGCGGTAGGGGCGGATTTCGTCGATGGAGACGGTCCCGCCGCCGCCGCCGCAACAGATGTTGTTGCGCCGGTTGGGGGTCATCTCCACGTAGTTCGTACAGAAGGCCTTGATGAGCTCCCGCGGCTGGTCGACGATCCAGCCCGAGCGGGCGATGTTGCAGGGGTCGTGATAGGTGACCTTGTCGGTGATGACTCCCGGATCCAGCCGGATGCGGCCCTGCTTCCAGGCATTGTAGGTGTACTCGAGGATGCTCAGTACGGGTTGGGCCGACGCGCCACCGCAGTAGGCCGGGTAGTAATACTTCGCCGTCCGCGAGGCGTGGCCGCACTCGCCGATCAAGATCTTCTTCACTTGCAGCCGGTCGGCCTCCGCCCGCACCTTGCGCAGCACCTCCTCCAGGACGTGGTCGCTGTAAAACAGACCGTAGTTGATCGCGTCGTAATAGCGTGTGCTGACCGTCCAGGTGTCGCCGGTGGCGTGAAGGACCGCGGCAATCCCCATTAACGTATCGGCCTCCATCATGTAATCGGAGACTGGCGCCAGGAAGAGATATTCAGCCCCCGCCCGATCGACGGGGAAGGTGATCTCAACGCCCTTGTCCTGGGTCATTTCTTCGCTCAGGAACTCCAGGCTGTCGCGCAGGGCCGGCAGTGGGATGGCGGAGGTGTTGGCCGTCTTGCCGATGAGCTGTTCTCTCGTGCTGACGACGAGGGCACGGGGGGCGATGCCGATCTCCGAGAGGATGTAGCGGCCGAGGTGGGTCACCAGCCCGTGATCAATGCCCAGCGGACACTCCAAGTGGCAACGGCGACAGGCAGTGCAGTTCCAAAACGACTCGGCCATTTCCTGAATGGCTTCGTCGGTCAGTCCGGGATCGCCTAGCAGCCGGCCGCGCAGGATGCCCGAGATGGTGAAGTGCCGGCGGTAGACGGAGAGCAGCAGCTCGGAACGATAGCAGGGAATGTCTTTCGGATCGCCGGTCGCCAGATAGATTTGACACTGGGCGCTGCACCGAGCGCACTTGGCGCTCACGCGGACGTAATGGTCCATGGCCAGCCGGTAACCGGTGTGCTTGAGGATGGCGGCAAAGGCCTGGAGGAACCTCCGCGGACGGTCTTCGACGTCGAAGTCCTCGACGTGATAGCGAACGGGCAGGCGTTGCCGCCGGAGCACGTCGTCGGTCTTGTTGCGGCGCACGGCGGCTTGGAGCTCAGCCGGAGTGAGAGCGGCTCGGGGGGGCGACTTCCGGGTGGCGAATGGCATACACTTGTGCTTAGATGATAGTTACATCTAGAATGATATTCTCACAAGCGAAGGCGCATTGCAACCACGATGCGACCCGCCGGGCGCTGAATCGGCGCACGGGGGGTTGCCGGCGATGGCATGGAAAGGAGTAGAGGGAAATGCCAGGCAGAGACTGTACCGGTTCATTCGGCGCGGGGCCCCGGACACGCCGGGGCCGCGGCCGCTGTCAACGGGGAAGGGCGCAGCACCGGCGAGAGGGCCGCGAGTCCGCGGGCATGGGATGGGCCGGGCCGCGGGGCCGGTGGGGCACTCGTCGGCCGCCGGCCGGCGGGTCAGGCGGGTGCGGCCCGCCGGCAGCGGGCGGCGATCAGAATCGATAGCGAGCAGCGGTGCGCACTGAGCGCCGCAGCTTCGGGTGGCGGTGTGGAAGACGGCGACGCAGGTGGGTCCGGGCCGCGCCGGGGACAGCAGACGAAGCTGAGTTAGGAAAGGAAGACGACGATGGCGATTCCCGCGAACGAGATGCGCGAACGGGTCAAGGCGGTGATGGTTGTCCAGGCGACGCCATTCAACGCGGACGGAAGCCTCGACCTGGACGGTATGCGGGCCAACACGCAGTTTCTGGTCGAGCGGTGTCGCGGCCGCCGGTTTGTGCTGGTGCCGACGGGCAGTACGGGCGAGGCCTATGCGCTGTCGGACGGCGAGCGGCTGAAGGTGATCGAGACCGTGGTCGACACCGTCGCCGGTGCACTGCCGGTGGTGGCGGGAACGGCGGCGGCGGGCACGGAGCAAACGATCGCCCTGTCGCAGGCCGCCGAGAAAGCAGGCGCCGATGGGGTGCAAGTGGTGCTGCCCTACTACCACGTTCCGAGCGAGGACGGACTCGTGCGCCACTTCTTGCGGCTCGGTGACGCCTTGCAAATCGGGGTCATGATTTACAACAACCCTGTGGTGTCCAAGCTGTGGATGGCGCCGCACTTGATGGCGCGCTGTGCCGAGCATCCGCAGATCGTGGCCGACAAGGAGAACGTCGCCGAGGTCCATCTGTTCAAAGCGATGTGCGACGCTATCGACCCGGCCAGGATGACCGTGGTGTGCGGACTTGGCGACCTGCAGTTCGCCTATGCGGCGGCGCTCGGCTGTCCCGGGTTTGTCACCTGGACCGCCAACGTGGCCCCGGAATTGTCGCTGGCGCTGTTAGAGGCGGCTGATGCCTGTGATTTCCGGAGGGTGCGGGAAATCATCGCCAAGACGGGCCCTCTCTACGAGTTCGCCGGCCTGTGCGCCCAAAGGCGGGGGCGCGATCCTTGGGTTCTTCCGGGCTTCACCGCCGGCCATATCTATGTGGCGGTTCTGAAAGCGGCTCTGGAAATCATGGGGCTTGCCGGGGGCCCAGTGCGAGGGCCGGGCGACGAGCTGACGGCGGAGGAAAGACGCTCACTTCGCGCGATTCTGGAGAGCGCTGGGGTGCTCCGTTAAGCTCTGCCGGGACACTGCGTTCGGGCGCCGCGAGGCGGCTGCTATACTCCCCGGTATGTGGGCGGTGCTGGCGCTGCTGTTGTGGGCGCAGGCGACGACCACGGCGGAGGCCGATCGCCTGTACGCCGCGGGACGGTATGAAGAGGCCGCCGCGCATTACCGTAAGTTCCTTGCAGCATTCCCGAACGAGGCTCCCTTACTGCTCCGGATGGGCGGCTGCGAGCTCGCCCTCGGCCGCCTCGAGGAGGCTGTCGGGACATTTGGCAAGGCAGTCCGCATCGCCCCGGATCTCCAGCAGGCGCAATCCGGTCTCGGCATGGCGCTGCTGCGGCTTGGCAGAAGCAGGGAAGCGATTCCACCGCTGAAGAGGGCAGCCGCGCTGGATCCTTCCGACAGGGAGGCGAAGCGCCTGCTGGCTCGCGCCTATCAGGAGGACGGCCAGTGGATCGCCGCCGAGAAAATCTACCGGACGCTGGTCGAATCGGACCCGCAGGATGCGCGGAGCTGGTATCAGCTGGGGATGCTGCTGTACGACAACACCTACACTGAGGCGGCAGTGGAGGCGCTGGAGCAGGCGGTGCGGCTGGAGCCGGGCAACCTGAAGGCGCAGATCTATGCCGCGACCGCGCAAGCCGAGCTGGGGCGGATTGGCGAGGCTCAGGCGGCTTTCGAGCGCCTGGGGCGGGAGAGGGCGGCTGCAGAGGATCCGGAGTTTCTGCTCGGGCGGGCGCAGCTTCTGTTCCGGACCGGCCGGTTGGCGGAGGCGCTCGCAGCGATCGAAGGGGCGATCGGGCGGCTGCCGAAGGAGCCGAAACTGCACTACTGGAGGGCGCGAGTTCTGTTCGCCATGGACAAACTCGAGGAGGCGCGGCAGGAGGCCGAACGGGCGGTCAGGTTAGCGCCGGAGCTGCCGAACTCGCGGTTCCTGTTGCTGAAAATCTACCGGGAGCTAGGTTGGAAAGACCAGGCGGCAGAGGTGGCCGCCTGGCTGCGTGAGCACGAAAGGAAGAAGACGGGCGGGAGACCCCGATGATTCGCGTGGTTGCCTTGCTGGCGGGGGCGGGGCTGGTGTGTTGGTCGCAGATTCGGTTTGAGGATGTGACCGAGCGGGCCGGACTCCGGTTCGAGCTGAAGAACGCCGCGGCGGGCGAGTTCCGGCAGATCGAGCTGATGCTAGCCGGCGTGGCGGCGTTCGATTACGACCGCGACGGCTGCATGGACCTCTACTTCGTCAACGGGGCGGCCGTTCCCTCGCTGCGCAAGGAGGGGCCGGAGTATTTCAACCGGCTGTTCCGGAACAACTGCGACCTGACCTTCACCGACGTCACCCTCGAGGCGGGGGTCCGCGGGGAAGGCTACGCGATGGCCGTGGCCACGGCGGATTACGACAACAACGGCTATCCGGACATCTTCGTAGCGGGCGTCAACCGCAACATCCTTTACCGCAACCGCGGCGACGGCACGTTCGAAGACGTGACTCGGACAGCGGGTCTGGAGGGCATCGATCCCGGCTCTGGAAAGAGGTGGGCGATTTCGGCGGGCTGGTTCGACTACGACAACGACGGCCGGCTGGACCTGTTCGTATCCAACTACGTCCGGTGGGACCTCGCAACCGAGCCCCGCTGCGGTCCGGTGGACTACCGGTACTACTGCCATCCGGACGAGTTCGAGGGGCTGCCGCACCAGTTGTTTCGCAACAACGGCGACGGGACGTTCACGGATGTGAGCCGGTCAGCCGGGATCGCCGACCACATCGGGAAGGGAATGGGCGTGGCCTTTGCCGACTATGACGGCAACGGTTTCACCGACGTGTTTGTGGCCAACGATTCGGTCCGCCATTTCTTGTTTGAGAACCGCGGTGACGGAACATTCCTCGAGGTCGGGCTGGAGGCGGGCGTGGCTCTCCGTGAGGACGGCACGCCTATTGCGGGCATGGGCGCCGACTTTCGCGACTTTGACAACGACGGGCTCCCGGATCTCATCGTCTCGGGCATGTTGAACGACACGTTTCAACTATTTCGCAACACGGGGGATGAGCGGCTACGATTCGAGGATCAGAGCATCGTTTCCGGCGTGGCCGACGGCACGCGGCAGATCACCGGCTGGAGCCTGGGCATGTACGATTTGGATAACGACGGCTGGAAAGATCTGTTCTTCGCTGCGTCCCACTTTCCGCACTTGGAGCGGTTCGTCGGGAGTTCCCCCTTATCCAACCGGATCTTTCGAAACCTTGGCAACGGCCGGTTTGAGGACGTCTCCGCGGCCGCGGGACCGGACTTCGGGCAGCGAGCGCTGTACCATGGGACCGCTTTTGCGGACTTTGACCACGACGGGCGGATCGATGTGGTGGCAAACGCGCTGAATTCAGCCGCCAGGATGTTCCGCAACGTGACCTCGCCTGGGGGTCACTGGCTGGCGTTCCGGCTGGAAGGCACGCGGAGCAACCGGGAAGGGCTCGGGGCCACGATCGCGGTGACGCTTCCGGGCGGCAGGAGGCTGTATAACCACGCCACCACGAGCGTCGGCTACGCCTCATCGAGCGAGCCTGTGGTGCGGTTTGGCCTGGGTAGGGCGGCGGTGGCCGAGAGGGTCGAGATCCGCTGGCCGAGCGGCGCCGCGCAGATCCTCTCGGGCGTTGCCGGGGATCAAGTGGTCGAGGTCCGCGAACCGGAAGAGAGGACAACGCCATGACGGGCGCTGTAGCCGGACTAGCGGCGGTGCTCTGGATGCAGGGGGCCGGGCTCGGCGGCGCCGACCGGTTGTACGCCGAGGGACGCTATTGGGAGGCGGCCGAAGCTTACAGGGGGCTGCTGGAGCAGAATCCGGACCACCCGGCGCTGCTGGCGAGACTCGGGGCGGCGCTGGCGGCGGGCGGTCAGCCGGACAAGGCAATTCCTTACTTGGAAAAAGCCGACCAGGTTTCCCCCGGTAACCGGGCGGTTCTGCTGGCGCTCAGCCAAGCCTATTACGCGGCGGGGCGATTTCGGCCGGCGGCGCGGTTGTTCAGGGCGCTGCTGGAGAAAGCGCCGGACGACGTGTCGCTGCTGGTGCGGCTGGGCGCCTGCGAGTACCAGCTCGGGGGATTGATGGACGCTGAGGAAGCTTTCCGCCGTGCGGTGGCAGTGAAGCCCGATCACGTCCAGGGGCTGGTCGGGCTCGGCATGGCCTTGAATGGGCAAGGACGGGCGGCGGAGGCGATGCCGCTCCTCGAGAGGGCGGTGGCGCTGGCGCCAACGGACCGCATGGCGCGCCGGGCGCTGGCACACGCCTACACTGAGCAGGGTGAGTTCGCCAAGGGTGAAAAGCTTCTCGAAGACCTCTTGAGGGAAGATCCGGCAGACTGGGAGGCCTGGTTTTACCTGGGAGCACTGCTGTCGGCGCAGGCTTACTACGGGCCGGCGTTGGACGCGCTCGAGCGCTCCCTCAAACTTCGCCCGGAGACTCCCCGGGCGCGGATCCTGCGGCTCCGGGCGCTGGCCAACCTCGGCAGGCTCGAGGAGGCGGGGGCTTTGTATGAGAGGCTTTCGAAGGAACCCGCAATGGCGGACGACGCCGACTTTCTGCTGGGCCACGCCGAGTTCTGCTTCCTGGCTAGCCGGCTGGAGGAGGCGCTGGCCAGGATCGACGCCGCGATCGTGCGGCGGCCGCGCCAGGCGAGTCTCTATTACTGGAAGGCGCGGATCCTGCTCCACATGAGCCGGCCGGCGGAGGCGGAGCCGGAAGCCGAGCGCGCGGTACGGCTGGACCCGGCGTTTCGGCATCCCCGCAGCCTGTTGGTGCGCATCTATCGCTTGCAGGGCAAGGAGAAGGAGGCGGCCGAGCAGGTCGAGTGGTTGCGAAGGCAGGAGCGCGCGGTGGCCTTGGGACAAGGCCGATGAGCGCTACGCGTCAGGGCTACGGCCAGGCCGGCGGTTTGACCCGGGTCTCGCGAAAGGCGCGTTTCGGATCGTAATTGGGGTTGAGACCGGGGATCTCGGCGGGGGTCGAGGCCAGCCAGGCGCGGCGCCTGGCTGGCATCCGGCGGGCCTTCTCCGGCATCTGAGCAGCGAGATTGATGCGTTCGCTGATGTCGTTTTCGAGGTCAAACGGCTCGAGGTGATGTCCAATGACGTACCGGCCGTCGCGGTCGAAACGGTCGCCGAAGTGCTCGATGAGTTTATAACCTCCCTGGCGGATTGCCGCCAAAGGGGTGAGCCCCCAGCGAAGGTCATAGAGCGGGAAATATCAATACATCGCCCGTTCGGGGAACGCCCCGGAGTGACGCAGCCAGCGCACGAGCATGGGGACGCGGATGCCGCGTTCGTAGACCGAGCCCTTTCCGGCTCGCAGCGGGGCGCTGCTGACTTCGCGCCGCTCGACCGCCAGGCGGACCGGTTCACCGGCGCCTCGTCGGGGCATATCGGCCGGTTTGAACGCGCCCGAGGCGGGACTTTGTTTCTGGATGAGATCGACGAATGGGGACCTGAAACACAACGTCGCCGACAAGACGTTCCGCGAGGATCTGTTTGATCGCCTGAGCGCTTTTCCGCTGAGGATCCCTCCGCTGCGAGAGCGGCCGCCGGACATTGTTCCGCCGGCGCGGCATTTCCTGCGGCGCATCGCTGCCGGCAGGGACCTGAGCGTATCGGACGAAGCCCTGACACTGATGAAGGGCTGAGAGTGGCCCGGCAATGTGCGCGAACTTCAGAACGTTATCGAGCGGGCGGCAGTTCTTAGTGACGGGGCAGTTCTTCCGCAGCACCTGCCCTTCGGGGGTGGAGGCTCAAAGCGCCGGCCGAGCGCTAAGGGAGGGGGAGCGGGCTGCGGTGGAGAGGGCGCTGCGGCAGAACAAGGGAGACCGCGGGGCGGCAGCGGCCCAACTGGGCATCAGCTTACGAGCGTTGCAGTACGTTGGAAGGCTGACGGTCTGACACGCAGGGATAATAAGTGAAGGCGCGCGGGGCTGTGAAGGGGCAAGCCCGCGGCTTACGGCTTGGGGCGGCGGGCTTGGGGCGTGACTTCGGCCTTCCACAGCGGCATGGCGCGCAGGCGCCAGGCCGCGGCCGGCACAATGGCCAGCAGGCCGGTGATGAGGGCGATCATACGCACCGAGACGCCAAAGTCCACGGCCGACCCCGAGGCGTAAGAGACAGTCGCCATGGTCACGACCAGAAACGCGAAATCGGCGGAAAAGACGCGGCCGCGGAACCGGTCGGCGGCCTGGAAATGCAGCAGCGTGGTCGAAAATACCCAAACGATCGACCCGCCGGCATGGGCGACACTGACGGCGACGACGGCGACGCCGATACTGGGAGCGGCGGCGAGGGTGACGTAGCCGGCGGCGAGCGCGGCAAACCCTGCCAGAATGCCCGACCGCAGCCGGTCCTGGTGGTCGCCGGCCCAGCGCCCGCCGATGAGAGGCCCGAGCAAGGCGCCGATGCCGCGCGCGCCCATCAGGAGGCTCATGCCAAGCATCGCCGCCCGTTCCGGCGCGAGGCGTCCGAGGTCGACGGGGAAGATGCGCTCGCCGAAGATCGGCAGCAGCACCCAGTGGGCTCCCAGCAGTCCCAGGCCGGCTTTGACCAGCAAGGTGGCCAGCAGCCTGGGATAAGCGGCGACGTACCGCAGGCCCTCCAGCACGGGAGAGAAATCGGCGAGATCGCGCGGCCGCAATGGCGGCGCGTTAGCCGTGTGGGGTTCGGCGAACCGCATGGCCCGCAGGAACATTGCTGAAACCAGAAACGTGATCGAGTTGACAACGAAGACGGTGCTGCGGCCGAAGGCCACGGCCACCAGACCGCCGATGAAGGATCCGACGGCGAGGTTAAAGCTCCAGGTGGTCGACGCCAGGGCGTTGGCCACAAGCATCTCCTGGCGGTCGGCGGTGATATTTGGAATGACAGCGCTTCGGCCGGGCTCGAAAAACCCCCACATGAAGCTCTCCAGCACCAGCAGCAGGTAGATGATCCAGACGCGCTCCGCGCGCGTAACAACGAGCATGCCGAGCACGATGACGGCCCGAGCCAGGTCGGCAAAGATCATGACCTTCTTGCGGCTGAGCCGGTCATTGAGCACCCCAGCCAGGGGCGCGATGAAGAACTGGGGCAGCACCTGGAGGACGACTGCCGTGGCCACCGCCTTGGCGCTGCCGGTCAACTCCAGCAGCAGACTGTAGATGGCGACCGAGTAGAGCCAGTCACCGATCTCGCTGACCATCTGGGCCGCCCACAGCAACCGGTAGTTGCGGTTCTGCCGCAGCAGCCGCAGGTAAGCATGAAGCGAGACCGGGCCGATCGCCATTTCTTAGGAGAAGGAGTACAGTCCCATTCGCTTCTTGACAAGTTCAATGGTGGCGTTGGCGATCGGCGACACCCGTTCGGCCCCCTCCCGCAACACACGAGCGACGTAGCCGGCCTCGCCGGCGATCTCGCGATACCGCCGCTGCATCGGCTCCAGGCAGGAGATGACCAAGTCGGCAACTTCCTTCTTGATGTCTCCGTAAAGCCGGCCGCTGAAGTGCTCCCGCATCGTCTCGTCCGGCCATTCACTGAAGGCCTGAAAGATAGTAAGCAGGTTCCGCACGCCGGGGCCCATTGTTTCAAAGTCCACCGCGGGGTGGGAATCGGTGGTGGCCCGCATGATCTTGCGCCGGATGACGTCCGGCGGGTCCAGCAAGGCGATGGCATGGTGGGCGCCGGGAGCCGACTTGCTCATTTTCGTTTCGGGATCGTCCAGACCCATCACGCGCGCGCCGACCGCCGGCAGCCGGGTTTCCGGCATCACAAATGTGTCGCCGTACAGGGTGTTGAAGCGCTGGGCGATGTCCCGCGCCAGCTCCAGGTGCTGCGTCTGATCATCGCCCACCGGGACCACCTGGGCCTGATAGAGCAGGATATCGGCCGCCATCAGCACGGGGTATTGGAGCAGGCCGTCGCCGACGGTTTCCTGGGCCGCCGCCTTGGCTTTGAATTGAGTCATCCGCTGTAGCCAGCCGACCGGGGTCACGCACGTCAGCATCCAGGCCAGCTCGGCGTGCGCCGGCACCGACGATTGCACGATGATGGCCGATTTGTTCGGATCGATGCCGACCGCCAGGAACAGGGCCGCCAGTTCCTCGATCTTGGCCCGCAACTCGGCCGGCTTCTGGTAGACGGTGACGGCGTGCAGGTCGACGATGCAATAAATGCACTCGTAGTCGTCCTGGATCCGGACCCAGTTCTTCAATGCCCCGAGGTAGTTGCCGATGTGCAGATTACCGGAAGGTTGGACTCCGGAAAAGACTCGTGGTTTCATGCTGATGAGAGGGCAAACACTTATCGTAAACGAAATCACGATTGAGAAGCTCGTTTACGGCGGCGACGGGCTGGGCCGCTTGGACGGCAAGATCGTGCTCGTGCCGTTCGTGCTGCCGGGAGAAACCGTCCGGATCGAGACTGTCCGGGAGACAGCCGGTATGGCGCGAGGGCGGCTGTTGGAAGTCCTCGAGCCGTCGCCTCACCGGGTGCCGGCGCCATGTCCCTACTTCTCTCGCTGTGGCGGCTGCCAGCATCAGCACGCGGCCTATGCCACGCAGGTGGAGTGGAAGCGGGCCATTGTGGCGGAGGTTCTACAGCGTGTCGGGAAGCTGGCGCCGCCGGAGCAGATTACCGCCGTGACGGGTCCGCCGTGGGCGTATCGCAATCGCATGCAGTTCCATGTCCGCAATGGCCGGATCGGTCTTTTCCAACCCGGCTCGCACCGGCTGGAATCCGTGGCGCACTGCCCCATCGCCGCGCCTAAGATCAACGAGGCGCTGGCGATCTTGCGCCGCATGGTCAACCAGCCTCGGTTTCCGCCGTTCCTGCGGTCCGTCGAACTGTTCACTAACGGAGAGCAGGTGCAGCTCAACGTTCGTGAAACGGCGAGCCGCAGGATCGCGCGCAGTTTCTTCGACTGGTGCGCCAAGTGGATCCCCGGGGCGGACGCCGCCACGCTCGACTATCCGGCGGCGGGCGTGAGCTACCGCGTCGGACACCGCTCCTTCTTTCAAGTTAACCGCTTCTTAATCGACGAGCTGGTTGAAGCCGCCATGCCGGAGGGCGGCGGTGAAACGGCGCTGGATCTCTACGCGGGCGTGGGGCTGTTCGCGCTCCCGCTGGCTCGCCGGTTCCGCACGGTCAGAGCGGTGGAATCGGCCCGGCCGGCGGTGGCGGACCTGGAGCACAACGCTGAGCGGGCGGCGCTGCCGGTCGAAGCGGTGCGCGGCACGGCCGAGATCTTTCTGGAGAGTCTCGACAAGGTGCCGGATTTCGTGTTGGCCGATCCTCCGCGCTCCGGTTTGGGCAAGGCCGTGGTGCGGCACCTGCTCCGGCTGCTGCCTGCCCGCATCACGATCGTCTCTTGCGACCCGGCGACGCTGGCCCGTGACCTGAGCGCCCTGGTCGCCGGCGGCTACCGCCTGGACGGTGTGAGACTAGTGGATTTGTTCCCGCAGACCTATCACATCGAGACCGTCGTCAGGCTCGCCCGGGGATGAGCCTGCCCGTCTGGCGCCGTGCGGCGCGGCGGCTCCACTCCTGGCGCAGAAACTCGACCACGCCCTTCCCCTTGCGGAGGAATAGCTCCGCCACGTTCAGCAGGGTGGCCAGCGCCAGCAAGCCCGGCCACAGCCGCATCGTGGACGGGACGGCGCGCCCGCCGGTCTCAAAGACGGCCGCCGGGGCCGGCTGAATCCGCCCGCCGGTAAATTCGGCAAGCTGCCGCAGCAGCCCTTCGTCGGAGCCGTACTCGCGTAGCTCGGCCTCCTGGAGGTAGATGGCCGTTTCGGGAAACACGTCCGATTCTTCCAGGGTCCGGATGCGGAACAGTCCCTCCTGCTCGGCCACCGACACCCGGGCCTGGTAGGCATTCGAGGCGATCTTTCGGACTTCGACCGGTTTTCGGAAACCATTCGGTCCGAGAGCGTAGAGCTCCGGCAACGGGTCGGGTTCCGGCAGATGGCGCGCCAAGCGGTATTGGATCATCAGTTCCGCGTTTGCCCGGTCATGGGTCACCGTGGCTTCACCCGGGGCCGTGTGCGGCAGCAGGTCCCGCAACAGGTTTGTCCAGAACCGGTCAAAGCCTTGCCAGCCGACCCACGCTTCAGCCCAGCGGCTCTTGGCATCGGAGGTGAAGACCGCCGCCCGCCCCAAGCCGTACTGCCAGCGAACCAGCAACGGGTCGTCCGGTTCGATCTTGAGGATCGTCTCGGCGGTCGGCTTCGATTCGAATCTCACGTAGCCTTTCAGGGGCGGCGCGTCCTCGATATTGATGCCTTCCAGGATCTCGGCGCGCTGTACGACGGTCGGCCGGACCGGCTTCTCCACCGCCGTCTGGCCGGTGTGCTCCATCACATCCCGGAGGAGGATTTGCGCCAGACCCGAGGGATCAGTCACGAAGTAGGCCCTGCCTTTGGCGAACGAGGCGACTTTCTCCAGGTACGCCTTATTCACGTCCTGCCCGAGACCGACGGTCGAGATCGTAACCTGCCGGCGGGCCGCCTCCTGCGCCAGCGCCATGCTGTCGCCCTCTTCCGAGATCCCGTCGGTGAGGAGCACGATATGCTTGAAGGTCGCTTTGACGGGAAGCACACGCCGGTAGGCTTCGGCCAGCGCCGGAGCAATCTGCGTTCCGCCGTCCGGCATGATGCCGGACACCAGCCGTTTGATCAGCGTGCGGTCCGCGGCCTTGCGGATGGGCACGGCCCACTGAAACGAGTTGTCGAAGACGAGCACGCCGATTCGGTCCACGGGGCGGAGGTTCTCGATCACGCCGATGGCCGCCAGCCGGGCCAGCTCCATCTTCTTTCCTTCCATCGAAGAGGACTTGTCGACGATCAGAACCACGCAGGTACCCTCGGGCGAGCGCGGCGGGACGAGCTTGGCCGGCAGCACGCGATCTAACGGGTCGTCCGCCTTGGCCTGCTCTTCGACATACATGTTGCGTTCGCCGCCGATCACCAGCAGCCCGGCCCCCTCCCGCACGACGCGCTCCAGCTCGCTCTTGACCCTTGGCTCTTCCGCCTCGAGGTCCCAGTTGTTGAGGACGATCAGCTGGTACTCGTCCAGGTTCTCTCGAGGGATTTGGTTTGCTTGATCGACGTCGAACTGCGCGCTCCGAACCACTCCCAACAGGTGCGCCTCGGTGCCGGGCGGGTCTTGGGAGACATAAAGAAGCTTGGGCCTACGGACGCTGACTGCCTGGGCGAAGCGGACCTGGCCGAGGTCGCCCGCCTGGAGACTGCCGCTAATGTCGAAGGCGCCGCTGGTGTTGAGGGTGGTCGAGACCCGGAGCAGATTCTTGCCGGCCCTCAGCCGGACCGCACTGGATCCCAGGCTCCGGCCCTCAGCCGTTATTGTCACCGAACCGTCCGCTTCCCGGGGCGACTCCACCGTCAACTCGATCGGGAACTTTTCACCGGCGAAAGCCAGCGCGGGAAAGCTCACGTTGGCGAGCCGGAGCTCCGGCTTTGGGCGCCCTGCCAGGGGATACACGTCAATCGGAATGCCGAGTTCCCGTGCCTGCCAGGCAGCCCGGACGGCGCTGCCGCGGTTTTCCTTACCATCGGTTATGAGTACGATCCTCGGGACGAGGTCAGCCGGCAGCCAGGCGGCCGCGTCCAGGATGGCCGCCTCAAGGTTGGTGGCGCGTCCGTCGGCTCCTTCGGTGTGCTGGAACTGCCACCGGGTTTCGCGCTCGGCTGGGGTCGGGCGGCGAACCTTGGCCGCAAATGGCATGGTTCTGACGAGGTGCCGGCCCCGGAAGCGCTCGATCTGCTCTGCAATCCGGGAGGCGGCGGCAAGGTCATCGGCGGACAGGCTGGCGGAGGTGTCCACCAGCACCGCCACCGCCATCTTCGTCTCCCAGACGGACAGCGTCGGCTCGGCGAGAGCCAACAGGAGCAGGGCGAGGGCGAGGGCCTTCAGGACGAGTCCGGGCCGGCGGCCGCAGCGCGGCCACTGCCACACGGCCCAAACAGCCGGCAGCGCCAGCAGCAGCAAGATCCAAGGCCGTTCGAAGGTCATGACGCCTTCCTCGTGCCGGGCTGGGCCATTTCCGGCGTTTTCCACCGGCCGGGACGGCCCGGCAGGGACCTTGTTAAGGGAAGGCCGCGCCGGCGGAGGCGGCCGTAGGCCATCCACTCCGAGAACAAGATCAAACCGCCAGCCAGGGCCAGCCAGCGCCAGAGATCGCGGGCGGCCCGAGTGGCAGGCACAGGGGGCGGCACTCCACGGGGCACGGTATCGGGCGGTTCCCAGACCATCTCCGGCGCCGCCGGAAGAGTCGGCGAGTAAACCAAGTCGAAATCGCCGGCCGCGATATGAACGGGACGTGGCGTTCCGGCGAAGAACCGGAGCGTTTCCCCCTCGACGGTGAATGGCAGCGCCTCGCCTTGGTCGGTTTGGACCCGCACGCTGTCCGGTCGGGCTGTCATAGGAAGTGAAACCGACACCGAGCCGACGTGCCCGGCGCTGACTTCCCAGTGCCGGAAGAGTTCGGGCCGCATCCACCGAAACATGTTGGCGAACAGGAGCGGCGCCGCCAGTTGATACTTTATCGCCGAGCGCATGGGGTGAAAGCCGAGAATCACGGTCTTGCGATTCTGAGGGGTGGTGCGCGCCAGGATGACCGGCCCACTGGCGACCTCAGCCACGGAGACATATCCCGGGTCGCTCGCAAATACCTGGCTGGATTCCAGCCTCAACTCTTGCGTCCGGATGCCCGCCGCCAACGGGTGGTCGAGGCGCCAGGCGGTGACGGCGGCGTTACGCGCCGTAGCGATAATCTCGACGGGCGAGCCATTCGGCGGCATAATTTGGATCACGTCCGCCTGCGGGGGCCGGGTCGGGCTGAACCCGTCCAGAATGACAATCGGCCCGTCATCGCTTTCCTCGTACGTATCTGGCGGGCGGAATGTCGCCTCGACCATGGGTGTCGCCGCCAGCAGCGGCCGGAGCAGCTCCGGGCGCCGCGAGTAGACGGCGACGCGTACCGGTTTGCGGGCCGGGATTTGCAATTCCGCCCAGTTGTCATCGGGGAAACGGTCTTCGGCGAACATCCGGACCTGCAGCAGACCCGCGGCCTGTGTTCGCAATGGGACCGTTACCTCGGTGGTTTGCCCGGGCGCTAGCCGGAGGGAGCGGTAGGCCACCGGGGCGCCGGCGAACTGGACTCCCAGCTCCGCCTCCCGGGGCGCGGGGCCGTCATTGCGGGCGGCGATGAAGATCTCCCACAGGTTGCGCTCCGTGGCCGAGTGATGGAGACCGATTCGGACCAGGCCGGCATTATCGACGGCTGCGCCGACGGGCAGGTACCGCAACTGCGGGGCGGCCACGTGGGTGTAGTCCGCTCCGTCGGCCAACCGGCCGGCGCCGGCAAAGACGATCTCTCCGGGACGGCGGGCGTGCAGGCTCCTGGCGCGCTCGGCAAACTCGAGGGCCGGCCCCAGCAGGAGGCCGCCGATTCCCGGCTCGATCGCCCGGATCGCCCTGCGGATCGATTCTCGGTCGGCCTCGAAGCCCGTGATCGGCGTGGCCAGAACGTCGGCCCGCACCACCATCACGCGATCCTGAGAGGGCAGCGAATCCACGTACGCCAGCGCCAGGGCTTTCGCTTCCTCCATCAGGGGGCCGCCGGGGGTCCGCGCCCGCATCCAAGCCGAGGCGTCCAGGACAAGCACGTGGTCTCGCGAGGCGCGCTCCCGATCGCCGACGTGCAGCCCCGCCATGGCCAGCAGCAATAAGGCGATGGCGGTGAGTTGCAGCAGCAGCGAAAGTGGCTGGCGTATCCTCCGCCGCGTCGATTCGGCCGCCTTCACGGCCTGTTGCCAAAAGCGGAGCGTAGCCACGGTCTGTTTCCGCCGCGCACGGTCCAGCAGATACAGAGCCGTCACTAGGGCCGAAATACCGCCGAACAAGACCAGGAATTCGGCCAGGCTGAGGTTGACGAAAAACACGCTACTGCACCCCTCTTGCCTGTGCTACCGGCCCGAAGATCGCCTCTTCCACCGGGATGGAGGTGGCCAGGCCGACATAGCGGCCGCCGCTGCTGGCGGCAATGCGCTGGAGGGTCCGCGCATGCTCGTCAAAGGCGCGAGTGTAAAGCGTCCGGGCCTGTGTGTCGAAGGCCAGTTCCCGCACCGCCCCGGTTTCGGCATCGGTCAGCTCCAATTCGCCTTCCCAGGGGGGTGAGCGATCTTCCTCATCCCACACCTGGATCAGGAACAGTTCGTGACCGAAGCCCGCGAGAAGCTGCAAAGGGCGCTCGCATCCGGCGTCGTCCAGGAAGTCGGAGATAACGATGACCAGCCCCTTGTGCAAGTACTTCGTCGTGAACTGGCGCACCACCTCGAAGTAGCTGGTGATGCCGCCGTGTTCGAGCCCCTCCAAGAACTCCAGCACGGGTCCGATGCGATAGCGGCCTCCCGAGCATAGGAACGCGTCGCCCAGGGACCCGGCAAACGGCAGGATCGCGATGGTTTCCAGCCGCACCAGACCGATGTAGCTGAGGGCCGCCGCCAGCCGCCGCGCGTAATCGAACTTCGCCGCGGCGCCGGTCGCCATCGAGCGGCTGACATCCACCAGCAGCCGAACCGGGATGCGCGGCTCGATGTGGAAGATCTTCATCAGCAGCTTTTCGAAACGCAAATAGGCCCGCCAGTTGACCGCCCGCAAATCATCGCCGTAATGGAAGTGACGGTGGTCGAGGAATTCCTGGCCCGGCCCTGCATAGCGTGACGGGCTGTGTCCCCCTACCAAGCCAGGGAACGAGTTTTGCCACCGGAGGGTGAGTCGTTCCAGCTTTCGCAGGAAGCGGCGGTCCAGTAACGGCTTGCTTGCCAACAGCGATCTCCCGAAGAGCTAAGGCGCGCCCGGCGCCTGCTTTCAGTATAGAATCGGTCCGCCCGCGCCGGCCGCTGGGACGTGGCGCTTCGGGTCACCTGCGGTTTTCCCACCGCGACGTCTTTTGGTAGCATCTATGGGTCTAGGGGTTAATGGAAGCCTCATGAGCGCAACCGCAGTGGTTAACGTCCTCAACCGTCCCATCAGGTTTTACGAAGCAACAATCGGCAAGAAGGTCCTTATGGCCGTGACCGGCTGCATCCTGTTCCTGTTCGTCATCGGCCACATGCTCGGGAACCTGCAGATCTATATGGGGCCCGATCAGCTGAACAGCTACGGCGCGAAGCTTCGCGCCCTCGGCCCGGGACTGTGGCTGATCCGCGGGTTCCTGCTGCTCACCGTCGTTGTTCATATCATCTCCGCCGTTCAGCTCTGGCTGATCAACCGGGCGGCCCGCCCGGCCCGCTACATCAAGCAGAACTGGGTTCAGGCGAGCTACGCTTCGCGCACGATGATCATCAGCGGCCCGGTGCTGGCCGGCTTCATTCTCTACCACCTGTTGCATTTCACCACCGGGCACTGCCTGCAAGGCGGGCTGCGATATTTGTCCGACGGCCACATCGACGTCTACTCCAACGTGGTAGCCGGTTTCAGCTATCTGCCGGCATCGGTTGTTTACATCATCTCCATGATTATTCTCGGCTATCACCTCTCGCACGGCGTCTGGAGCATGTTCCAGTCGGTCGGTGTCAACCATCCGCGGTACACGCCATATCTGAAGCACTTCGCCTTCTGGTCCACGGTGATCATCGTGGTTGGAAACATTTCCATTCCCGTAGCGGTGATGACGGGCCTCATCCGCTGATGATCGGAGTAGTTAACTATGCGTCTTGATGCCAAGATCCCCTCCGGTCCCATCGAACAACAGTGGGACAAGTGTCGCTTTGACATGAAGCTGGTGAACCCGGCTAACAAGCGGAAGTATACGATCATCGTGGTGGGCGCCGGCCTGGCCGGCGGCTCGGGCGCGGCCACGCTGGCCGAGCTGGGCTACAACGTCAAGTGCTTCTGCTACCAGGACAGTCCCCGCCGCGCCCACTCGATTGCCGCTCAGGGCGGCATCAATGCCGCCAAGAACTACCAGAACGACGGTGACAGCGTTTACCGTCTGTTCTTCGACACGGTGAAGGGCGGGGACTTCCGCTCCCGTGAATCGAACGTCTACCGGCTGGCCCAGCTCAGCCTCAACATCATTGACCAGTGCGTGGCGCAGGGCGTTCCCTTCGCCCGCGAGTATGGCGGGACGCTGGCGAACCGCTCCTTCGGAGGCGCCCAGGTCTCGCGAACCTTTTACGCCCGCGGTCAAACCGGGCAACAGTTGCTGCTCGGCGCCTACCAGGCCCTCCAGCGGCAGGTCGGGCTCGGCCAGGTGAAGATGTTCTCCCGGCACGAAATGCTCGACCTGATCGTCATCAATGGCAAGGCGCGCGGCATCGTCACCCGCAATATGATCACGGGTGAGATTGAAAGCCACCTCGCCGACGCGGTCGTGCTCGGCACGGGCGGATACGGCAACGTGTTCTATCTCTCGACGATGGCCAAAGGCTGTAACGGAACCGCGATCTGGCGCGCCTACAAGCGGGGCGCCGGCTTTGCCAATCCGTGTTTCACCCAGATCCATCCGACCTGCATTCCGGTCAGCGGCGAGTATCAATCCAAGCTGACGCTCATGAGCGAATCGCTCCGCAACGACGGCCGGATCTGGGTTCCCAAGAAGACCGGCGACAGCCGCCCGCCGTGGCAGATCCCGGAAGAGGAACGCGACTACTTCCTGGAACGGATCTATCCCAGCTTCGGCAACCTGGCGCCCCGAGACGTCTCCTCCCGCGCCGCCAAGCGGGTCTGCGACGAGGGGAGGGGCGTCGGGCCGACCGGCCTGGGCGTGTATCTCGATTTCGGTGACGCCATCCAGCGCCTCGGCCGCCAGAAGATCGAAGAGCGCTACGGCAATCTGTTCGAGATGTACGAGCGGATCACCGGCGAAGACCCGTACCAAGTGCCGATGCGGATCTTCCCCGCGACGCATTACACCATGGGCGGTCTGTGGGTGGATTACAGGTTAATGAGCACCATCCCCGGCCTGTTCGTCATCGGCGAGGCTAACTTCTCCGACCACGGCGCCAACCGCCTTGGCGCCAGCGCGCTCATGCAAGGTCTGGCGGACGGATACTTCATTCTTCCTTACACGGTCGGTGACTACCTGGCCACCGCCGAGCTTGACAAGGTCGACGCCGGCCATCCCGCCTGTAAGGAAGCCGAGGAGAACGTCAGAGGCATCATCCGGCGCCTGCTGTCGGTCCGCGGCCGGCGGACGGTCGACACCTTTCACCGGGAACTCGGCAAGATCATGTGGGAGTTCTGCGGCATGAGCCGCAACGAAGCCGGATTGAAGAAGGCCCTGGAGATGATCCCGGCCCTGCGCGAGGAATTCTGGCAAGACGTCCGAGTGCTCGGGGACAACGAAACGGTGAACCAATCGCTGGAGAAGGCGGGGCGTGTGGCCGACTTCCTCGAGCTGGGTGAACTGATGTGCCTCGACGCGCTGGAACGCGATGAATCCTGCGGGGCCCATTTCCGGGAGGAGCATCAGACTGAGGACGGCGAGGCTGTCCGCGACGACGAGAACTTCAGCCACGTCGCCGTCTGGGAGTATAAGGGCGACGGCGTGCGCCCCGAACTGCATAAAGAGCCGCTTGTGTTTGAGTATGTGAAACCTTCGGTACGGAGCTACAAATAAGATGCGCATCATCCTTCACATCTGGCGGCAGAAGAACCAGCACGACCGCGGGCGGATGGTCCGCTATGAGGTGCCGAACGTCAACGAACACATGTCGTTCCTGGAGATGCTCGATGTCCTGAACGAACAGTTGATTGAGAACGGCGAGGAGCCCGTCACATTCGACCACGACTGCCGCGAGGGCATCTGCGGCATGTGTGGCTTCGTGATCAATGGCATCGCGCACGGCCCGCAACGCGGCACCACCGTCTGCCAGCTTCACATGCGTCACTTTCGCGACGGCGACGAACTGTATCTGGAGCCGTGGCGCGCCAAGGCGTTCCCGGTGATCAAAGACCTGATGGTGGACCGCAGCGCCTTTGACCGCATCATCGCCGCCGGCGGCTTCATTTCCGTGCCGACCGGCTCGGCGCCGGACGGCAACGCCATCCCCGTGCCCAAGGAAAACGCCGAACTGGCCATGGACGCGGCCGCCTGTATCGGCTGTGGCGCCTGTGTCGCGGCCTGCCCGAACGCCTCGGCGATGCTATTCACCGCGGCGAAGATCTCCCACCTGGCTCTGCTGCCGCAAGGCCAGCCGGAACGTCGCGACCGCGCTTTGAAAATGGTGGCCCAGATGAATCGGGAGGCGTTTGGCGCCTGCACCAACATCGGCGAATGCGAAGCGGTCTGCCCGAAGAGCATCAAGCTGGAAAACATCGCCCGGATGTTCCGCGATTTCATTGACGCCAGCCTGCTGCGCCGGCCGGCGTAGTCATGTCAGGAGGGTTGCCGGAGACACCCGAGAGGCAGTCGGAAGCGTAGAAAAACGAGGTATCGTCCATCGTTCGCAGGATTCTCAGAGCGCTGGCCATTATCGTCGGGACGCTGGTACTGGCCAACGGCGTTTTCTGGATGGCCCGAAAGGTCGGGTCACTGTTCAAGAGCGAACCGACGGGCCGGCTGACCGGCGCCATCCAGACCTTGCCGAGCCGGTCGCCGGACGGCCCCGAAGATCGTGCAACTCGTTTTTTGCAGACAGACTTCCAGGGAAACGCGGCAAAATAGAGATGGGTGAGAGCGGCTCTGGCAGTTGGGTTGTTATGGCTGGCGGCGCCGATGCCGGCGGGGCTGCAGCGGTTGTTTCTGCGGGAGATACGGCCGCCTGAGTTCCCCCCGTTTCGCGCCGAACTCACTGGGCGCCGCGCTGAAGTGACGCTACCCGGCCGGATGCTGGTCGCTTCGGTCGCCACTCTGGACGACGAGATCTACGCGTATCTGACCTTTGACTATCTGCGCAGCCGGCGGCAACTGTATCCGGCGGAGGTTCTGCTGACGTACCGGGGTGGGGACCCAGAGAGCGGCTACCCGATTCTCATACACCTGAACAACCACCTGACCAGGACCATTCCTTTTCTCGAGCGCCTGCGGCGCCGAGGATATATCTCCGGGTACGAGTGGCGCTTCATCACTTTTCAGGAACTGAACCGCTACCGCCGGCAGACGCGTGTGTTTACGGCGGCCTATAACTGGCCCGTGCGGCGGCGCCTGGAGCGGTTGACAGCCTCCGAGAAACGAGACCTGATTCGCCGCTTCGTGCTGTTCAAATCCCGCACCGACCCTCGCGTGCGGCGAAGCCTGCTGCCGGTACCGCGGGCGCTGTCGAAGGAGGAGGCCGACCGGCTGGTGGCCGATATCCTGACCGTCGCCGAGTTTTACCGCCTGCCGCTGGAATTCTTTCTCGGCATTGCCGCCATGGAGAACAACTATATGAATGTTCCCGGCGATCTGGAGCACGCAGTTTGGAAGCCGCGGGCGGAAAAAGGCGACCTGGTGCTGCGCCGCCGCCGCGGGCGGGTGCTGGTGCTGAATTTCGCGACGGGTGTCTGGCAGATCACCCGCGAGACGCTGCGCTATGCTCACCGCTTGTACCTCAAGGACGATCGAGATTACTCCCGGCTGCCGCCGCACCTGCGGCCGGCGCACGCGCTCGACCTGAACGAGGTTCGGCCCGCGCACCTGACCACTTACGCCGGCCTGCTGTTTCGTCACTTCCTGGACCGTTTCGACGGCGACGTGGCCAAAGCCGTGGGCGCCTATAATGGGGGACCGGGCAACCCCAACATGAAGTATCAGGAAGGTGTGAAGCTGGTGGCGAATTACGCCCGGCGGATCGTCGAGCAGGCGGCCCGTCTCAACGGAGAGACGGTGGCCGAAATGAGTTTCATCGCCCCCGGGCGCTAGCCTCCGGCGGGAGAATTCAAGATGATGACCAGAAGAGGGATATTTCGAATTGCGGGCGGGGCTGCTTGCGCCCACGGCCCGTGGGTTTTGCGCGGCGCGTCGCGCAAGCCGGGCGACAAGCCGAATCTGTTGTTTCTCTGGACGGACGAACAGCGAGCCGACACCATGGCGGCTTACGGCAACCCGCGGTTTCGCGTACCGGTCATGAACCGGCTGGCCGCTGAGAGCGTCGTGTTCGCGCGCTGCTATGATACGCAGCCGGTTTGCACACCGGCGCGCTCGTCGGTCCTGACCGGTTTGTGGCCCCACCAGAACGGTTGTGTGCAGAACAACATCCCGTTGAAGCCGGAGACCAAGACGCTGCCCGAACTGCTGAATGACGCCGACTACCGGACCGGCTACATCGGCAAGTGGCACTTGGGCGACGAAGTTTTCCCGCAACACGGCTTCCAGGAGTGGGTCAGTATCGAGGACATTTACTCCCGGTATTTCTCGCCCGAACGTGACCCGGGTGCCCGCAGCAGTTATCATCACTTCCTGCTGGGGCTCGGCTACCAGCCGGACGCAGCGGACAACAAGTTTTCGCGCGGGTTTGCCGTCCGGCGGCCGGTGGAGCACTGCAAGCCGGCCTTCATGGCCCGGGAGGCGGCGCGCTTCATTCTGGAGCACCGGGGCCGGCCGTGGCTGCTGCATGTGAACTTTCTCGAGCCCCACATGCCGTTCTACGGACCGTACAACGACCTGCACAGCGAGGCGGAAGCCCCGGTCCCGGCCAACTATCCGGGCGCCCCGATTGAGAACGAGCCGGAGTCATACCAGCAGCGCCGCCACGCCTATCTCGAGAAGGGGTTCGAAGGGCACAACCTGAGGAGCCGTGACGGCTGGCAGCGGCTGAACCGCAATTACGCCGGCCTATGCAGCCAGGTCGACGAGGCGCTGGGCCGGATCTTGTGGGCGTTGGAAACTTCAGCACAGGCCGAGAACACGATCATTATTTTCACCAGCGATCACGGCGAGCAGATGGGGGCCCACAGCCTGATCGGGAAGGGAGTCATGTACGAGGAGTCCGTGCGCGTGCCGCTGTTGCTTCGCGTGCCTTTCCGGCGGCACCGGCACTTCACCGTGGAGCAGCCGGTCAGTCACATCAGCCTGGTTCCGACGTTGCTTGAGCTGATGGGCAAGTCCGCGCCCGAGGAGCTCCCTGGCGAGAGTCTGGCGCCGCTGTTAGAAGGCCGCCCGCTGCGGGAGGATCACGTATTCAGCCAGTGGCACGCCCGGGACGGCGGACCCAACGCCCGCGCCGTCTTCTCGCCGGACGGATGGAAGCTGGCGCTGTATGATACGGACAACTGCCTGTTGTTCAACCGCCGTGAAGACCCGCTCGAGTTGCACAACTTGTACTACAGGAGTGAGCATCGTGCCGCCGTCCGGCGCTTGCGGGCCAAGATCGAAGCCTGGCAGCGGGCGACCGGCGATACTCAGCCATTGCCGGAACCGGCCTGAAGGGGAGCGGCGAGCAGTTTCCTCTTCTTTTTGTAAGAGTTAGCGCGGTTTGCTCACTCGAACAGCTTGATCTGGTCCTCGCTCGGCGGCACGCGCTTCCGGCGCCTGAGGGGGCTGCCGACGACGCCCAGGACCTTTAAGTCGGCCAAGGCGGCCTTGGGGACGAACACGCGCTGGGTGTTGGCCGCCGGATCCGGCGGCACGACCGAAAAGCCGTAGGGTTCCAGCCGGAGCAGATTGTTGGGCAAAATGCCGTCCAGAAAGTCCCCATCGCGGAACAACATACGGACCCACAGGCCTTCGGACTTGGGGCGGCTGGTGAACAAGCGGCGCTCGGCGGAGCTGCCAGGGAACTCCAAATCCCTAACAAAACAAACGGCTTTTATCTCCTCGTAGGGGGCCACGACGACCGCCCCGGCGATGGTGATCAGCTCGACGCCTGCGGCCAGCAACCAAGTTTGCGGATTGACAAAACCCTTCAGCGGCTCGCGATCGAACCGCTCGACAATCACCTTTTTGTTGGTCGAGGCGGTCAATCCGGGATACTCACAGGCGAAAGCCTTTAAAACAATTTCGCAGATATTGTATCATTAGCTCAATGCCTGGCACGGTCTCTATCTCGGCGGGGATACAGGCGTTTCTGGATTTCTGCCGGATCGAGAAGGGCCTGGCGCCCAACTCGATCGAAGCCTACCGGCAGGACCTGACTCGCTTCCGGCGGTTCGCCGAAACGGTGTCGGGCGACGGAGTTCCGGATCGGCGGGGTGTGCGGGAATACATTGACTCCCTCTACCGCGCGGGTCTGGGGACTAGCACCATTGCGCGCCAGTTAGCGACGCTGCGGAATTTCTACCGGTTCCTGTTGCGGGAGGAAAAGATCGACGCCGATCCGACCTCGGTTCTGGCCGCGCCCCGGCTGTGGAAGAGCCTACCGAAGTATCTGACTGCCGAAGAGATCGATCGCTTACTGGCGGCGCCTGACTCTGCCAAACCGAGCGGGCTGCGAGATCGCGCCATGCTGGAGCTGCTGTATGCCACCGGAGTACGGGTGAGCGAACTGTGCTCGTTGCAAGTCAGCGACCTGGATGCCGACCTGGGCGTCGTCAGGGTGGTCGGGAAAGGGAACAAGCAACGTTTGGTGCCTGTCGGCCGGTCGGCCCTGGCGGCGGTACAGGAGTATCTGGAAACGGCTCGGCCGCGCTTGCTGAAAGGGCGGAGCAGCCGGTTCTTGTTCGTCAGCAGCCGCGCCGGCCCCTTGACACGCCAAGCCTTTTGGAAAGCGCTGCGGATGTATGGGCGAGCGGCCGGCATCCTGCGGAGGTTGACGCCTCATCTTCTTCGCCACAGCTTCGCCACCCACCTGCTGGAGGGCGGGGCGGACCTGCGGAGCGTCCAGACGATGTTGGGCCATGCCGACATCGCCACGACGCAGGTCTACACGCATGTGCTGCGGTCCAGGCTGAGGAAGACCATCGATGAACACCATCCTCGCGCCTGACTGTGGCCGGAGAACGCGATCGGGATGCGAGCCGTCCCGTTGCAACCGGTATTCGAAGCCGGAGCCGATACCATGAGCGACTACCTATTCATGCTCGAGAGCCACTTGACGCCGGCGCAGGCCAAGGCGGTGGCGGCCGTTGAGGCTGCTGTCGCCGGCACGGACTGCCAGCTATTCCTTACCGGCGGCGCCATGCGCGATATGCTGGGCGGATTCCCGATCATCGACCTGGACTTCACCGTACAGGGCAATGCGCTCGCGGTCGCCCGTAAGGCCGCGTCGCTCGCGAGCGCCGAAATAGTCTCCACCGATACATTGCGCAAGTCGGCGGAGTTGCTGTTCCCCGGCGGTGTGACGGTCGAGATCGCAATGGCGCGGACGGAGAGATATGCCAGGCCGGGTGAGTCCCCGAAGGTCAAGCCGGCGGCGATTCACGACGACCTGCTACGGCGCGACTTCACTATGAACTCGGTCGCCCTCTCGCTCAACCCGGCCTCCCGGGGCTTGTTGCTGGATCCCACCAATGGCCTCTCCGACATCGAGCGGCGGGAGTTGAGGGCCTACAACCCTTATGGGTTCTTTGAGGACCCGGTCCGGATGTTGCGAATGATTCGCTTTCGAATTCGATTCGGTTTCGGGGTCGAGCCGCGGACGCAACTCCAGTATGAGAACGCCCGGGCTGCCGGCATGCACGCCAAAATCCCGCCTCGGGCCCTGTTTTCCGAGCTGCGCCGAATTGCCGACCAGCCCAATGGCGGCGAGGTGATGATGGCCCTCGAGCGGGAAAAGCTGATCGAGCTGTATTCGCCTGCGTTGAAACGCTCCAAGCTCAATCTGCCGGCTCTGCGCCAGCTGGAGAGGGTGCGGCAGTTGATCCCCCACGGGGCCAGCCTGAGTCTGGACAACCTCGGTCCTTTCCTTTATTTCCTGACGCAGAAGCTCACCCCGAAGGAGAAGAATGCTCTCGCCAGTAAGCTCGAAATGAGCCGCCAGGAACGGGATCTCTGGCAAAAGCTGGAGGCGCGCTCCAGGAAGCTGGAGCGGGAGCTCAGGTCGCCGAGCCTGCACCGGTCCTCCGAACTCTACGCCAGGCTTCGCCAGGCCCCGGGCGATCAGATCCTGTTCCTTTGCCTGCACTCCCCGGTGAGAATGGTACGCGACCGGATTCGCAACTTCCTGCAACGGTACCTCTCCATTGCCCAAGAAGTCTCCGACCGCGATGTGGCCGCTGAGACCGGCGTCCCCCCAGAGGCGCCGGAGTTCGCCCGCGTGAAACAGGAAGTAATCGCCGCCCGGCTCGACGGACGGAAATGGCGTCCCGGCGAACACGCCCGCTCCGCGCCGAAGCGTTCGCGGCCAGGAAAGCGGGCTCAGGCGCCGGCGCGCGCAGAAGGTAGCCGGCTAGTGGCCGGAAACGGACCCTTATCGGTTGCCTAAACTCAGAAAGACGATACCGGCGAGGATTAAGCCTAATCCCAGGAACTTGTTCCGAGTGAACGGCTCGCCGAAGAACAGCCGCGACCAGAACAGCGTCCAGACGTAGCCCAACGAAACCATCGGATAGAGAATCGTCAGTTCTCCCTGGCGGACCCCAAGCACGAAGAAGTAAGAGGAGAGCAGGAAAAGGGCCACTCCGGCCGCCAGCCGCCAGTTGAAGATCAGGGTCACCAGTTTCCGGTGAAGCCGGCCGGCCCCCGCCTTCAAGAACACCGCGCCGAACGAGCCGATGAAGGATGCCGTCAGCACCAACAGCATCGACGAGGGTGGGGTCTTCACGGCTTCGGGCTCCTCCCCAAAACGGCCACGCCCAGGACGATCACGGCGACGCCGAGTGCCTTGAAAATGTTGATCGACTCGTTGAAGATCGCGACCGACAGCATGGTGACCCACACATAGGTGAGGGAGATCACCGGATACAAGATCGAAAGCTCGCCGTCACGGAGCGCCAGGACCAGAAGCACCGTGCTGACGCCGTACAGGCTGTAGCCGAAAAACAGGGGTGCGGTCATCAGCATCTCGATCGGGCTCAGGCCAGTGAGGGTATTAGCGCCTGTCTTGATCAGAATTTGGCCCGCAGCGCCGAAGATGGTGCAGCCGAAGACCAAGGCGATGGACTGGCGCCGGGAGAAACGAAACGACCGGCGGGGCCTGTCGGTGTCGCTGAGGGTCCCGGTGCTGGATGGGTCGGAGAACAAACTCCTCATGATAGCTGATCGGCCGGGGCAGGCGAGTTCTTGACCGGCGGGCCGTAGCCTCCTCCGCCCGGGGTCTCGATGCGAAGGACATCTCCGGCCCGGGCGAGAACATGAGCCTTGCCCGGGAGCCGCACGCGTCGGGTCCCACGCAGCAGGGTGTTGGCGCCCGGCTTTCCGGGCCGGCCGCCCCGCAGCCCCCAAGGGCCGCGCAGCCGCCGTTCGCTGAGGATTGTTACTTCGGCGGGAACCAGGAACTCGATTTCGCGGATGACGCCGTCACCGCCCCGGCGCCGGCCTTCCCCTCCGGAACCCGCTCGGATTTGGTATCTCCGGAGCCGAATGGGGAACTGGTGTTCGAGCGCCTCGATCGGGGTGTTCCAACTGTTGGTCATGTGAGTGTGTACCGCGCAGAGCCCGTCGCCCCGGATGCTGGCCCCCATCCCTCCGGCGATCGTCTCATAGTAGGTGAAGGGCCGGCGGCGAAAAGGATCCCAGCCGCCAATCGAGACGTTATTCATCGTCCCGGAACTGGCGGCAGGGACTCTGTCAGGTACAGCGCGGCCGAGGGCCCCGAGGACGACGTCGGTGATGCGCTGCGAGGTTTCCACGTTGCCGGCCGCCATTGCCGCTGGGGGCTGGGCGTTCACCACCGTACCTTCCGGGGCGACGACCCTTATCGGGCGCAAGATCCCGGCGGTGAACGGGACCTCTTCACTGAGGAGTGAACGGAACACATAGGCGGTGGCGGCCAGGGTGATGGCGAAGTTGGCGTTCACCGGCCCGGGCGTTTGGGGATCCGAGCCGCTAAAATCCACCGTGGCGGAATCTCTCCGTACGGTGACGCATGCCGCAATCCGGACGGGGCGCTCGCTGACTCCGTCGCCGTCCAGGTAATCCTCGAAGGCGTAGCGGCCGTCGGGTATCCGCGACAGGGTGGCGCGCATCATGCGCTCGCTGTAATCCTGTAGCGCCCTCATGTTGCGGGCCACGCGCGCCTCCCCGTAGCGGCGTACAAGCTCCGCCAGGCGCTGTTCGCCGCGGCGGAGCGCCATAAGCTGCGCCAGCAAATCTCCGTGGCGCTCCTCCGGGGTGCGGACGTTGGCCAGAAGAAGCTCCAGCAGGCCCTGGTCTATCTTGGCCCTGCGAACCAGGAGCACCGGCGGGATGCGAATCCCCTCCTGATAGATCTCTCGGGCTAGCGGCATCGACCCCGGACTCATGCCCCCCACGTCGGCGTGGTGGGCGCGGTTCGCCAAATAGAACGACGGACGGCGCCTGCCGCTGAGGAAAACCCCCGCCACGGCGGTGATGTCGGGCAAGTGCGTGCCCCCGCGAAACGGGTCGTTCAATATGGCCACGTCGCCGGGCTCCAAACGGTAGGCCATGATCGCTTGCCGGACCGAAAGCGGCATGGCGCCCAAGTGTACGGGCATGTGATCGCCCATGGCTACCGTCTCGCCCGCGGCGTCGTACAGGGCGCAGGAGAAATCCCGGCGCTCCTTGATGTTGGCCGAGAAGGCTGTCTTGCGCAGCACGATGCCCATCTCGTCGCAGATCGAGCCCAGCAGATGACGGAACAGCTCGAGTTCAGCCGGAGGAACTTGTATTACGGCGTCCCGCCGGGAACTCTTGCGGGAACGCACCTTGGTTGCCTCCCGTGGCCGGCCCTTCATGGCCGGGCCTTCTTCAGCGTGGGCGGTTTCCTCTCCTTGGCCGGGGGCGGCGTGACAGGTTTCGGGGGGCTTCCGACCTGGAAGACGCCTCCGGGGGCGACCGGCAGCTCTTGTTCCCGCCCGGCCTCCGGTTCCGGCGGCGCTTCGGCGATTTCTTCCTCGACCGGCGCGCACCGGGTGACTTCGATGCCAAAGCTGGCTACTACGGCCCAGCCGTCCGGCTGGCGGTGCTGGAGGAGCCAGGAGCCGCTCTGCTTGTCCGCGCGCAGGCGCCATTCGCGGTCCGGGGCGGCGACGAGGGGCTCGCGCACGCGGATGGGCTGCGCACTCACTTCCCGGATCATCCAGCTCTCGCCTCCGGTCATCGTTTCAAACCGCTCGTAGCGGGCGCCGGCCTCATTGGGGTGGAGGCGGTCGATCAACACCACGCCGCTGCGCGCGGAGTCGAACCAGAACTTGTCGACGACCGCCACGCGTGTATCGTCGAAGATATTGCGGCGGCGCCAGATCTTGCCGCCGTCGGTGGTCAGCAGAAAGAAGGGATCCCGCGGCTCGAAGTCCATGACGTGTCCGGAAACCCAGCCATGCTCAGCGTCGTAGAAAAAAATCCGGTCCAGGCTGGCCCCGCGAAGCCTTTCGTGGGGCTCGGTCCAGCTCAAGCCGCCATCTTCACTGGCGAGCAACACCGAATACATCGTTGCCGAACCGTTATGCAGGCTGCCTGACAAGAAGAGCTTGTTTTCGACAGGCTGCACCGAATTGAGCTGCAGGTAGATGGGGCAGGGGACAGCCGCCGTGCAGCTCATGGCGAACCAGGCGATGTCGTCGTTGGTGCACTCGAACGGAAGCACGATCGGGTTGCCGGAGAAGCGGAGAACCGGTTTTTGCGGAGCCTCGGCCTCCTGGCCCAGCGCCGGAATGATGAGGGCCGCGGCCAATGCGATGAGCAAGCGAGCCATCTGCTCCTACCCAAATTGTATCGCCGGCCGCCTGAGACAATCCCCGTGCCGGCGCCACTATCCCATCGAGAGTCGTATTTTGGCCGGGCTGCCGCCGCTGAACCTCTTTCCTCCTCCAGAAAACCATGACTGTGGCGGCAGCCTCTTTCCGGATGCTCCCGGTTCCGCGTACTCTGGGAATAGCATGACGTGGAGGCGATGGCTGGCGCAGCTCGTCGGTAAACCGCCGGAGCCGCTGACCGGCGCTCCGGCCGTGCGCCGGCAAAAGAGGTACACAGGAGAAGCGGGCTACGTCTACGAATACTACTTCGAGGGCTACCGCGTCGCCAAACGGGGTGGACAAATGGGAACCGAGTTTATCTTCGACGTCGCGGCGGACCGCCGAAGCTCGTTCCCGGTCGCGGTGTTCCTGGCCGACGACGCCGTGCATGCCTGGGAGCGTCAACACGGCCGGGAGTTAAACTACACTGAGCGGTATGCAGTGGTGAAACTGGCCCTGTTCCGCGCCTTCGACGAACGCGAGGGTCCGAAGCAGATGCGCCGCCAGGTGCGGGTCGGCGCTGCCGAGGTTGAGAGCCTGCTCGGCGTCCTGGGTATTGACTGAGCGAACGCTTTGACATGTTGAAATCGATTTCGGAAGGGGGTATAGTGGCAGCGTGCATTTCGTGATAGACTAGTGCCACACGGCAACCGGCGGTTGGGCGCCGGAGCTGGGAAAGCGAGCCCATCGGAGAGGAGTGGCCCAATGGCAAGACAAAGCATTCACAAGAAACTGGAAAAGGTGCGTCCGCCCCGCGTCCATATCACCTATGACGTGGAGGTCGGCGACGCGATCGAAGTCAAAGAGATCCCCTTTGTTATGGGCGTTCTCGGCGACTTCACCGGCAGCCCGCGCGAACCTCTTCCTCGTCTGAAGGACCGCAAGTTCGTCGAGGTGACGCTGGACAATTTCGATAGCGTCATGGAGGCGATGAAGCCGCATTTGGCCTTTTCGGTCGAGAACAAGCTCAGCGAGGACCCGGAGGCGGCCAAGCTGAAGGTGGATTTGGACTTTAGAAAGCTGGAGGACTTCGAACCCGAGCAGGTGGCCCGGCAAATCAAGCCGTTGCGCGAATTGCTCGAGTTGCGGACCAAGCTGGCAGACCTGCGCGGCGGCCTCCAGGGGAATGAGAAGTTGGAGGAGTTGTTGCTGGATGCCGTCACCAACACGGAAAAGCTGGAGAAGCTCCGGTCGGAGCTCGGACGTCCTGAGGAGGGAGAGTAGCCATGGCTGAGGCGAAGAAGCAAGCTGAAGCACGTACGGAAACCCGTGAAGCGCAACCCGCGGCCGAAGTAAGCTTGTTGGATCAGATTGTCGAAGAAGGACGTTTGGCTCGCGATCCGGCGGCGGCGGCCCGCGGCCGCGACCTGGTGAAGGAATTCGTTGCCCAGGTGCTCGAGGGCTCCATGACCGTCTCGGCCGACGCGGAGGCGATGATCAACGCCCGGATCGCCCAGATCGACCACCTGATCTCGATTCAGCTCAACGAGGTTCTGCATCATCCCGATTTTCAGAAGCTCGAGGCCTCCTGGCGCGGCTTGAAGTACCTGCTGGACCAGACCAACACCAGCGAGATGCTCAAGATCAAGGTCATGAACGTCACCAAGAAAGAGCTTCTGCGCGACCTCCAGCGGGCGCCTGAGTTCGATCAGAGTGCTCTGTTCAAGAAGGTCTACGAAGAAGAGTTCGGCGTCTTCGGCGGCCAGCCGTTCGCCGCCCTCATCGGTGATTACGAGTTCGGCCGCGGCCACGAAGACATCGAACTGCTCGAGAAGATTTCTCAGGTCGCGGCGGCGGCCCACGCGCCCTTCCTGTCGGCGGCTTCGCCTCAGTTCTTCAACCTGGACAGCTTCACCAACCTCGGCGCTCCGCGCGATCTGGGCAAAGTCTTCGACTCTACCGAGTACGGCAAGTGGAAAGGCTTCCGCCAAAGCGAGGATTCACGCTACGTCGGGCTGTGCATGCCGCGGGTGCTGATGCGCCTGCCGTACGGCAAGGACAACGTCCCGGTGGAGGCGTTCAACTATGAGGAAGGCGTCGACGGCACCGATCACTCCAAGTACCTGTGGGGCAACGCTGCCTATGCGCTCGGCGCCCGGCTGACGAATGCGTTCTTCAACTACGGCTGGTGCGCCGCGATTCGGGGTGTGGAGGGCGGCGGCCTCGTCGAGGGCCTGCCGGTGCACAACTTCTACACCGACGAGGGCGACGTCGCCATGAAATGCCCCACCGAAGTCGCCATCACGGACCGCCGGGAGAAGGAGCTGGCCGATCAGGGCTTCATTCCGCTGGTGCACTGCAAGGGGACGGACTACGCCGCCTTCTTCAGCGTGCAGAGCTGCCAGAAGCCGAAGGTGTATGACAAGGAGCAGGCGACGGCCAACGCCCGCATCGCCACCCAGTTGCCCTACATCCTGGCCATGTCGCGCTTCGCTCATTACCTCAAGGCGATGATGCGCGACAAGATCGGCAGCTTCATGTCGCGCTCCGACTGCGAGTACTTCCTGAATCGGTGGATCACCCAATATGTGACCGAAGACGACAACGCCAGCCCCGCCACCAAAGCGCAGTTCCCGTTGCGTGAGGCTCGCGTTGAGGTCACCGAAGTGCCCGGAAAACCGGGGGCCTACAAAGCGGTGGCGTTTCTGCGACCACATTTTCAGTTGGACGAGCTGACCGTGTCACTCCGCCTGGTGGCGGAGCTGCCGCCGTCGGCCCGAGCATAGGTTTCGGGGGCGGGCTCGGCGGCTTTCACAAAGCGCAGGTCCGCTGCCGATTGAACAGCTAAGGAGGATATATACGAATGGCCGTTGATTATTTTCTGAAATTCGACGGAATCGAGGGCGAGAGCCAGGATGAGAAGCACAAGAACGAGATCGAGATCCTGTCCTGGTCCTGGGGGATGACCCAAACGGGCACTTCCGGCTATGGCGGGGGCGCCGGCGCCGGCAGGGTCAATGTGCAGGACGTGACGTTCTCGAAACGTGTGGACAAGGCCAGCCCCAAGCTGATGGAGAAGTGCGCCACCGGCGAGCATATCAAGAACGCGATCCTGGTCGCCCGCAAGGCCGGCAAGGAGCAGCAAGAGTACCTCAAGCTGAAGTTTACCGATGTGATCGTGTCCAGCTTCAGCACCGGAGGTTCCGGCGGCGACGAAATCCCGCTGGAGCAGATCAGCTTGAATTTCGCCAAGTACGAGGTGGAATACCGCGAGCAAAAGCCTGACGGGACACTCGGCGGCACCATCAAGTCCGGCTACGACATCAAGGCGAACAAGAAGCTCTAGCAGGGGTTTCGCCCCAGAAGACACGAGCCTGCTGCAATGACCGCCGCCGAGCTGTTTCGGGCCGGCAAGTTGGGGGAGGCTATCGAGGCAGTGGGTGCGGAGCTACGGCGCAAACCCGCCGATACGAAGCTCCGCACTTTTCTGTTCGAGCTCCTTTGCTTCGCCGGAGAATATGACCGGGCCCAGACGCATCTCCAGGTGCTGGCCGGCACCAGCGCTGACGCAGCGGCCGGGGCCCTCCTTTATCACGCTGCGCTGCACGCCGAGCGCCGGCGCCAGGAGATGTTCGAGAAAGGCGAATACCCGGGCGCGGCGGAGACCGGCGGCGCCCCCTTGCCTGTTTCCGGCGCACTGAACGGCCAGTCTTTCGAATCTCTCGCCGACGCCGATCCGCGCGTCGGCGCGCGGTTAGAAGTGTTTGCCGCCGGGAATTTCCTCTGGATTCCCTTGCAACAGATTTCCTTGCTGGAGATCGAACGGCCGCGGCGCCTGCGTGACTTGCTCTGGACGCCCGCCCGCCTCCGCGCCGGGCCCGGCTTCCGGGAGTTCGACTTCGGCGAGGTCCTCACGCCGGCGCTGGCTCCGTTGAGTTGGAAACACCCTGACGACAATGTCCGCTTGGGCAGGGCCACGGTGTGGGAGGAGGACGAACAGTGGGAATTCGTGCCCTTCGGCCAGAAGATACTCCTGGTCGACGGTGAAGAATTCCCCTACTTGGAAGTCCGGAAGCTTGAGATTCGGGCCACCGAGACGGCTTCCTGATTGCCATGCCGCTGCGCGAAGACCTTCTCGAACCGATCCCGGGCGATAATCCGAGCGGCGCGAACCTTCGCTACGCCCCCGTCTACGACCAGATCAAAGAGGCCCGCCGCCAGGAAGATGAGCTGGCGCAAGGTATTTGGACCCGCGAGGTCAAGAAGGCCAACTACACCCAAGTCATCAAGCTGGCGGGCGAGGCGTTAGCCACGAAGAGCAAGGACCTGCAACTGGCGGCGTGGCTGACCGAGGCGCTCATCTACGAGCAAGGCTACTCGGGGCTGCGCGAAGGCCTGGACTTGATGCGCAGCCTCCTGACTGACTTCTGGGACACGCTATATCCGGAGCTCGAGGACGGCGACCCGTTCATGCGGACGGGCATCCTGGACTGGATTGGTTCGCACCTCGATGACGCCGTCAAGAGCGTTCCTTTAACCCGCAACGGTCTGGACTGGTTCCGGTACAAAGACTCCCGGACGGTCGGCTATGAGGAGGACTGCGGCGGCGACACCGAAAAGCTCGAGGCGCGCAACGCCGCCATCGCCGACGGCAAGATCCCCGCCGAGGAATTCGACGCCGCAGTGAGCGCCACGCCCAAGGCTTTCTACGTCGAGCTGAACGAGGATCTCGACGCGGCGCTGGCCTCTTTGCGATCGCTGGAGGATCTCACGGACGAAAAATTCACCGAGGAACCGCCGAGTTTTAGCGGGCTCCGGTCCGCACTCGAGGAGGTCCAGCAGACTGTCCGCGTTCTGCTCGCTAAGAAGCGCGAACAGGAGCCCGAGCCGGAAGCCGTCGCCGAGCCGGAGCCGCCGCTGGAAGAGGCTGTCTGGGCGGCGGAGGCCGAAGCCGCCGTGGTTACGCCGGCGCCAGTCCCTAAGGCGGCCGTGCAGGCGATCACTCTCGAGCCGGTTGACCAGGAGGACGCGATCAACCGGATCGTCGCCGTCGCCAGGTTTCTTCGCCGGGAAAACGCGTACAGCCCCGTGCCCTACCTGATGCTGCGCGGTCTTCGCTGGGGTGAACTCCGTGGCGGCGGCGCGAGCGTCGATCAAATGCTGTTGGAGGCGCCGCCGACCGAGATCCGGCAGCAGTTGAAGCGCCTCTCGCTGGAAGGGCGATGGGAGGAAGTGCTGGAAACGGCCGAGACAGCCATGGGCATGCCCTGCGGCCGGGGATGGCTCGATCTGCAACGCTACGCGGTCCGCGCCTGCACGGAGCTCGGCAGCTGGTACGACCCCATCGCCAACAGCATCCGCTCCGAGCTCCGGGCGCTGTTGGCCGACTATCCCCAATTGCCCCAGATGACGCTCATGGACGACACGCCCACCGCCAACAACGAAACCCAGGCGTGGCTTTACGAAATTGCGTCCCCTCCGCGGCCTCCGGAGGCGGCTCTGGCGGCGCCGGCCGCGACCTCCGGCAGCGGCGAACAACCCGAGGGGGATTCGGGCCGCCGGGATGCGCACGAGCTCGCCATGGAGGCGCTTCACTCCGGGCGTCCCGATGAGGCCATGAACATTCTTGCGGCTGAGATCGCGCAGGTCCGCAGCGGCCGCGAGCGCTTCCGCCGGCGGATGCAACTGTCGCAGATTTGCCTGGCTTGCAATAAGGAGCTGATCGCCTTGCCGATACTCCAGGACCTGGCGGCCGAGATTGAAAAGCGCCGCCTGGAGGAGTGGGAATCGCCGGACCTGGTGGCCTACCCGCTGGTTCTGCTGTATCGGTGCCTGGCGAAGCTCGGCCGCACGCCCGAGGAGATGCAGGCGGTCTATGAGAGGATCTGCCGCCTGGATCCCGTCCAGGCCATGTCGTGTGTGCAATAGCCTATGGCGCGTCACGAACTGGAACACGCGGTCACGCTGTCGGTCATTGACCGCCTGATTGACGAGGAGCCGAAAAAGCAGACGGAGGAACTGCCCACCCGGGCCAAATCCCTGCGAAAGCTGAAGGATTCGCTCAAACGCGATCTGGAGTGGCTTCTGAACACCCGCCGCAACCCCGACCTCGAGGAGGGCGTATACCGCGAGGCCGAACGGTCCGTTTACGGCTACGGGTTGCCGGACATTACATCGCTGGGTTATGCCTCGACGCGCGACCAGGCCCGCTTGCGGCGCGCCCTGGAAAGCGCGATTTCCACCTTCGAGCCGCGCATCCTCGGCCCCAGGGTTTCCATGGAAGTGTCGCCCAACATGGCGCGGGGCATCCGTTTCCACATTCAGGGCCTTCTCCGTGTGGACCCTGCTCCCGAGCCGGTGGTCTTTGACACCGTGCTCGAGTTGCCCGCCGGCCATTACAGCGTGAAGGGTGAATAAACAGATGCGCGACGATCTGCTCAGCTATTACGAGCGCGAACTCACCTTCCTGCGCCAGATGGGGGCCGAGTTCGCCCAGAAATATCCCAAGATCGCCGCGCGCCTGGTGTTGGAGCCTGATCGGGTCGAAGATCCTCACGTCGAGCGGCTGGTGGAAGCCTTCGCCTTCCTCGCCGCCAGGGTCCACCTGAAGATCGATGACGAGTTCCCGGAGATTACCGACGCCCTGTTGAACATTGTGTACCCCCACTATCTCCGGCCGATTCCCTCGATGTCGGTCGTTGAGTTCCACCTGGACCCCGAGCAAGGCAAGCTCAGCACCGGCCTGGTGATCCCGCGCCACGCCATGCTGTATTCGCGCCCTTTTGAAGGCGCGCCCTGCAAGTTCCGGGTCTGCTATGAAACGACGATTTGGCCGGTGCGCGTCGCCGCGGTCGAATGGAGGACGCCGGATCGCTTCGATCCGCCGCTGAGAGCGCCCGGCTCGGCCGCCGCCTTGCGCATCCAGCTGGACTGCCTGCCGGACATCTCGTTCGAACAGCTTGACCTTAGCAAACTGCGTTTTTATCTGAACGGCGAAAGCAATCTGGTCCACACGCTGTACGAGCTGCTGTTAAACAATTGTTCGGCTATCCTGCTCCGGGATCCCTCGCCCGGCTCCCGCGTCGCGCCGTTGTGGTTGCCCGCTGAGGCCTTGCGCCCGATCGGCTTCGGCGAGGACGAGGACGTTCTGCCCTACCCGCGCCGCTCCTTCGTCGGCTACCGCCTGTTGCAGGAGTATTTCAGCTTCCCCGAGAAGTTCCTCTTTGCTGAGCTTTCCGGGCTCGAGCGGCTGGCTTTGGCCGGCTTTAGCACCAAGGCGGAGATCATCTTCCTGATCACGCCTTTCGAGAGAGCGGACCGCCAGCAGTTGCTCGAAGTCGGGGTGACCTCGCAGACCGTCCGGCTGAACTGCTCCCCGGTGGTGAACCTGTTCCCGCAGACGGCCGAGCCGATCCTTGTTGACCAGACAAAGTTCGAGCACCCGGTCGTGCCCGACGTGCGCCGCCGCCACTTGTTGGAAATCTACTCGATTGACGAGGTCATCTCCACCCGGCGGGACTCGCAGGAGGTCATTCGCTACGAGCCGTTCTATTCCTACCGGCACGGCGGCGCCCGCAACGGCTCGAAGATGTTCTGGCACGCCCGCCGCCAGCCTTCCACCCGGCCGAACGATGAGGGTACCGAGGTCTTCCTCACCTTGGTCGACCTGGACGGACGCCCCGCCTGTCCCCCCACCGAGACGGTAACCGTCCGTTGCACGTGCACCAACCGGGATCTGCCCCACCGTCTCCCATTCGGAAGCGAGAGCGGCGATTTCGAACTCGAAGGAATGCCCGCCGTGCGGCGGATTGTGGCCCTGAAAAAGCCCACACCCACCATGCGCCCGCCTTCCGGCAAGGGCGCCTTCTGGCGGCTGATCTCCCATCTGTCGCTCAACTACCTTTCGCTCGTCGAGGAGGGCCGCGAGGCGTTGCAGGAAATCCTCCGGCTGTACGATTTCACCGGGTCGCCGTTCCTGGAGAAGCAGGTGCGGGGCATTACGCGCGTCGCCAGCCGGCGGCACTTCGCTCCCGTGCGCTCGGAGCACGGCATCGTCTTCGCCCGCGGCCGCCGCGTGGAGATCGAACTCGACGAGGAACAGTTCGTGGGGGGCGGTGTGTATCTGTTCGCCAGTGTGTTGGAGCGGTTTCTCGGCTTGTACGCCTCGATGAACAGCTTCAGCCAGTTGGTGGCGCGGACGCGGCAGAGAAAGGAGCTTTTGAAGGAATGGCCGCCCAGAGCAGGGGATCAGGCACTGATCTAGCGGAGCGGGCTGAGTGCACGGCGCTGGCGAAGAGCCCGTACACCTATGAGTTTTTCCAGGCTGTGCGGCTGCTGAAGCGGACCGGCCAAGGCGTCGGGCCGGGCCACTTCACCCATCCCTCGCGCGAAATCGTGCGCTTCTGTGCTCATCAGTCGACCGCGTTTCCCGCCAGTGAGATTCAGTCTTTCGAGCTCGGCGACTCCGGCCCCCCGCGGATGGTGGTGAATTTCATGGGGCTGACCGGTCCCCAAGGGGTGTTGCCTCTGGCTTACACGGCGCTCGTCATTGAGCGCTTGTCCGAGCGTGACGCCACCATGCGGGACTTCTTCGACATCTTCAATCACCGCATCATTTCGCTGTTTTACCGGGCCTGGGAAAAGTACCGCTTCACGGTCGCCTATGAGAGCGGAGAGCGCGCCGGTCTGTCCCATAATCTGTTGGACTTGCTGGGCCTCGGGACCGCCGGCCTGCAAAACCGGCAGCCGGTGCCGGACGAATCCCTGATCTTCTATTCCGGGCTGCTGTCGCAGCGGCCTCGGTCAGCCGCGGCGCTCCGGCAGGTGCTGCGCGATTACTTCGACGTGCCTGTCCGGATCGAGCAGTTCGCCGGCGCATGGTATCCGCTGGCGGCTGCCGACCAATGCGTGCTGGAGGATCGGGAGACCCTCTCCGGCTGCCTTGGCGTCGGCACGGTTGTGGGTGACGAAGTGTGGTATCAGCAGTCCCGGGTGCGCATTGTCATCGGCCCGCTGACGCTCGAGCAGTATTTGGATTTTCTGCCCGGCGGGAGCGCTTTCGAGCCCCTCCGGACCTTTACCAGATTCTTCGCCGCACAGGAACTGGATTTCGAGGCGCAGCTTGTGCTGCGACGGCAGGAGACCCCGCGCTGCGTCCTGGGTGAGGAGGGAGCCAGGGCTCCGCGGCTTGGTTGGGTCACCTGGGCGAGCTCGGTTGCCATGGACCGGGATCCGGCCGACACCGTGCTTCGGTTATAACCATAGGGGAGTTAAGCCAATGAGCGTGAACCTGAAATCGTTGATCGGCAAGCTCAACGCCACCACGCGGAACGCCTTGGAGGCCGCCGCGGGGTTGTGCCTGTCGCGCACCCACTATGACATCGAGATTGAACACTATCTGTTGAAACTGCTCGATGCCACCGACAGCGACCTGATGCCCATTCTGCGCCAGTTCGGCGTCGATAGCTCGCGTCTGTCGAAGGAACTGACCCGCAGCATCGATAAGCTGAAGTCCGGCAATGCGCGCACGCCGGCGTTCAGCCCGACCTTGGTCAAGATGCTGACGGAGGCCTGGACGATCGGCTCCATCGACTACGGGGCCGCGCAGATTCGCACCGGCTTCACCATCCTGGCGCTGGTGGCCAACGATGAGCTCGCCCGGCTGATGCGCGAGGTCAGCCGCGAGTGGGCCAAGATCGAGCCCGTCGAGCTCCGCAAGGGCTTTGCCGACATCGTGGCTGCCTCCAGGGAGGAGGCCGCGGCGGCCGCCGCCCCCGGCGTGACGCCGGAAGGCGCGCCGAGGGCCGCCGGCAAGGCTCCCAATCTGGAACAGTTTACCGTCGACCTGACCGAAGCGGCACGGCAGGGCAAAATCGACCCGGTGCTGGGGCGCGACGTTGAGATCCGGCAGATGATTGACATCCTGCTGCGGCGCCGCCAGAACAACCCCATCCTCACCGGCGAGGCCGGGGTGGGTAAAACCGCTGTCGTCGAAGGTTTTGCTTTACGAGTCGTCGCCGGCGACGTGCCTCCGCCGCTGCGAAACGTCACCATCCGCACGCTGGATCTGGCTTTGCTACAGGCCGGCGCCGGCATCAAGGGAGAGTTCGAAAACCGGCTGAAGGGCCTGCTGGAAGAGGTGAAGGCGTCGCCGACGCCGATCATTTTGTTCATCGATGAGGCCCATACCCTGATCGGGGCCGGCGGGCAAGCGGGCCAGGGCGACGCCGCCAACTTGTTGAAGCCGGCTCTGGCCCGCGGCGAGCTGCGGACCATCGCCGCCACCACCTGGTCGGAATACAAGAAGTACTTCGAAAAGGATCCGGCGCTGACCCGGCGCTTCCAGGTCGTCAAGGTCGAGGAGCCGACCGAGGAGCAGTGCATGGTCATGATGCGCGGCATCGTTTCCTCGCTCGAAAAGCACCACAAGGTGCGCATCCTCGACGAGGCCGTCAAGGCGGCCGTGTCCCTTTCCCACCGGTATCTGGCCGGCCGCCAACTGCCTGACAAGGCCGTCAGTGTATTGGACACGAGCTGTGCGCGGCTCGCCTTGAGCCATAGCGCCACGCCGGGCCCGATCGAAGACGCCATCCGGCGGCTGGACGACCTGAATGTGCAGGAGCGGGTGCTCAAGCGCGAGAGCGCCGTCGGCGGCGACCACCAGGAGCGGCTTCAGGAGATCGCCAGCGAGAAGGAGCAAGTGCAGGCGCGCCTCGAGCAGTTGCGCGCCCGCTGGGAGAAGGAAAGCGCCCTGGTCACGCGCATCCGCGAACTCCGCGCCCAGTTGGAAGAGATGGCCGTCGCCGCCCCGCCCGCATCCGACTCCGGCGATTCCCCGCAGGCGCAACCCTCCGCCGACGGGACCGCCCTTCGGGCCGAGATGGAAAAACTCACGGGCGAGCTGACCGTGCTGCAAGGGGATTCGCCGCTGATGCGCGTCACCGTGGATGAGCAGATCGTGGGCGAGGTGATCTCCGGCTGGACCGGCATCCCCGTGGGCAAGATGGTTAAGGACGAGGTCGCCACCGTGCTTTCGCTCAAGGAGCTCCTCGGCCAGCGGATCATCGGCCAAGACTACGCTCTGGAGGTCCTCGCCCAGCGGATTCAGACGTCGCGCGCCCGCTTGGATGATCCGGGCAAACCCGTCGGCGTCTTCCTGCTCGTCGGGCCCAGCGGCGTCGGCAAGACGGAAACCGCCCTGGCGCTCTCCGACCTGCTGTACGGCGGCGAAAGAAACCTGATCACCATCAACATGTCCGAGTTCCAGGAGGCGCACACCGTTTCGACTCTGAAAGGCTCGCCGCCCGGCTACGTCGGCTACGGCGAAGGCGGCGTCCTGACAGAAGCCGTCCGCCGCCGGCCGTACTCCGTCGTCCTGCTGGACGAGGTCGAAAAGGCCCATCCGGACGTGCTGGAGCTGTTTTACCAGGTCTTCGACAAAGGCGTGATGGAGGACGGAGAGGGCCGTGAAATCGATTTCAAGAACACCATCATCCTGCTCACCACCAATGCTTGCACCGACCAGATGATGCAGCTCACCGCCGATCCGGAAACCGCCCCGGAGCCGCCCGCCCTCGCCGCCGCCCTCAAGCCCGCGCTCAACAAGATCTTCAAACCCGCCTTTCTCGGCCGGTTGATCATTGTGCCCTACTACCCCATCCGCGACGAGGCGATGAAGAAGATCATCCGGCTCAAGCTCGGCAAGATTGTCCGCCGCCTCAAGGAGAATCACCGGATCGACCTGCATTACGACGACGCGCTGGTGGATGAAGTCGCCAGCCGTTGCACGGAGGTTGAAAGCGGCGCCCGCAACGTGGACAACATCCTCACCAACACCCTGTTGCCGGACATCGCCCGGCAGTTGCTCGGCAGGATGGCCGAAGGCGAGGCGTTGACCTCCATTCGTGTCCGCGTTGGCGAAAACGGCGCGTTCGTCTACGAGTAAATCACGGCGGCCGAGGTCGTCTCCGGCGACAGGCTGATGCCGGGTTCTTGCCCGCCGCCAGGGGAAAAGGAGAGTTCATGAGCGCCTCTGACACTGGATTCAGCACCGAAGGCCGGTTCTTTGCCCTCGACACGCCGCTTGGACCCGACAAGCTTCTGGTGACTTCCTTCACCGGCGAGGAAGGCATCTCCCGGATGTTCGAGTTCCACCTGGAGCTGGTCTCGACCGACTTTGCGATCGACTTCGACCGGATCGTCGGCGCCAACGTCACCTTGCGGATCCGGCTGGAGGATGATTCCGAGCGGTATATCAACGGCTACATCCGCCGCTTTGCGCAGTTGCCGGTCGAAGGCCACCTGGCGCGCTATGAGGCGGAGATGGTTCCGTGGCTTTGGTTTCTGACGCGCACCGCGGATTGCCGCATTTTCCAGGACCAGTCGGTGCCGGAGATCATTGAGGAGGTGTTCCAGCGCTTTGGCTTCCAGGATTACGAGAACCGGCTGCAAGGCAACTACCAGCCCTGGGAGTACTGCGTCCAGTACCGCGAAACGGCCGCCAACTTCGTCATGCGGCTGATGGAGCAGGAGGGCATCTATTTCTTCTTCCGGCACGAACAGGGCCGTCACTTCCTCGTCATGGGCGACAGGCCCTCCACTCATCAGCCTTGCCCCACCAAGGCCCGGGCCCGCTACCAGCACGCCGTCGGTCCCGGGGCCGAGCCGCTGGAAGACGTCATCATCGAGTTGCGATACGAGCAGCAAATGCGCCCCGGCAAGTACGCGCTCAACGACTACAATTTCCAGACCCCTTCCACCAGCTTGTTCAGCTCCATCGACAGCCGCATCGATCAGGGGGGGAACAAGCGTTACGAGGTGTATGACTACCCGGGTGAATACCTCAAGCGCGAGCGAGGAGACGCCGTCGTGCGGATTCGCATGGAGGAAGAAGAGACGCCCCACACCATCCTGTCCGGCGCCGGCAACTGCCGCGCCTTCGCCAGCGGTTTCCGCTTCGAGTTGACCGACCATGAGCGCCAGGATCTGAACGGCGAGTATGTGCTAACCTCGGTCAGTCACAGCGGCCGTTCCGAGCAGTATTACGCCGGCAGTGAAGCGCAGGGGACGAGTTACTCCAACACCTTCACCTGCATTCCCTTCGACGTTCCCTTCCGCCCCGAGCGCCTCACCCCGAAACCGATCATTCAAGGCTGTCAGACCGCCGTCGTCGTCGGCCCGGCCGGCGAGGAGATCTATGTCGACAAGTACGGCCGCGTCAAAGTGCAGTTTCACTGGGACCGTGTGGGCAGCAAGGACGACAACAGCTCCTGCTGGATCCGCGTGTCCCAACTTTGGGCCGGCAAGAACTGGGGCGCGATGTTCATTCCCCGGATCGGCCAGGAAGTCATCGTCGATTTTCTGGAAGGCGATCCGGACCGGCCGATCATCACCGGCCGGGTTTACAACGCCGAGCAGATGCCGCCGTATGACCTGCCCGCCAACCAGACGCAGAGCGGCATCAAGACCCGCAGCAGCAAAGGGGGCGGCGCCTCGAACTTCAACGAGATCCGCTTCGAGGACAAGAAGGGCCAGGAGGAGCTTTACATCCACGCCGAAAGGGATCTCAGCACCGTCGTCGAGGCGAACGAGAGCCGCAGCGTCGGCGGCAGCCGCTCCACCACGATTCAGCAGGACGACACGCGGGTCATCAAGAAGGGCGACAGCACCGACACGCTCGAGATGGGCAACCGCGAGGTCAAGCTGCAGATGGGCAACGACACGCTGACGGTCTCCATGGGCAACGTCAAGATCGAAGCCCCCATGGGAGAGCACAAGACGCAAGCCCTCACCGTCGTGATCGAAGCCACCACCAGCCTCAAGCTTCAGTGCGGCGCCAGCAGCATCCAGCTCCTGCCGGCGATGATGACGCTCAGCGCGCCGCTGATCAAGATCAATTGATCGCCGGGCCGGAGACTATGGGGCCGGCTCGGCCTTACTGGCGGGCGCGGGAAAGAAGCGCCGCACCATCGCCGTCCTGACCTGGAGGCGCTCGCCGCTTCCGGCCTTTGGCGGAGGGTCCAGCCGGAGCAGGATCGAGCCGTCGAGCTCGTGGCCGTCCTTGTCGAAGTCGAAGGCGAGCGTGCGGGGCCGCCCCGGGCCGGTCACCGGCAACCAGCGCGACGGCCGCCCCAGCGCCCGTTCCAGATCGGCCCTGTTGGCCACCCACGGCGCTTGCATCTCCACCTCCACCGTCGTCAGCAGCCCCTGGCCCGCCTCGAGGTCCTCAAAGTGGAGCCGGGCCTCCCGAATCCAGCTCTCGCGCGGCCGCAGCCGCCACAGCTTCGGGCCCTTTTCGACCGGCCGGCCGAGACGGGAAACAGCCTCGTCAGGTCCGAACGAGGCGCTCAGCATCACCTTCAGCAATTCCAGCAAGAAGACCGCTTCTTTCATCCATCCGCCTCCCCTACGGTCCTCCTCCCGGCGCGCCCGAGCCGGTCGCCTGGAACGCGTCCTCGGCCGCGTCGCCCTGGCGCCAGGCGTCCTCCTCTTCCGGGAGCGCGCGGTATCTCTCATAGGAGCCCTCGACGCCATTGTCCATGTCGTTGTAGACCTGTTCCCGGTGCGCTGCGCGGTCGCCGTAGACGGACGTGTCGACGCTCTCCCCCATCGCGCCCTCCGACGTCCCCGGTCCAGCCGGATTGCGCACTGCCGCCTCAGCCGCACTCTGAGGAATCCCCATCTCCCGGGCGATCTGGTCGGCCGACTGGCCCTGCGCGGCGCGATACTGCGCCGCGTTGAACCATTGCTCGCCGTGGCGTCCCTCGTGGTACACGGTATTGGTCAGCTCGGCGAAGCGCTCCTCGGTCATGGACCCGGCGAGCATGTCCCGGTTGATATCTACGCTCCAGGTTTGGAAATCAAGTTGCCCGAGCGTATCCGGGTCCAGAGGCGACGGGCGCAGGGTCAGCGGCGGCATGCCGGGCGGCAGCGCCGCGTTCAACGCCGCCTGCATCGCCGCCAGCCGCTCGCCGGGGGTCATCGAATCCCAGTTCTCATACACTTGGCGCATGGCGGCCGCAAACGCGGCCATTACGGCGGGGGTGCGCAAGCCGAAGCCGGCATCGCCGATCAAGACGGTCGGACAACCCATGGCGAACGGGTTGGGCGGGCCAGCGCCTTGGAGTATGTCGCCGATCCGGCATGCCATCCGGTTGTTGATCAGCACGGTGGTGCTGCCCAGGTAACAGATCTCCGCGCCATGCAGCGCGGGGGCAGGCGGCGCCACCGGTATCGGACAGGCGCAGACGTCGTCGATGGTCCGCCACGCCGGCAGGTTGCAGATCAGGACATTCACCGAACCGATGCCCGGGGCGGCGGGGATGCCGTGGCTCGTCATATCGGTGATGCGTGCTGCGGGGCGCATAAGCCGCTCCTCGGTCGGTCCCTTGCCGATTATAGCGGCTAATGGACTCCGGCGCGCGGAGCGGGGAGGCGGGTCTGTTGCCGCGTGTGCCGGGGTGCGTTTATAGCGCCAGGTGAGCCGGGTTGAGGTCGCGCTCGGTCGGCACGCGGTCCAGCCGGCCGAGTTTGTGGG
>FWPU01000498.1_pt1 | contig 59045 bp, 54 predicted proteins | sample 2228361 | NCBI WGS metagenome assembly FWPU01 (sample SAMEA103939777, study PRJEB20133) | metagenome
ACCGGTTTCGGTCGCCTTCGGCGCCGCCGGCGTCATGATCGCGCCGGGGTTGTGGACGGCCGCGATGACACGCCTCATCGAGGCCTCCACCCGCTATTCGATCACCCGCACGGCGATTGAATTGCTCTACCTGCCCCTGCCGGCTGAGCTCAAGAATCGCACCAAGGCCTTCGTGGACGTCTTCGTCGACCGCTTGGGCCGCGGAGTCGCCGCTGTGCTGCTGTTGGCGCTCGTGGCCTTCGGACTGGAGTCGTCCGCCCGCGTGCTCTCGCTTCTGATAGCCGGGCTGGCCGGCCTCTGGATCCTGCTCGCCGTGCGCGCCGACAGCGAGTACGCCGCCACCGTCCGGCAGCGGATCGAGTCGCGCCGCCTGGATCTGGAAGGCGCCCGGATCACCGTGCAGGATCCGGAAACACTCCGGCTGCTCGAGCAGGTGGCCCGGGGCTCGAACGAGAGGCAGGTCCTCTACGCCCTCTCGCTGCTGGCCGAAGCCCCGGGCTACGACCCGGCGCCCCTGCTGGTCGAGATCGCCGCTAGCCCCTCCGAGGCCGTTCGGGCCAAGGTCTACGAGACGGCGCGGCGCACCGGGTTTCAGGGTCTGCTCGACAGGGCGCTGGCCGAGCTGAGCGGCCGGCGCGTACCAGCCGATCTGGCGCGTGCGGCCGTCTCCTATGTCCTGGCGGTGTCGCCCGACGTCACCCGAACGGCCGCGGCTCTGATCGAACACCCGGACTGCGGCGTCGTGGCGGCCACGCTGGCCGCGCTGGAGGGCAACAAGCAGCTCGCTCAAGCGCTTGTCACCCGCGACTGGCTGCTGGCCGCCGCCGACAGCGACACGCCGGAACGGCGGGCGGTGGCCGCTTACGCGGTAGGCGTGCGTGGCGACGAAGGTACCGACGTGCTGCACCACCTGCTCGCCGATGCTCATGAGTCCGTCGTCGCAGCGGCCTGCCGTGCCGCCGGCCGCCTCCGCAACCGGGACTACCTCCAGGCAGTCGTCTCACATCTGTCCAAGACCAACATCCGGCGCGCGGCGATCGAGTCGCTGGTCCGATTTGGTGAACCGGTCTGTGAGGCTTTGGGCCGGATATTGGAGGACCCGGCGACCCCCTTGTCCGTCCGGACGCAGATCCCCAGGGTCTTGGCGCGCATCGGCGCCCAAACCAGCGTGGATGTGTTGCAGCGGCATCTCGATTCGCCCGACCCGATCCTCCGAACCGCTGCCCTGAAAGGCCTCAACCGGCTCCGCGAGGCCGCTCCGGAGCTCGACTTCCGCAGCGACCAGATCCGCCGACGGATCCGCGATGAGGCCCGCTCTTACTTCGAGCTCTACGCTGCGCTGGTTCGGTTTCGCCAGGCCAGTCCCGGCGGGAAGGCGGCAGCGCTGCTGGCGCGAACCCTGGAGGAACGCCTGCGGCGGACTATCGAGCGCCTCTTCCGGCTACTGGGACTCCGCTACCCGCAGAAGCAGATCCACGCCGCCTACCTGGCGCTCAGCCACCGCCGGCCGGGGAAGTTTGCCGCTGCGCTGGACTTCCTAGACAATATACTGGACCACGACTTGAAGTCCATCCTCGTGCCCATGATCGACGGCTCGCCGCATCTGCTGGAGATCGGCCGGGAGCAGTTCGGAGTCGAGGTCCCGGACCTCGAGACAGCGCTTCGGCATCAGATCCGCCAGGGAGACATGTGGCTGAAGTGCTGCGCCATCGCGGCGGCGGCCGAGCTGCGGCTCAAGGCGCTGGCTGGCGAAATCGCCGCCGCGGCCAGAGAGGGTGATCCGGAGGTGCGAAGGGTGGCCGAGAGCGCCGCCGCCCGGCTGGCGTGAGGGGGTCCCGCAGATGGCGGAGAGAGACATTGTCGAAAAGGTGATCGCGCTGGAAGCCGTCGAGCTGCTCAGCAGCCTGACGCCGGACCAGCTTGCGCGCATCGCCCTCATCGCCCGGGAGGTATCTTATCCGCCCGGCAAGCTGATTCTTCAGCCGAACCAGCCCCTGGAGGCGCTGTTCGTGATACTGGACGGCGCCGTCGAGATCAGCCGCAACGGTCAGACCCTCCATGTCGCCCGCCAGCACGAGGTGCTGGGCTCCTGGGCGCTGTTTGACGACTCGCCCTTGCCGGTCACCGCCAAGACCATCGAGGACACCGCCCTGCTGAAGATCTCGCGGGACGACTTCTACGACCTGCTGTCCGACAACATCGAACTGGCGGCGGCCATCTTCTCGACCCTGGTGCGCCGGTTTCGCAAGCTGATCGAGCAGTAGGCTGGCATGGTGCGCAGCAAGCGGGCGGGGCGGCTGGGATAATGACTTTTTGGCCGGTATGGGATGAGCGTGGCCCGACATTCAGACCCGGAGGCGGAGCTGGCGCGGCTGCGCCAGGAGCTGAGCGCCTGCAAAGCTCAGCTCGTCGAGGCGCACCAGATGATCTCGGTCGGCCAGTTGCTCACCGGCATTATCCACGAGATCAATACGCCCGTCGGTTCGATCCTGTCGAACAACCAGGTCGGGACCAAGGCGCTGGAGACGCTGAGGGAGCTGCTGGAAAAGGCCCGCCGCGAAGGCACGCCGCCGCCGCCGAAAGCCGTTCAGCTTCTGGAGACCCTGCTTAGCCTGGCTTCGGTGGACAAACTCGCCTGCGAGCGGATCATCTCAGTCATCCGGGGATTGAGGACGCTGGTCGGGGGCAAGGAAACCGACTTCGTCAAAGCCGATGTCAACGAAATTCTCGACAACGCCCTCAAGCTGGCGCGCTGCGAGTTCCGGCGCCGAATCCAGGTTGAAACCGATTACGGCGAGCTCCCCCGGGTTGAATGCGATCCCCATCAGCTCGGCCAGGTGTTCTTGAACTTGCTGGTGAATGCCGGGCACGCGATTGTGGGCGAGGGCCGGGTGGGTGTGCGAACGCGGCAAGAAGGGGAATTCATCCGTATCTCGATTGCCGACAGCGGCTGCGGGATCGCTCCGGAGCACCGCTCGAAGATTTTTTGCTCGGGCTTCACGACCAAGCCGCCGGGCGTCGGAACCGGCCTCGGCCTGGCGATTTCGCGGGAGATCATCGTCGACGGGCACGGCGGCTCGATCGAGTTTGAGACCGAGGAAGGGCGGGGTACGACCTTCCATATCCGCATCCCCGTCTCGCGCGCCGTCCCGGCGGCGGAGAAGTAATCGGAGAGGTACTGGCAGCGTGGAAACCAACAACGAATCAAGGATCGTGATCGTTGACGACGAGGAGATGGTTCTGACGAGTTTGAGCGCCTACCTGACGCTCGAGACCGACTACCAGGTCGAGACCTTTACCGATGCCGACGACGCCCTGGGATACCTCCGGAACTCCCTGGTGGACGTGGTCATCTCCGATTATCTGATGCCGAAGATGAACGGGATCCAGTTGCTGGCCAAAGCGAAGGAGATCCAGCCGGAGGCGGCTCGGATCCTGCTGACGGGCCACGCCGACAAGCAAAGCGCCATCGAAGCCATCAACAAGGTGGGCCTGTTCCAGTACATCGAGAAGCCGTGGGACAATGCCGCGCTGCTGTTGGTCATCCGTAACGGCTCGGAGCGGGCCCAGTTGCTGCGCAGCCTTCGCAGCAAGATCCAGCAGCTCGACGAGGCGCACTCGAACCTCAAGACGGCGCAGACCCAGCTCATCCGCGCGTTCCTCTGAGCGCGGCGGGCTCAGGCCTGGGATTTTTCCAGCAGTACTTTCAGCACCGGCGGAGTCACAAGGGTGGTCACGATGACCATGACCACCATCGCCGAGACCACGTCGGAGGAGAAGACCGGTACGCCGGCGACCTTCAAACCGGCGCCGATGCCGGTGAAGATCAACCCGACCTCGCCCCGGGGGATCATGCCGACGCCCACGACGATGCGATTGACCCCGCGGGTCAGCACGCCGAGGCCGCAGACCTGCTTGCCGAGGATGGCGGCCAGGGTGACGACGGCGGCGAATGCGAGCACGTTCACCGAGGTGAAGGCCCGCAGGTCGACACGCAGCCCCATCATGACGAAGAAGATGGGCGTGAGGGCGGCGCTGAACGGCCGGATCATCGATTCGATCGGCATCTCGCCCCGCTTCTCGTAGACTTCGTAGTCGCTGGGCTCCAGCACGAGCCCGGCGGCGAAAGCGCCCACGATCGGCGCCAGCCCCATCAGCCCGGCCACGGCCGCCATTAGGAAACAGAAGCTGAGGGCGATCACCAGCGGCACTCCATGGACCTTGAAGTGGAGCCCCACCCGGACGGCGTTGAGGTGCAGGAGCCGGCCGATGAAGATCGCCCCGACGAGAAACAGCACAGCCTTCAGGATGATCCCGGCGATCAGCCCGCCGCCGAGGTGGGCGGCGGTTCCAGAAGCGAGAGAAGTCACCAGGCCGGAAATGATGGCCAGCACGATCAGCCCGAGAACATCGTCGACGACGGCCGCGCCCAGAATGATCCGCGCCTCTTTGGTGTCCACCTTGTTGAGATCGCGCAATACGCGAGCGGTAATGCCCACGCTCGTTGCCGCCAGGGTGCCGCCGACGAACAGGTGCACGTACCACGGCTGCCCGGCCAGGAAATAGGCTGAGACGCCGTAGCCCAATACCATCGGCAGGATGACGCCCAGGCAAGCGACCAACAGGGCCGACAGGCCGACCTCCATCAGCTCCTTGAGATGTGATTCCAGGCCGACTTCGAACAGCAGCAGGATCACTCCGATCTCGGCGGCCACCTGCAAACCGGGCAGGTGCTTCCAGCCCTCAACCACCGCCACGCCGGCCAGCCCGATGCCGCTCAGCGCCATGCCGACGATCAGTTCGCCCAGCACCGGCGGCTGCCGCAGCCGTTCAAACAGCTCCGCCCCGAGCTTGGCCAGCACCATGATCGCCACGACGCTGAGAAGACCAACGACGAAGCCGGTGTCGTGGCCTGCGCCACCCGCTTCCTCGGCCGCCTGCGCTCCGGCGGCCCCGGCCGCGGGCAGCATCAACAGGCACGACATCTTTATGGTTCGCGCGAGCAAGAACTTCAATCCTCCCGTGGAATTTAAACGGAAACGATGCGGCGCGGCGTCCGCCGGCACTGCGCGGCGCCGTTGCGAGAAAGCGCGAAAGTACCCATTATCGCAGGCCGCGGAACAAGCCGGCCACGCCGCGCGCGCCGCATGTTATTCTGGGCAGGCTGAAATCCATGGCACGGCGTCCGGCGTTCCCCCGCATCTGCATCGCCCTGGGATGCGAAGACGTCAGTAGTCTGCTGACGCTTGCCCGGGCAGAAGCGGATGCCGGGGGCGACTTCTTCGAATTCCGGCTGGATTACTTGCAGCAGCCGGCGAAAGGCATCGAGGCGATCCGCAGGTTTCTCGGCGAGTGCCCGGCGTGCACGGTCCTGGCGACATGCCGCCGGGCGGAGAACCATGGGAGGTTCCAAGGCAGTATCAAGGAGCAGTTGGGTCTGCTCGAGGAAGCCGTCCAAGCCGGAGCGCGGGCCATTGACATCGAGATCGAGACCGCCGCCGCCGCGGCGAAGGCTGTCAAGGCCCTTGCCGGCGCCTGCGATGTGATCATCTCCTATCACAACTTCACGACCACCCCGGCGCTGGAGCCGGTGTTGCGGCGATTGCTGCGCGTACCGGCGGCGGCTTATAAGGTGGTGACCACGGCGCGCAAGCCGACCGACACATCGAGGGTGTTGTCGCTGGCCAGGAAGCACCGGCAGATTCCGCTGGTCGTGTTGTCGATGGGCGAGGTGGGATTTCCGAGCCGCGTTCTGGCGCCCGTGTATGGAGGACTATACACTTACGCGGCGCCGAGCGCCATCGAGGGAACGGCCGCAGGCCAGGTCAGCGCGCGCGAGTTGCGGCACCTGTACCGGATTGAACAGCTGAGCCGCACCACGAAGATCTACGGCGTGATTGCCGACCCGGTCGGCCACTCGATCTCTCCCGCGGTGCACAACCGCGCCTTCCATTGCCGCCGCCTGGATGCGGCCTATCTTCCGTTCCTCGTGCCGGGCCGGTATCTGAAGGATTTTTTCACGGCGGCGGACGAGCTGCCAGTGGCCGGCTTCAGCGTGACGATCCCGCACAAGCAGAAGGTGTTGCGCTACCTCGACATTGTCGATCCGCTGGCGCGGCGGATCGGCGCAGTGAACACGGTGTGGAAGAAGCTGGGCCGGTGGCGCGGGACCAACACCGATACGGAGGGAATCACGGCGCCATTGAGCCGGCGTCTACGCTTGAGAAATTCGGCAGTGCTCGTGGCGGGGACCGGGGGCGCCGCGCGCGGGGCGGCATTCGCCCTGGCGGAGCAGGGCGCGAGGGTCACCGTCGTAGGCCGAAATTTCGAACGCGCACGGGCGCTGGCTAAGGCGTGCGGCGGCGAGGTGATCGAGCGGGAACAGCTTGACAACCTTTATTTCGACGCCGTCGTCCATGCCACCTCGCTGGGCATGTATCCCAATGTGGACGGGTGCTTTTTCGAGGATCGAATACCGGCCGATGTGGTGTTCGACATGGTGTATAACCCGCTGGAGACGGTCTTGCTGCGCCGGGCGCGGGAACAGAACAAGGTGACAATCGACGGCTTGGAGATGTTTATCGAGCAGGCGGTGCGGCAGTTCGAGATCTGGACGGGGGTGAGCGCGCCGCGGCCGGCGATGGAGCGGGCGGCGCGGGAGGCACTGGCGTGCCGGCAGGCGCCTATAATCGAGAAGTAGACCGATGGGAAAAGATTTCAGCCGCAGGGAGCTGGCTCTTCTGGTTGGGGGCGCCGCCGTGGCGGCGGAGGTTGTCCGCTCGGCACAGGAGGGGCGTCCGTCGGATCCACTGGCGGCCGCCCGGACGGACATCCGCCGGGCGGTCGAGGAGATGGAGAAGTTCGATCTCTCGATGTTCACCGAGCCGGCGTTCATTTTCAAGCCGTAGGCGCGCAGTTCGGCGCCAAGCCCCGTGCGGAAGCAAAGGAGCGCCATGGCGCAATTCGGCGAGGATATCTTTTTCGCTACGATCACGGAGCTCAACGCGAAGCTGAAGGCGAAGGAGTTCTCGGTCAAGGAACTGACCCGCGCCTTCTGTGATCGGTTGGAGAAGCTGGGTCCGAAATACAATGCCCTGGCGCTCTCGTTGCGAAAACCGGCGCTGAAAAAAGCGGGCGACGTCGACGACGAGATTGAGCGCGAGCGGTTTCGCGGCCCGCTGCAGGGGATTCCCTACGGGGCCAAGGATCTGCTGGCCGTGGCCGGCCATCCCACCACATGGGGGGCGAAGCCCTATGCCAGGCAGGTCTTTGACCATGACGCCACGGTGATCAAGAAGTTGGACGACACCGGCGCCATCCTGGTGGGCAAGCTGGCGATGGTCGAGCTGGCTGGGGGCGGGGGGTACAAGTATCCGTCGGCGTCCCTGACCGGGCCGGGTCTGAATCCGTGGAATCCGAGCCGCTGGTCGGGCGGCTCGTCGAGCGGCTCCGGGGCGGCGGTGGCCGCGGGGCTGGTGGTCTTCGCCCTAGGGTCGGAGACGTCGGGCTCGATCCTGACGCCGAGCGCCTTCTGCGGTGTTACCGGGTTGCGGCCCACCTACGGGTACGTGAGCCGCTATGGGGCGATGCCGCTGTCCTGGACGCTGGACAAAATCGGGCCGATGTGCCGGTCGGCGGAAGACTGCGGGCTGGTGCTGCACGAGATCTCCGGGGGCGATAGCAACGATCCTTCCTCGGCGGGCAAGCGCTATTACTACTTCCCTGAATTCGCGCGGAGATTCACTGACCTGACCATTGGCTATGCGCCGGTCGATTTCGATGAGTGGGCGGAGGAAGCGGCGCGGCCGGTCTTCCGCGAGGCCTTCGAGGTGATTCGCGGCATGGGGTTCAAGGTTAAGGAAGTCGAGTTGCCCGACCTGCCCTACGGCCCGGTGACCGGAACAATCATCGACGCCGAGGGGGCGGCGGTGTTCGAACCGCTGATTCAAAGCGGCAAAGTCGATGAGCTGGCCGATGAGGAACAGATCGCGGGCCTGAAGGCGGGTTTGGAAATCGCTGCAAAAGACTATCTGCGGGCGATGCGAATTCGGAGCATCGTGCAACAGAAATTCCGCGAGCTGTTTGTCAGCGTGGACATCCTGGTGACCCCGACGCGGTTCTCCGTAGCGCCCAGCGCTCACGAACGGCTGGGGGGCGGGAAGAAGCGCCCGGAGCCCAAGTCGCGGGGCTTGCGCGACTTGATTCCGGCGGGCAACCTGGCGGGGCTGCCGGCCCTGTCGCTGCCGTGCGGGTTTGCCGAAGGGCTGCCGCTCGGCATCTCCCTCACCGGGAGGCCGTTTTACGAGAACACGCTGCTGGCGGTGGGCCAGGAATTTCAGAAACGGACGGACTGGCACCGGCGGCGGCCGCCCGCGGCGTAGAGGAGCGGGGTCACAGGCCAAGCCCGTTCAGAGTATGCTGAAGGCCGGCAGCCACCGCAGCGCCGGCGCAGGCCGCAATGAAGGCGGGAACGGCGCCCTTCCTTTTCCACTCTCCGTGGACGGCGTGAAAGCCCAAAAAGAGGAAGCTGCCGCCGGCCAAGGCAAGAAGCGACGCAAGCCAAGCTGAGCCGAACCAGGGGGCCAAAAGCGCCTCCAGCGCTCCGCCGGCGATCATTGGGGCCTGGGTGGCGGCCGCTCCGAGCAACGCCGCCGGCCACGAACGCAGTGATGCCCGGAGGATGACTCCAAGCGCCAGGCCTTCGGGAACCTTGTGCAGGGAAATTCCCCAAAACACCGCCCGGCCGAGACCGCCCGTGGTGGCGTCCAGCGACGCCGCTAGTCCCAGCCCGTCAAAGAAGCTGTGGACCGCCGCCGCCAGGATCAGGGGGGTGGCGAAGCCGTGGAGACGGGTGGGGCAATCGTCGTGATCGTGCGAATGGGAGCAGGCCGGACAGACAGCATAAACGTGCCGGTCCACGAGACGCAAGGCCAGGAAGCCGCCGGCGAGCATCCCGGCGCCGCCGAGCCAGCCGAAGCGGCCGGCCATTTCCGGCAGCACCCAGAACAACGCCAGGCCGGCCAGCACGCCGCCGCTGAAAGGCACGATCCGCAGCCGGCGGTCGGGCTTGCCTCCCAGCCAGATGCCGAAACCGGAGCTGGTCAGGACAGCGGCAGCGATCGCCGCCAAGCTCGTGGGGACTGAAGGGTTCACCGTTCGGGTCTGCGCCGACCCCCTCTCAATGTAGCCTCCCGGCGCGCGAGCCGGCAAATGCCGAGCGTGACGTCCAATTGACGGGGTGGCCGCCGCGTGATATAAAAACCCGTCATGCGGATTGTGAACTCTGTTCGTCGACGGGTGGCCGTTGTGCTCCTGGCGGCGCTGGCGCTCGCCGGCACCGCGCCAAGCGCTGCGGAGGAGAGAATCACGGCTATGGCCGTAGGGCACGAATACCGCCAGGACGACCTGCCGGCGATCGCAGCGGCGGCGGACGGTTCGATCTGGGTTGCGTGGCTGAGCTTTGTCGGGGACCGCGACGACCTCGGCGTGCGGCGTTGGCTCGACGGCAAATGGGGGAATCTCCAGTGGGTGCCCGGCACCAGCGGCGACTGCTGGCTGCCGCAGCTCGGGGTGGATGCCAGTAACCGGGTTTGGGTCGTGTGGTCGCAGATGGCGGAGAACAACTGGGATCTCTATGCGCGGTCGTACGATCCCGCAACCCATGAATGGGGGCGGCTGGAGCGGCTGACCGACCATCCGCTGCCGGACATCAATCCGCGGATGGCCTCAGACGGCAACGGCAAGCTGGTTCTTGTCTGGCAGGGATTCCGTGGCAGGAACAGCAACATTTTCCTGAGGACCTTCGACGGGTCGAGGTGGTCAGGGGAGGTCCGCGTCACCAACCGGCCGGCGAATGACTGGGAGCCGGCCGTGGCCATTGACAGCCAAGGCAACGCGTGGGTTGCCTATGACAGTTATAAGGACGGCGACTACGACGTGTTCCTGCGACGGGTGGCCGACGGGACTGTGCAGGGCGAGGAGATTGCTGTGGCGGCCACGCCGCGCTTCGAAGCCCGGGCGACGGTGACTGTGGACAGCGCGAACCGCGTGTGGGTCGCCTGGGAGGCGGGCCGTCCCAACTGGGGTAAGGACCAGGGGTATGTGATCCGCGACCGTCCGAGCGGAGCGCCTCTGGGGTCGTGGCGCGAGCCGCGGATCCGCTGCTTCGACAACGGCCGGTGGCGCGAGCCGGCGCAGCCGCTGGCCGAAGCGTTCGCGGGAAAGCACAACACTTACCAGCCGCACGTCTTCTCCGACGGGCGCGGCTCGGTGTGGGTGGTCGCCAAGACGCGGCTCGTGGGTCCGCCCAGGGAAAGCGGTGGCCGACGCGGGTATTTCGAATACTGGGCCACCCGCTACGAAGCGAACCGGTGGGCGCCGGCTTTCGCTTTGCCGCAGAGCAAGGGGCGCTCCTCCACTCGAGTCAACGCCGCCCTGGCGCGGGACGGCGCCTTGTGGCTGGCTTGGGCTACCGATAACCGGAGGGAAGGATATTACCACCGGCCGATCCGGCAGGAGGTGCTGGCCGGGCGCATCGATGCGCCGCCGCGGGCGGAGCCGCAATGGGGCTCGCCCGCTGAGGAACGCGTTGAGGTGGCCAAAGGGCACGACGACGAACCGGGCGATCTGCGGGCCATCCGTGCCTACACGGCTGAGGTGAGCGGAAGAAAGCTGCGGATCGTGCGGGGCGATTTTCACCGGCACACGGAGCTGAGTTGGGATGGCGGCGGCGGCAACGACGGCTCGCTGCAAGATTTCTACCGCTACATGATCGATGCCGGCGCGATGGATTTCGGCGCTTCCACGGACCACCAGGGCGGCGCCTGGCCGTACTGGTGGTGGTACACGCAGAAGATGGCGGACATGCACCACGTCCCTGGGGCCTATGTGCCGCTGTTCGGCTACGAGCGCAGCGTGATCTACCCGAACGGCCACCGCAACGTCTTCTTTGCTAACCGCTCGCAGTCGCGCGTGACGCCGTTCCACATGAAGGCGGGGGTCGAGCCGTACGGGCTGCCACCAGGCGCCGAAGGCGATGAGCCTGGCGTCGGCACCGGGGACGTGGCGGAGAACGACACCAAACTGCTCTACGACGAGATCCGGCGCCGAGGGGGCCTCGCCATCCCCCACACTTCCGGCACACGGATGGGCACGGACTGGCGCGACAACGACCCGGAGCTCGAGCCGGTGGTCGAGATCTTTCAAGGGTGCCGCACCAGCTACGAGAAGCTAGGCGCACCGCTGGTGGCGGATGTCGAGGCGGACAAGGCGCACATTGAACGGGCGGGCTACCGCCCGGAGGGCATGGTTTCCAACGCCTGGGCCAAGGGCTACAAGCTCGGCATCATCGCCTCTTCGGATCACGGCTCGACACACATCTCCTACGCCATGGTCTATACGGACGATTTCTCGCGCCAGGGCATCCTGGATGCAATCCGAAAGCGCCATACCTACGGGGCTACCGACAACATTATCTTGGACGTGCGGATGGGCGAGCACTTCATGGGCGACGAGTTCGGTCTGGAAGAGGCGTTGCCTTTACGGGTCAAGGTCGTGGGCCCGCGGAAGATTGTAAAGGTGGACATCATCAAAGATAATGAAATCATCTACTCGACCGCGCCCGGCCGGCGGGAGGTCGATTTCGAGTTCACCGACACCAGCGGCGTCGGCGGGCGGCACTTTTACTACGTGCGGGCGCAGCAGGAAGACCGGATGATCGCCTGGTCGAGTCCCATGTTCATTAACTATTCGCGATAGGAGTCCGTTGCATGCAGACAGTAACCACTCGGCGGAGTTTTCTCGGGGCCGGCGGGGCGCTGGCGGCGCTGGGGGCGGCGCCGGCTGGGGCTGTCCGTTCTTCAGCCGGGATGCTGAAGCTGGGGGTCGCGTCGTACTCACTGCGAAAGTTCTCCCGGGCCCGGGCCATCGAGATGCTGAAAGCGCTGCGCGTGGAGTACGTAAGCATCAAGAGCTTTCATCTTCCTTACGAGGGCAGCGCGGCGGAGACCAAGACAGGGGCGGACGAGTTCCGGGCGGCCGGCATCACCGTGCTGAGCGGCGGCAACATCGACCTGAAAGACCCGGCCACGCTGCGGGCGATGTTTGAATACGCCAAGGCGGCGGGCATGCCGATGATGGTGTGCGCGCCGAAGCGGGAGACTCTGGATGCGGTGGAGAAGCTCGTTCAAGAGTTCAACATCAAGATCGCCATCCACAACCACGGCCCGGAAGACAGGTTCTATCCCACCCCTGAGAGCGCGCTCAAGGACCTCGAGGGGCGCGACCCGCGGATGGGCGTTTGTATCGACGTCGGGCATACGACGCGGACCGGCGCCGACGTCGTGGAATGGATTCGCCGGGCGGGCCCGCGGCTGTTCGATCTGCACATGAAGGACCTGGCGGACTTGATGGACCGGACCAGCCAGGTGGAAGTCGGCCGGGGCGCCATGCCGGTCGTGGCCATTTTCAAGACGCTCAAGGCGATGAACTATCAGGGCGGGGTGATGCTGGAGTACGAGATCAAGGCCGACAATCCGCTGCCGGGGATGATCGAATCGATCGCTTACATGCGCGGGGTGCTGGACGGGCTGGCGGGTTAGGAGCCCCGAATAACACGGCCCGCGGTTTCTGCCAAGGGCTGTTAAGCGTCTCCGACGCGAGCGAGGGGAATTCCAAGCAGGACGGAGACCTTTTCGAGCCTGGCGATTTGGTGGCCGACGCCGAGGGCGCAGTGGTGTGTAGGGGCTTCGCGGCACCAGCGGTTGACAAACTCGGCGGGCGGCAGGCGGAAGCGAAGGCGGGAGTTGGTGTTGCCGATGCGGAGGATCGGGCCGGGAAGGGATTCGCCTTCGGCGGCGATCATTTTGAGATTTCCTTCGGCGGTCTGAGTCATGCCCAAGATCGTGACCGGTCCGCTCCGGACCTTGAATTCGACCGAGACGCCGTGGCCGCGCTTGCCGTGATACAGGCCCAGGCTGCGGAGGAGGGGGCGCTGGTCGCTGATGGCGAGGTGGCCGGGCCCGTCATGCCCCATCAGCAGGAAGCCTTCGCGGAAATCCATGGCGTAGAACTCGGTATAAGAGCCGCCGGCGCCGAGCCGGTCGAGGATCATCATCGCGAGGCAGTTCTTCAGGTCGCCTTCGCCGCCGGCGGGGATGCCGCGCGCCGTGAGCAGCGAGTTGCCGAGGATCATGCCGGCGGCGAGGCGTTCGTAAGGATTGCCGTCGAGACCGCGGTAGTAGTAGGCGAGCGCCTGCAAGTCAAAGTCTTCCACCAGCCGGTCGAGTCCCGCGGCGACACGGGCGGCCCAGTGGAGATCTTCGTCGGCAATGTCGGGGGCGAGATCAAATACCTCGCGGGCGTGGGCGAGCTTGGCGTCGATCTCGGCGCCGCCGGCCGCCTGGACGCGCTGGTCGAGGTCGCACATTTCCAGGATCTCGACGTGGGCGCCGGTCTGGGCGTGAACCATGGTGAAGTCCGAGTACATGTCGAGCATGCCGGGATAGGTATGCCCGAGGAAGCCGATGCGGCTTTGGCGAACGGCGTGCGCTGCGGCGGCGGCCCGGCACCAGTCCTCGATTTGGCCCCAAGCATCATCATCACCGTGCAGCATGCCGGAGACGACTTGGAAGCCGATCCGGCCCCGGGTGAAGGCGTTGGAGATCTCGGGCACGCAGCAGACCGAACAGTTGGCGAGCCACTCGGCGGTGTCGGTGTTTTCATAATCGAGCGCCGCCACCGGCTGAAGGTTCAACACGACGACGGGGACCTGAGCACGCTGGACCGCCGGCAGAACCTGTGAGGAGGTGGCGTAGGTGCCGGCGTAGCAGAACAGCACCTCGATGTCCTCGCGCCGGAACAGGCGGCCGGCCTGCTGGGCCGCCGGGGCGGAATCCACCAGGCCGGCCGAGACCACAGCCACGCCGAATCCCGCCAGGCGCTGCTCAATCTCGGCCTGATAGGCGCACAGCCGCTCGCGCAGCCCGGGGAACTGAGGCCAGTAGGCCGCCAATCCAATGCCGAACACTCCCACCTTCGCTCTTGGGACCATCGCACCACCTCCCATGGGACGAGCATCGGCGGCCACTCAGAAATCGCAGGGGGCCGCCAAGCAATCCAGTATCTCCTTTGCCGGGCGGTGAGCACACTCCAACACCTCGAGGCGCCGGCCGGCGCCTGCCGGAAGTGGTGGTGCTGGGCAAGCGGCTGCGGTTAGCCGGGTTTGGAGCCTTTCCTTTCCCTGGGCAGCAGCTTCTGGATCTCCTGGAGCTTCTCGACAATGATCATCTGCAAAATCAGAAACTTCGCCCGAATGGTCCGGATCTCGCTGATGTTGGAGGCACTGGGGGCGCGGTCAGTTCCGGTTCCTGTTGAGGCATTAGCTCCCTCCTGCGGAAGCGGTCAGGCTGCGACAGATCCTGACTGGAATGGACGAATTATATGAGCGGCCCTGTTCAGATTGCAGTGCCCAGCGGTTTGCCGCCCTCCCTGCGGGCAGTATACACCCTCTTTGGCTCCGGCGGCCGCGGATTTTGCGACAAATTAGCAGCCGTCAGCGGCCGGATTTGAGCTTCATGCGCTGTTCGCGGAGGACGGCCTTGCGGCTGAGCTTGATCTTGTTGCCTTCCAGGGCGAGGACCTTAACCAGGATCTGGTCTCCCTCCTTGAGCTCGTCCTTGACGTTACGGATGCGGTTTTCCGAGATCTCGCTGATGTGCAGCAGGCCGTCGGTGCCGGGGAAGATCTCGACAAAGGCGCCGAAATCGACGATGCGAACCACCTTGCCCAAGTACGTCTTGCCGACTTCGGCTACGGCGGCGATGTCGCTGACCATCTTCATCGCCCGCTCGGCTGAGTCCCGGTCGGAGGCGAAGATGTTGACCGTGCCGTCGTCGTTGACGTCGATCTTTACGCCGGTCGAATCGGTAATCCCGCGGATGACCTTGCCGCCCGGACCGATCAGATCGCGGATCTTGTCGGTGGGGATGGTCATGGTATAGATGCGCGGCGCGTACCTGGAGAGTTCCGGCCGAGGCCTGGCGATCACCGCCTCCATCTTGTCGAGGATGAACAGGCGCGCCCGGCGGGCCTGCTCGAGGGCCTCGCGCATCAAGGCGGTGCTGACGTTGGGGACCTTGATGTCCATCTGAAGGGCGGTGATGCCCTCGCGAGTGCCGGCGACCTTGAAGTCCATGTCGCCGTAATGGTCTTCGGCGCCGGCGATGTCGGTCAGGATGGCGTAGTCGTCGCCTTCCATCACCAGCCCCATGGCGATGCCGGCCACCGGGGCGGAGATCGGCACGCCGCCGTCCATCATCGCCAGGGTGGCGCCGCAGACGGTGGCCATCGAACTGGATCCGTTCGACTCCATGATGTCGCTGACGACCCGCATGGTGTACGGGAAGTCTTTCTCGTCCGGCACGACGGCCGACAAGGCGCGCTCAGCCAGCGCCCCGTGGCCGATCTCGCGGCGGCTGGCGCCGCGCAGGAAGGCCACCTCTCCGACGCTGAACGGCGGGAAGTTGTAGTGGAGCATGAAGCGCTTGGAGGTTTCCGTGGGGTCCAACAGCTCGATGCGCTGCTCGTCTTCCTTGGTGCCGAGGGTGCAAGTCACCAGGGCCTGGGTCTCGCCGCGGGTGAACAGGGCCGAGCCGTGGGTGCGCGGCAGGAGTCCGACTTGGATGTCGATGGGCCGGATCTCATCGAAGGCGCGCCCATCGGGCCGCCGCCGCTCCTTGAGCATCTCGTCACGGAAGATCCTCTCTTTCAAGCGGTCAAACAGCGCCCCAGCTTCCTCCTGCTGCTCCTCGGGGAACTCGGCCAGCGCCTCTTTCTTTAGCTGCTCGACCTTGCGATAGCTTTCCAGCTTGGAGTACTTCTCCGTGTTGAGAGCATCGGACAGCGGCGCCCGCCATTTGGCGGCGATCTGGTTGAACAGTTCTTCGTTGACCGGGGACGGGATGAACTCCCGCTTGGGCTTGCCGGCTTTGTCAACCAATTCGCGGATGCCGTCGATGATCTTCAGGCAGCATTCGTGGCCGAATTCGATGGCGCGGACGATGTCTTCCTCGGAAGCTTCGTCGGCGCCGGCTTCGACCATCACGATTCCGTCCTTGGTGCCGGCGACGGTGATGTTCAGGACAGCATTCTTGGTTTCCTCGTAGGTCGGGTTGGCGACCAGCTTCCCGTCCACCAGGGAGACGCTGACGGCGCCAACCAGGTGATAGAAGGGAATGTCGGAGATCGCCAGGGCGGCGGCGGCGCCGGCCACTGCCAGCGGAGCGGGGTCGCGCTCCGGGTCGGCGGACAGCACGTAGCCGATGATCTGGGTCTCACAAGCGAAGCCTGGGGGAAACAGCGGCCGCAGAGGCCGGTCCATCAGCCGGCAAGTGAGGATCTCCTTTTCCGACGGACGGCCTTCGCGCTTGATGAAGCCGCCGGGAAAACGGCCGGCGGCGTACGTGTACTCGCGGTAATCAACCGTGAGCGGGAAGAAACTGACCCCGGGTTTGGGCTCTTCGGTGGCGCAGGCGGAAACAAACACCACCGAATCACCGGAGCGGACGACGACCGCTCCGTTCGCCTGCTTGGCGATGGCTCCCGTTTCCAGGGTGATGGAACGACCGTTGAGGTCGATTTGGACTTTATGTTGCATGGGATTGCCCTCTGACGGCGCCGCAGGAACCCGTCCCGGGCGCGGGTTTATCAGCCTTTCTTGGATAATGGCCGATCGAGGAGACGGGAACAGAAACTTGGGGAGTGCGCCGGCCTTGGGGGCGGCGACCGGCAAGCAGGATTTCATTGCTCGCGGCGTCCAAGTTTTTGGGTTGCTCGAGGACGGTGGGGACGGAGGACCTTACCCGCCTGAACCTCTGCCTGTTGCCCTCTACCGGCGGATGCCGAGGCTTTGAATCAGATTCCTGTACCGCTCTGGATCAATCCGCTTGACGTAATCCAACAGGCGCCGACGCCGGGCCACCAAGCCCAGAAGTCCCCGACGGGAGTGGTGATCCTTCTTGTGTGTTTTGAAGTGCTCCGTCAGTTGCTTGATCCGATGGGTCAGGATGGCAACCTGCACTTCCGGTGAGCCGCTGTCGTTCTTGTGCAGCCTGTACTGAGAGATCAACTTGGCCTTGACATCCGCCGCCAGTGGCATTCAGTTAAGCAAACTCCTCATCTTCCTTGATCTCGATTTGTCTTCTTTCACAGGATAGCACGGCCCGCCCCCTCGAGCGGGCGAGCCCCGGCCGGGTTTTTGACACCCGCCGGGAAAAGGTGTCAGGATGTTCCCTGCCGGTGGAAGTCCTTGTTGGGGAGGTTGAACCATGCGGAGAGCTGTTGGTTTCCTGGCCGGGCTGCTGGCGGCGGCGGGCGCGCTCCCGGCGGCCGAGGAGGCCACGCTGCACATCGCGACGCCGATGAAGCCGCCGACCTGGGCCTTCATGGAGCAGGAACTGCTCAAGGCCAACTCGGCGGCCTGCGAGCGCTTTGCCGACAAGTACCTGGATGCGCGCGGGTATCTGCTGCACACGCCGCGCTGGGGCACACTCGACGGTCCGGACGATGCCATCGAGACTTTCTACAACTGGACCCTGCTGCACGCTCTGGGCGGCTCGGATTCCGTGCTGGAACTGTTCAAGAAGGCCTACGACGGCCACCTGCTGCAATATTCCGAACTGCGAACGGTCAAGACCGAGCTGGCCCGAAACGGCGCCTACTTCAACGAATTCATCACCATGTCGGACTGGTTCCACACGGGCGAAGGGCTGCGCGGCTTCTTCCTTCAGGGGCTCTCCGATCCGAAAGACCCGAAGCTGGTGCAGCGGATGAAGCGCTTCGCCGGGCTGTACATGAACGAGGACCCGGAAGCGCCCAACTACGATCCCAAGCACAGAATCATCCGCAGCATCTGGAACGGCAGCAAGGGGCCGATGCTGCGCAAAGCGACCGTGTACGACTGGGTGGGCGATCCGGTGCCGGGCCGCTTCCACTTGTTGCACAACCCGGCCGGGGCCAGCCGGATGCTGGACCTGATGAAGTGGTACCCGCGCATGCTCGCCCACTGCGAGGAGTACCTGGACAGCGCCGGGGACAACTTTCTCAACCTGGCGGCGACGTTGCTGCACACCAACGCCTACATGCTCACGCATGAGCCGAAGTACAAAGACTGGGTGCTCGAGTACGTGAACGCCTGGAAGGAGCGCACCGAGGCCAACGGCGGCAATATTCCCAGCAACATCGGCCTGAACGGCGAGATCGGCGGCGAATACGGGGGCAAGTGGTACAAGGGCACGTACGGGTGGAACTTCACGATTTTCGACGGCGAGTTGCAACAGATCGCCCACCGCAACTACTTCACCGCGGCAACGTGGCCGGGGTTTGCCAACGCGCTGTTGCTGACCGGCGATCAGGCCTACGTGGACGTGCTGCGCCGGCAGATGGACAACATCTACGCGCAGAAGAAGGTCGAAAACGGCAAGGTGCTGCTCCCGCAGATGTACGGCGACCCGCGCGGCTACAAGTATTCGGGCCGCGAGGAGTGGTATCACTACACGGACAACCTGCACACCGACCGGCTGACGGAGATCTATCTGTGGTCGATGGACCGGAAGGATCTCGAACGGGTGCCCAGGGAAGGCTGGATCGCCTTTCTGGAGGGGCTCGATCCGGACTATCCGGTGAAGGCGCTCCAGGAGGAGTTCGACCGGCTCCGGGAGCGGATGGAGCGGATGCGGCGGGACGAGACGACGCCCGGCACGCGCCTGGCGGACTATCTGCTGCGGATCGTGCCGCCGCAGACGGACGCGCTCACCAACCTGATGCTGGGTGGGTACTTTGCCCGGGGGCGCATCTGGATGCTCCACAGCCGGGTGCGCTATTTCGATCCCGACCGGCGGCGGTCGGGGATTCCGCCTGACGTCGGAGCGCTGGTTGAGAAGCTGGGCGACGATTCGGTCGTTGTGACGCTGGTGAACACCAATCCGGCCGATCCCCGCAATGTCATCGTGCAGGCGGGCGCCTACGCCGAGCACCAGTTCCTGGCGGCGTCGTTAAGGGGCCAGTCCGTCACGATCGACCGGCCGTGGGTTCAGGTGCGGCTGGAGCCGGGCTGCGGGAGCCGCATCGAGTTCAAGATGAAGCGCTATGCCAATGAGCCGACGCTGGCGCAGCCGTGGGACCGGGGCTGGATGGTGCGCGCGCGGCGGTAAGGCTCAGCGGTTCCAGACGGCTTGCCAGGCCGCCCGGACGAGGCCGGCGCCGAACTCCATCCGGTCTGCAATGGTGGGAACGCGTCCCAGGCGGCTGTTGCGGGCGATCATCTGCTCGATCAGGAATGCGGGGATGCGCCGGTCCCGGTACAGCCCCTGATTAACCGTCATGCGGCCGGGTTTGCCGGGGCTGGTGGAGGTGGCGGCCGGTCGTGCCGGGCGCGTGGGGTTGAAGGTAGTTGTGTCCCTGAGGATGCGGAAGAAGCGATTCATGAGCCGGGTATGCCCGGCGGGCGGCCCCTCCAGGTACTCGGCGGTCTCCGTATTGTGCAGGGTGACGAACAGATCGATGCGGCGGCCGGCATCGAACCATTCCAGCACCGCGCTGCGCTGCGCCGCAATTTCCGGCATCGTCCGGGGATCGACCGCGTCCCAATTCCGGTTCAGATCGTAGCCGTAGCGGTTGAAGCGGACTCCCCCGCGAGCCACGCCGTCCGGATCGCACATCGGAAAGATCTGGAAGATGGTTTCCCGGCGAATCCGGCGCGCTGTTTCGGTGGAGGAGAGCAGGAAACGCAGCGCCCCCTCGGCGGCCCAGGAGCTGCCGCTCTCCCAGGCGTGCTGGCGAAACATCAGCCAGACCACTTTCTTCGCGCGAGCGGGCGCCGACGGGTCGCTCACCGTGAGCAAGACCATATCCCGGCCCTCGGCCGTCTTGCCGATCCTGCGCTCCTCCAGATGCGGGTGCGCGCGGATGTCGTCGAGGAGCCGCCGGAGGTGTTCGGTGGTGTATGGGGGCACGTGGGCGATCCATACGGGACTGCGCTCGGGCCGGAGCTTGAGCCGGAGCCGCGGCGTTTCCGGATCGTACTCCACTGAGGTGAGCGGCGCCCAGCGCTCGCGGTCGTAGCTGACCACTGGCGGGGTTTTGTCGCTGACGCCGCCTTTGTTTGGCCGGTAGTTGTATTCGCCGGCAAGGCCGACCAGATCGATGGTAAGCGGGCGGTTTTCTGCGCCGTCAATCCGGAAGTAGTACCAGGTCGCCTGCCGGTTGCGCCCGTCCTGGTCGGTCTCGCCCTCCAGGGCGCACTGGAACCAGTGGTCGGCCAGCGGCCGGACCGCGCCGAGGCTGCCGCCTTCAAAGTCGGCGGTGATGGTGATGGCAGCGAGCAGGGCGAGGCCAAGCACTGCGGCTTACTGCTTGATGATGGTGCCGTCGCGCCGCCGCACCTCGCCCCAGCCGCCGTTGTACCGCTGCCGGGCTCCGCGTTCGCCGTAACCGAAGGGGTACTTCTTGGCCGCCGCTTCGTTCACCTCGATGCCCCAGCCGGGCGCCTCGTTGGCATACAGATAGCCGTTCTTCATCGCCGGGCAGCCCTGGAAGACCTCTTGGGTGTTCTCGCGAAACGGCGAGTACTCCTGGATGCCGAAGTTCCAGCAAGCCAGGTCCAGCGCGATGTTGCAGGCGTGGCCGATGGGAGAGACGTCGCCCGGGCCGTGCCAGGCCGTCTTGACGCCGAAGATCTCGCCCATGGCGGCGACCTTGCGGGCGGGGGTCAGCCCGCCCATCTGCGATACATGCATGCGCATGTAGTCAATGAGGCGCTCGGAGATCAGCGGTGTCCACTCGTGCGGGCTGTTGAACAACTCGCCCATGGCGATGGGCACGGAGGATTGCTGGCGGATGATGCGGAAGTAGCCGATATCCTCCGGCGACAGCGGGTCCTCAAGGAAGAACAGGCGGAACGGCTCGACGTCCTTGCAGAACTGGATTGCCTGGCTGGGGCTGATGCGTTCGTGGACGTCGTGGAGAATCTCGATTTCCTCGCCGAGCTCCTTGCGGACCGCCTCGAACATCTTCAGCGCCCGGCGGATGTAGACGGCGGGCTCGTAGACGGGCGCGTCATGCAAGGCGGGGACCCTGGCCTCGGGGCCGCCGGCGCCGTAGCCGGCCATGCCAGGGACGCCGATCTGCACGCGAACATGGCGAAAACCTTGGTCGATGTAGCGGCGGGCGCTTTCGATCACCTCGGGGATCTCGCCGCCGCTGGCGTGTCCGTAACAATCGGCCGCCTCGCGGCACTTGCCCCCGAGCAGTTGGTAGACGGGCAGGCCGGCCTGCCGGCCTTTAATGTCCCACAGGGCCATGTCGACGCCGCTGATGGCGTTATTGAGCACGGGCCCGTTGCGCCAGTACGAACTGTTGTACATGGCCTGCCAGGCGTCATCAATGCGGTCAGCGGGCTTGCCCAGCAGAAACGGCTTGAGATACCGCTCGACGGCGGCCACGACCAGTTCGGCACGCTGGGTATAGGTGCCGCAGCCGTAACCGTACAAGCCGTCCTGGTCCGTTATGACCTTGACCACCACCAGCCGCAGGCCCTGCGGCGCGGTGGCGATGACCTGGACATCCCGAATCTTTGGGGACGGCATTCCGCGGGCGGCCCGTTCCGCCTGCGCGGCGGCGGCCGCTTGCTTAGCGGCGACGGCGCCGGCGAGGCCGGCGCCAAGCTGGATCAGGTTGCGACGTTTCATGACGGTTTCTCCCTGTCTTCGATCATCCTTTTGAGGCTTTCGAGCTGCTTCTTCAGCTTGCCTTCCCGGGTTCCCAGGTAGGCGACGTAGGCGGCAACAATGGCCCAGGCACAGGCGAAGCCAAGAAACATAAAGAAGAAGTTTCGTTCGTCCATTTCCAGAGTCCTCTGCAATCCGCTTTATTGCAAGGCGTGGGTGCGGCGCCGGAGGGCGTCGATTTGGCGCTGCATCTGCTCCTGGCGCATGCGGATCAGCAGCAGGGCGCCGGCGAGCAGCAGCAGCGCCAGCATGTTTGAAAAGATCATGGCTTCCATGGCCGGGTCGATGTTGCCGCCGCCGGTGCGGAAGCTCAGAACGGCGCCGGGGTGCTGAGTGCGCCACCAGTCGATGGCCTTGTAGGTGATCACGACGCTGGTGAAGGCGAATATACAAAGCACGGCGGTGTTCTTGGCCCGCTCGGTGGGATCGGAGATGGCGCGGCGCAGCATCAGGTAGCCGACGTAGACGAGCAAAGTGATGAAGGCCCAAGTCAGCCGCGGGTCCCAAGTCCACCAGATGCCCCAGATGATGCGCGCCCAGATGGATCCGGTGGCCAGCCCCGCGGCAGTGAAGACGACGCCGATCTCGACGGCCGACACGGAAAACTCGTCGAACACACTGCTGCGCTTGACCAGGTAGCCGATGCTGGCGAGGGCGGCCAGGCCGAAGGCGGTGAAGCAGACGCCCCAGAAGGGCACGTGAAAGAAGATGATCCGGTAGACGGCGCCTTGGGCGGCCTCGTCGGGCAAGCGAAGCAGAATCACGTAGAGATTGCGGACGAGCAACAGCCCGGCCGCGATGGCAAGTGCGATGAGAACCTTGTTTCGCATTTGGATTATCCGACGAGCACCGTCTCCACCAGCGCCAAGGCGAGGGCGGTAAAGATGATATCAAACCCGATCAGCAGCCGGAGCCAGATCATCTGCTCGCCGGGAAACGGCTCGCCGGCCAGCAGCGCGGTGGTGGCGGTCATGGCGGCCATCAGGGCGGGCACGATGAGCGGGTAGACGAGCATGGGCAGCATAAGCTCGCGCAACTGGAGGTTCACTGTGAGGGCGCTGAACATCGTTCCGACCACGGTAATGCCCCAGGTGCCGAGCGCCACCACCAACAAGAGCCACCCGAAGCGATGCGTCCAACCGACGTTGTAGAAGACGCCGAACACCGGCAGGCAGACCAGCTCGATGCCCACGAGCAGCAAGGCGTTGGCCAGGGCCTTGCCGAGGTACAGCGCCGCGCCGGAGACCGGCGCCGCGATCAACGCATCCAGACAGTCATTCGGCAGCTCGCGCGCGAAGCTGCGATTGAGAATCAGCGCGCCGGCGAAGGCGAAGACCAGCCACAGCAACCCGCCGGAAATCGCGCGCGTCTGCTCCGCCGTCGGGTCGAAGGCGAAGCTGAACAGCAGCAGGATGACCAGCGCGAACGACAGCGAGGCGTTGATGGCCTCCTTGCTGCGCAACTCTGAGCGGAGGTCCTTGGCGGCGATGGTAAGGCACTGGCGCAGGAACCGCATCAGGCGTCTCCGTACTGTCGGTAGAGCCAGCCGGGATCGGCCAGCATTTCGGCAGTGCGGGGGCCGGCGAAGGTGACCCGGCCGCGAGTAATGAGGCAGGCGTGGGTGGCCAGCTCCAGCGCCTCGCGCAATTGGTGGGTAGACATCAGGATGGTGCGGCCGCGGGCCAGGCCGTCGCGCAAGACGTCTTGCAGGATGGCGATGGCCCGGTCGTCCAGGGCAGTGAACGGCTCATCGAGCAACAGCACGTCCGGATTGTGCAGAAAGGCGCGCGCTACGGCGAGACGCTGGCGCATGCCGCGGGAGAACTCCCGCACCAGGCCGTCCTTGACGCGGTCCAGGCCGGTGCGCTCCAGCCACTCGAGCGCCGGCCGTTGCGGCTCCGCCAGCCCATAGAGCCGCCCGAACAGCAGCAGGTTCTCCAAGGCCGACAGCTCGTCGTAAATGCCGATGCCGTGGCCGAGCACGCCGATGCGGGCGCGGGTGCGGGTCTCCCGGACCTCTCGGCCGAGGACTCTGACCCGTCCCCGGGAAGGAGCGGACAGACCGGCCAGGATCTTAAGCAACGTGGTTTTGCCGGCGCCGTTGCGGCCCAGGACGGCCAGGCACGCTCCCGGCTCGACGGATAGCGAAACCTCTCGGAGCGCCGGAAAGTCGCCATAGAACTTCCAGACGTCTTCGGCGGCGAGCGCGGGCGTCAACGTCGGTTGTCCCTTTGGGAACGGCCCCTTGCGATCGAGGGCGGAAGTTGGCCCCGCCGGTATAGGAGCAGCAGGCCGAGCAGCAGGATGGCCAGCGCCAGCCCGAGGATGGCGTAGATGTTGTCGTAAATGGGCGGCCGGATCTGCTGAATGCCGCTCCCGCCGCCTCGCGCCGGCTCGGGAGCGCGCAGCGAGCCGGCGCCTTGAACTGTCACCGAGTACTCGCGCGAATCGACTTCATAGACTGTGGCGTGAGTGGAGGGCTCCTCGCCGATCGGGCGGATGTTGTCTCCGGCCAGCGTGATCCCCTGGGGGACGACGATCCGCACCGGCCCTCCGTTGTGCAGAATCCGCCCGGACAGCACCCGGGGTTCCTGCTCCGGGATGACGTAGGTCAGGTCAAACCGGGTCTCACCGGGCTTGACCGGGTATTCAACCTTATAAACTCCGTCCCGGCCAGTTTTCACCGCCGGGCGCTCGACGGGCATTCCTTGCGGGGCGGTGACGTTGACTTGCGGCGCAGCCTGGGCCCCGGGGGGCAGATAGAACCGCAGCGTGCCGTTGCGGGCGTCGTTGTACGCCTGTTTGGAGGAGTTCTGGAAGATGATGCTCTCGCTCACGTGCAGCACGCCGCCCATTGCCTCGACCAGGATCATGTGCTGCGTGACCCGGGCGATGGCAGGGTCGGCCGAGGCGTCATAGACGTCCAGGGTGAGCCCGGAAGTGTTCGCGCCCGGCTGAAGCATCTGGTTGTAGAGCACGCCGGCGTGGATGGTTTGCAGCAGATGGGGGCCTTGCGGCGTGGCAGCGATTTGGAAGCGCCCGGCGGCGTCGCTGCGCACGGTTTGTACCGGCTGCATGCCTTGGTCCCCGAGCTGGTAGAGAGTGACGATCGCGCCCGGCTGGGGCCGGCCCGTCGTCCGATTCAGCACGACGCCATCGACGGCTGCCTCGGCGGCCGGCAGCAACAGCAGCCACAGCCAAGCCCGCCTCATGCCGCACTCCCTCGCATGGGCTGGCCGCACTCGCCGCAGAACTTCAGCTCGCGGTCGAATTCCGCGCCGCAGCGAGGACAGATCCGGGCGGTCTGCTTGGCCGGCGATGGCGCCGCCCGTTGGGGCGCGGGGCCTGCCTTGCCTGCCAGCTGCTCGATGGCCGCGTTGAGCTTGGCCAGGTCGTTTTGCAATTCGGCCTTGGACTTCTGGTAATCCTCCTCGGAAAGCTTGCCCACTCGGTACTCGAACTGAAGGTCGCGAAGGCTTTCGTAAATGCGGGCGCGCTTGTCCTCGAGATGCTGCACAGGAGATTGGGGTTCTGCTTCGGGGAGGTCTTGGGGACGGACAAAAAGTAGGTAGGCCACAGCTCCGACGGCGAGCACAGCGGCTATGAAAATAGTCATCGATTCCGTTCTGCCAAGTTACGCAAGCGGCGGTTCGCAGGAACGCGGCGCCGTCCGATGAGCGGCGGAAGATCCAATCGTTTTTACTTCGGAACCGGCTCGGGCTGCTCCGCCACGCCCAACACTTCGGTCCGCGCAAACTGTAATCTTACCTTGCTCGGCACCAGGCACACCAGCGTGCCCAGCATCAAGACCCAGAAGCCGATCCAAATCCAGGAGACCAGCGGGAAAACGTAGGCCTGGATGACGGCCCTCTGGTTATCCTCGGTCATGCCGGCGAAGTTCAGGTACAGATCCTCGTTCAGACGGCGGCGGATGGCCACCTCGGAGGTGCTCTGCTCGCTGGCCTTGAAGAAGCGCCGCTCCGGGTATAAGGCGCCGAGCGAACGGCCGTCGCTGAACAGCTGGACTTCGGCGTTTTGCCAGCTATAGTTGGGGTTGTCGCCGTGGCTCAGGTTCGAGATTTTCAACTCATAACGACCGAGGCGGAAGCTGTCGCCGATGTTTACCTCGACGGTGCTGCTCTTATTAAAAGCGGCACCGGTAAAACCGATAAACATGCAGACGATGCCCAGGTGGACGATATAGCCGCCGTAGCGGCGCGTGTTGCGGTGGGTGAGCTCGACCATCGCCGCCGGCCAGCTTTTACCGGTGCGGCCGCGAATCGCTTTCGAGCCCTTGACGAACTCGGCCACAATCGTCCAGGCGACGAACGTACACAGGGCGAAGGAGACCACGGCATAGAAGTGGCGCACGCCCGCCGCCACCAGGGTGACGGCCACCACAAGGCCGCCGATGGCAGGCCATAGGAACGCCCGCCGGAGACTGTCGAGCGAGCTGCGCCGCCACGCAATGAGCGGGCCAACGCCGGTCAGAAACAGCAGGAACAGGCCGATGGGAACGTTGACGCGGTTGAAGAACGGCGTGTCCACACTGATCTGCTCGCCGGTGAACGCCTCCGAGATGATCGGAAACAGCGTCCCCCAAAGGATGGCGAAGCAGCTTGCCAGCAGGATGAGGTTGTTGAACAGAAAGGTGGATTCCCGCGACAGGACGCTCTCCAGTTGCGACTCGCTCTTCAAGTAGTCCAGGCGGTCCAGGATCAGATAGGCCGTGACGGCGATGATGAGGGCCAGAAACACGACGAAGTAAGTCCCGATCGGCGACTGGGCGAAGGAGTGGACCGAGTTGAGCACGCCGGACCGCGTCAGGAAGGTGCCGAAGATGCACAGGAAGAACGTCGCCGAGATCAGCACCATGTTCCAGACCTTCATCATGCCCTTTTTTTCCTGCATCATCACCGAGTGCAGGAACGCCGTGGCCGTGATCCAGGGCAGCAGCGAGGCATTTTCCACCGGGTCCCAGCCCCAGTAGCCGCCCCAGCCGAGCACGGAGTAAGCCCAGCCGGCGCCCAGCAGGATGCCGGCGCTCTGGAATCCCCAGGTAATGAGCGTCCACCGCCGGGTGGTGTGGATCCAGGCGTCGCCGGGCTGTCGGGTGATCAGCGAGCCCATGGCGAAGGCGAAAGGTACGATGAAACCGACGTAGCCGAGGTACAGCGTTGGCGGATGAATCGCCATGGCCCAGTGTTGGAGAATCGGGTTCAGCCCGCTGCCATCCGGCACGGCTATGATCTCTTTGCCGACGGCGAGGACATCAAAAGGGCGGGCAACGAAGCCGATCAGGAGCAGGAAGAAACACTGGGTCACCATCAGCGTGGTGGTGACGTAAGGCATCATGTTGCGGAACTTGCGCCGATTGGTGTAAACGACGATGACCGAGTAAGAGGCCAGAATCCACGCCCACAGCAGCAGCGAGCCGGCCTGGCCGCCCCACCAGGCGGCAAACTTGTACAGCACGGGCAGGGCCCGGTTGCTATAGCCGGCCACGTAGGCCAGCCGGAAATCGCTCGTCAGCAGGGCATAGACCAACAGGGCGGACGCGAATGTCAACAGGAACCAGATGGCGTAGACGGCGCGCTCGGCGCTGACCACGAGGTAAGGCCGCTGCCGCCACCTGCCGATCAAGGAGCCGGCGACGGCGTAGATGGAGAGGCAGAAGGCCAGAAGAATGGCGAGCGCTCCCAGGTTTTCCATACACGCCTCTTAGGGGTTACATCACGGCTTGGCGGCCCGTGGTCTGAGCGCCGGGCTTGGCTTCGTATTTCGAAGCGCATTTGGCCTGGATTTTACTGGCGTGGAAGACTCCGTCGGGCCCCATTTTGCCGTCGGCCAGCGCTTGGGCTCCGTCCCGAAACGTGTCGGGCAGCGGATCTTTCCCTTCGTAAACGACCTTCAAGCGTTGATCATCCTGCCGCAGAGTGAAGATGACCCGCTGGCCGTAACGCACGATTGAGCCTTCCTCGACGTCGCCGGCGACGCGCAGCCTTTTCTGGAGCGCCTCATCGCCCATTTGTCCCAGTTCGGCGACCGTCTTGTAGTAGGTCTTGGATTCATTGATCCCGCCCATGGCCAGCCACACGAGCGTGCCGATGATGACGATGATGAGAATCGCGAACTTGGTGTAAGTCTTCATTGCGCCCTCTTGATGACGTATGCATCCAGTATACCGTTTTGCGTTTCGGGACGGGGAATGGCCGCGGCGCGTGGACATGCACAGTCCGAACGTCCTACGATGCGGATATGAGGCGTCTGTTTCTGCTTGCCGCAATCATTCTGCTGCGGGGCCTCAGCCAGGACGCCTACGAAGCGCAGCGCGAACGGATGGTGCGGCAGGATATCGAAGCGCGGGGGATCCGTGACCCCGAGGTGCTTCGGGTGATGCGGATGACGCCGCGCCACGAATTCGTCCCGGAAGCGCTTCGTTCCCAGGCCTACGAAGATCATCCGCTGCCCATCGGCTACGGCCAGACGATATCCCAGCCCTACATTGTGGCGTTCATGACCGAAAAGCTCGACGTGGACAAGTCCCACAAGGTGCTGGAGATCGGCACCGGCTCGGGTTACCAGGCGGCAGTGCTGGCGCCGCTGGTGGCGCACGTTTACACAATCGAGATCGTGCCCGAATTGGCCGCCTCGGCCAAGCGGAAGCTGGCCCGGTACAAGAACGTCACCGTGCGGCACGGCGACGGCTACAAAGGATGGCCGGAGGAGGCCCCGTTCGATCGCATCATGCTGACGGCGGCGCCGCCGGAGGTCCCGAAGACGCTGATCGACCAGCTCAAGAACGGAGGCAAGTTGCTGGCGCCGGTGGGGCGAACGCCATTCACGCAGGAACTGGTGCTGGTCGAAAAGGACGCCAAGGGGCGCATCCGGCAGAAATCGGTGCTGCCGGTGGTCTTCGTGCCGATGGTGCGGGGGAGGGAGTGAGAGCAGAGGGATGGCAACGGTGGGTCCCCGAGGCGGGACAGTGCCGAGCTGAGCCTGAAAATGCGCCAGCGCTCAAAATGGTGAACGTTGGCGAACTGAAGCCGGTAAGGCAGCGGAATCCATCGGGGAGGGGATAGGAGCGCCCGCGCACGCCCCTCCAGAGGGGCCTGTCAATTATTGTTCCGAGGGAGAAAGAGGAAGCGAACGTACCGTGTGCAACCTTTCGGGGCTAAACGCAGAAGGGGATTCAGCATTGATCCGTGACGCAGCCGGTCATTTGGGAACGATGAATGGAAATCGAATCTACGGGACCATCAAGGGATAGAATGGTTTTCTGGTGAAGGAGTCAGTGGAGCGGCGACCGGCGTCGGGCGGTGGGGAAGACAATCTCGCGAGGTATGTTCCGGCCCAGATCAGGAGGATGCTGGTGAATGACCACCAGCGGGCCATCCCTGCAATCGCCAAGGATGACGTACTGCTCAGGGAACTGCATCAGGCTCTGCGGCTGATCCCGACCGATCACGCTATTCGCATCGGCGACGCGCGGCAGATGGATGACGTGCCGGACGAGAGTGTCCATCTCGTAGTCACATCTCCGCCGTACTGGACCCTGAAAGACTATCCGGTTCGAGCCGGACAACTCGGCGCCGTAGAGGGCTACGACGCATTCCTGGACGAACTGGATAAGGTGTGGAGGCACGTGTTCCGGGTCCTGGTGCCGGGTGGCCGGCTCGTGATTGTCGTGGGGGACGTTTGTTTGCCAAGGCGGTCGTTCGGGCGGCACGTCGTGTTCCCGCTCCATGCTTCCATTCAGGAGCGATGCAGAAGGCTTGGATTTGACAACCTGGCTCCGATCATTTGGTACAAGATTGCGAACGCCAAGTTCGAAGTTGAGAGCAATTCCCGGTTCCTCGGCAAGCCTTATGAGCCCAACGCCATCATCAAGAACGACGTGGAGTACATTCTGTTTCAGCGAAAGCCCGGCGGATACCGGCAGCCGAGTCTTTTCGCCCGGGCGCTATCGGTGATCCCCGACCGACTCCACAAAGACTGGTTCCAGCAGGTGTGGAGGCTGACCGGAGCATCGACGAAAGATCATCCGGCCCCTTACCCGGAAGCGTTGGCCGAACGACTCATCAGGATGTTTTCCTTTGTCGGGGATACGGTGCTTGACCCGTTCATGGGAAGCGGCACGACCGCGGTCGCAGCTAGCAAGTGGGGGAGAAACAGCATCGGCTACGAGATAGACCCGGACTACGCCGAGTATGCCAGGAGGCGATTGAAGCGCCATACCAGCCAGAGTGTTCTCGATTTCAATGCAGCCGAGCCTGTTGCCAGCAGTTCCTGATAACGTTTTTGCCTCCGCGGTCCGAAAGTTCTGGCAGACCCTCGAAAGCCAGCCAAGCGCCCTACGAGGGGCCGCACAGATGAACGGCTTCGTTGAGACTCTCATCTCCCACATGGCGAGAGTCGGAATTCGGCGCGAGTGGATTTTCACGGGCAGAAAGGGCAGTCCGACGATCTTGCCCGGCTACTTCCGAGCCAGCAAGGAATGGGACCTGGTCGTCGTGCGACCAAGCGCTGGGGGCCGCACCCTTCAGCTCGCGGTCGAACTGAAGAGCCAGACACGGGCTGCATCAGGGAAGCCGGAGTATGGGAAGAACTACAACAATCGAGTCGAAGAAGCGCTGGGAAGCTCAGAGGATTTGTGGACGGCGGTGAGGGAGCGAGCATTCGGCGACCACCGGCCGCGGCTCGGCTATCTTTTCGTGCTGGAAGACGAGCCCGCCACTCGCAAAGCTGTGGCACCGTCGGAGCCACACTTTGAGGTTTTCGCCGAGTTCAAGGGGGCCTCCTACGCCCAACGCTACGAACTGCTATGCCGCAAGCTGGTCCTGGAGCGAAAGTATGACTTTGCCTGCCTGCTTTTGGTGGACAGACGGAAGGCAAGGCCGTTGCAAAATTATCAGGATGCTGCTCCGGACTTGAGCGGGCAACTGTTCGTGAAAGAGATGTTGAAGGCGCTGATTTAGGCGCAGGACCGTTTTCAGCAGCCTGCCAAGGGCCGGATCCATCGGAGGTCGGTGGGGCCGGTGGTGTCCATGGAGATGGCGGCGGGCGGGGGGCGTCTCGGTGCTAAGCTGAGAGCTTGAAGCGCCATCCGCTGCTGCTTCCCTATCTGTCGCTGATTTCGCTTTGCTTTTTCTGGGGCACCACCTACCTCGCCATCCGCATGGCCCTGGAATCATTTCCGCCGCCGCTTTTGGTGGGCACGCGGTTCACGATTTCCGGCTCGCTGCTGCTGGCGGCGGCCGGGATGGCACGAGTGAAGATCCCGGCCCGGAGAGACTTCCTCTACGCGGCCGGCTGTGGCGTGTTGACGCTCGGGGTGGGCAACGGCTGCCTTACGTTCGCGGAGCTGTGGATTCCGAGCAGCCTGGCGGCACTGCTGGTGACGACGTCGCCGTTCTGGATGACGGGCATCGAGGCCGCGATGCCGGGCGGCGAGCGCTTGCAGGCGCCGGTGATGACTGGCATGCTGATCGGGCTGGCCGGAACGGCGCTGTTGCTGGGGCCGGACGCCTGGCGCCACGGCTTCTCGGGAGACGTTGTCAAAGGGTTCCTGGTGTTGCAGTTGGGCTGCTTCTGCTGGAGCCTGGGCTCGATCGCTCAACGGCGCCGCCTCGGCCAGTCCAACCCGGTGGTGATCGGCGCGATCCAGCAACTGGGCGCCGGGCTGACCTTTCTTCTACTGGCCGCCGTGAGCCCCGAGCACGCGGTCGAATGGAGCGCCCGCGGCGTCCTGGCCATCTTGTACCTGGTCGCCTTCGGCTCAATTGTAGGCTATAGTTCCTACGTCTACGCGCTGAAGACGCTGCCGGTGGCGATTGTGACCATTCACACCTACGTCAACCCGGTGGTGGCGGCGGTGCTGGGATGGCTGTTTTACCGCGAGCCCTTCGGGGCGCGCGAGACGGCGGCCATGCTGACCATCTTCCTGGGGGTGGCCGTAGTCAAACGATACGGCGGACGTCCGGCGCACGGGGTGCTAAGGACCGAAATTACTCCTTCTCCAGTACCTTTGCCCCCATCGCACCGCCCAGAGTCGGAAGAAGCGTGAAGAAGACAAACAGCAGCAGCAAGCTGAAGAACAGAATCGCCGCCAGTCCCGAGGGGCTCTCCAGGACCTTAAAAACTTCCTCCAGCTCCATCTCGCCTGCGGCTCGGCCGGCGAGCTGCTCGCGATAGAACTCCGCCATGCCCCCGCGCATCGAAATGGCGATCACGGTGATGGTGAAGAACACCGTGGCAAAGGCGAAGCAGAAGATCCCTGTGATCCAGCCCATGCGGGCGCCGGCGCGGGCGGGCAGCTCGACTCCGGTTCTCCGGCGGTAGAGATAGACGGCGAAAAAGCCGGCCCCCGACAGGCACAGGAACATCCAGACGAGGTTGACGTAGACGGGCATGGGGAGCGAGATCAGCAGCGAGGCGATGGCGGCGGCGAGCAGTCCGATGCGGACCGCCGTGCGGTTACGAAAGCTGACCTCGGGAAGCGCGCGGACTTGCGGCGTAGCTGCCTCCACCGGCATCGGGTGCGGCTCGGCTTCGGCCGGCGGCGTCTCGAACAGCGGCCGTCCGCATTTGTGGCAGAAGCGGGCTCCGAGCGGCAGTTCCGCGCCACAGGTGCAGTAATCAGGCACACGATCAGTTTCCCGCAGCCCGCCGGCGGTAGCAAGTGGTGGAGAATCTCAGGAGGATTACGCGGAGCGGCCGCGCTGCGGGGTAAACAGCGGCTCGGTCTGGGCGCTCAACAGAACCCAAAGCCCGTAAACGCCGATGGCGGTGCCGATCGGCACGTTGAGCAGCTCGATGGCCGAGAGGACGATTCCCAGCACGCGCGCCCACGGGCGGTACTTAAGAAGCCCGATTCCCGTAATGATGCCCGGCACCGACAGCACCAGCAGCAGGAGGCATAGGATCCCGCCGATGATGGTGAGGACCGGGACGGCGACCAGCGCGTCCGGATCATGCGGCACGGCTGTGACTCCGACAATGCCGGCGACGCCGCCGAACAGCAGCAGCAGGCCGAGGCCGACGAGCGCCCCCAGCGCCCCCAGCACGATGTACAAAGCCGCCAGGACGCGAACATGCGTATCCATCGCAAATTCCTTTCGCCGTGCTTCATTGTAGATTACGCGCCGCAGGTGGCGATTGTTCTCTGTGATTGGCTGCCGGGCTCGTCGCGCTCTGCCGGCTCCGCGATCATCGCCGGTTACAACGCGCTGTCACCCCGCGGCCCCGGCCAGTATCATGAATCCGTAGGAGAGGAGAATGCTGTTCGAAGTCGCCACCACGAAATCGCTGGAAGAGATCGACCGGAGGCTGCACGAATCCGCCGCCCGGCACCAGTTTGGGATCATCACCGTGCACAATCTCAAGGAGACGATGGCCAACAAGGGCGTTGAGTTCGCCGGCGAGTGCATGATTTATGAGATCTGCAACCCGCACCAGGCGAAAAAGGTGCTCGAGGCCAATGGCGCCATCTCAACCGCCCTGCCCTGCCGGATCTCGGTTTACCGTTCAGGGGATGAGTGCCGCTTGGCGACGCTGCTGCCCACGGCCCTGATGAAGATGTTCGACAACCCGGAGCTCGAGCCGGTGGCCAAAGAAGTGGAGGAGGTCGTCAAAGCGATGATGCAGGAGTCCGCCTGAGCAGAGCGGAAGCCTCGCTCCTCACCCGCTGGTCCGGTGCACCCTCAACCGGCCGTCTGGCCCGGGCAACGCCAGGCTTGAGCGGCCGGGATGCTACACTGAGCAGATCCAGATGGTCGCTGACTGGACAGCTCTGCTCGCCGCCTTCGGCGGCGGGGCCCTTGGGGCCGCGGTCGGAGGCTTGCCGGCCTTCATTCTCACCGGCTTCCTGGTCATTGTCGGAGCGGGGGTTGCGGTGTCGGGCGGAGGCCAGCGATTCCTGACGGACGTTGCCTTCGGGCCGGCGCTGGGCCCCCACGTATTCTTTGCCGGCGGTGTGGGGGCGCTTGCCTATGCCGGCCGGCGGGGGTATGTGGATAATGCCCGCGACCTCACTCGCCTGCTGATGGGACTGGGCAAGCCTGACGTGCTGGTGACCGGTGGCCTGTTCGGGATCCTGGGCTTCCTGGCGAACGCCGCCCAGCAATCCCTCGGGCTCGGGCGCTGGACCGACACAGTTGCGCTTTCGGTCGTCTTGTCCGGCGTGGCCGCCCGGTTTGCCTTCGGCGCCACGGGGCTGTTCGGTAAGGTCCGGAATCCGGAGGGCCGGCGCTTCCGTCCGGACGAGCGCGCCCACTGGCTGCCCTGGCAGCAAACGCCGCTGCAGTTGGCGGCGGTCGGCGGTGGCATGGGGATCCTCTCCGCGTACCTGGCGGGCCTGCTCGGCGAAGCCGGCGGCGGGCTCTTCCTCGGATTCGGCCTCGCCGCTGCGCTGCTGGTGTTTCTGGAGTTCGGCCTGAAGGCCCCGGTGACGAATCACATCGCCTTGCCCGCAGCCCTCGCCATGATGCTGACCTCGAACCTGCTGTTCGGGGCGGTGGTCGGCGTGCTGGCGGCGCTGGCAGGCGAGTTCTTCTCCAGACTCTTTCTCATCCACGGAGATACATACATCGACCCGCCGGCCGCCGCCATCGCGACGATGACGGTGCTGCTGCGGGCCAGCGACGCCGCCGGCCTGACGCCGCTGGTCGCCAGGCCGTGACGGCGCGGTTGCGAGAAAATCACGCTGGTCGGAATTGCCGACGGAAAGGCGGAGGCAACTCATGAGACCGAGACATTCTCACGGATGGCGCCAGTCAGCTGCTCTGTTGTTGGCGGTGGTGTCGCTCGCATCCTGCGCGCGCACCCGCTCCGCCGATGGGGGCAAGATCTACCCCCTGCGGTGGGTCTACGCCTCCCGGAGCCTGGACGACGACGCCCACGTGGAAGACCTGCGCCGCATTGTGACCACCGCCGGTCAGCACGGGCTGAACGGCATTGTCCTGTCGGCGGGCTTTGACCGGCTGGACTTGCAGCCGCCCGACTACTTCCGCCGCCTCGAGCAGGTCAAGCAGATTTGCGCCCGCAGCAAGGTCGAAATTATCCCGATCATCTTCTCCGTCGGCTACGGCGGGGCGGTGCTGGCTCACAACAAGAACCTCGCGGCCGGGCTGCCGGTCAAGGATGCGCTGTACATCGTCCAGGGTGGCACGGCCACGCTGGCGCCGGATCCGCCGGTGAGTATTGTCAACGGCGGGTTCGAGAAGTTCACCGGGGTCAAGGCTGACGGTTTTGACGCATCGGCAAGGTGGGGCGAGGTCATCTTTCGCGACACCAAGGTGGTCAAGCAAGGAGCCAGCTCGCTGCGCTTTGAGAACTTCGACCGGTACCCGGCCGAAGCGGCTCAGTTGCGGCAGGTCGTCCGAGTGAGGCCGTACCGCTCCTACCGGGTGAGCTGCTGGGTGAAAACCGAAGGGCTGGAACCCTACGGTCCGTTCAGCTCGAGCCGGTTTCGTATTGAAGTCGTGGCCGCTGCCGACACGCGCCGCCTGCAATTCCTGGATCCGGTGCTGCCCACCACGACCGACTGGCGTAAAGTGACCGTCGGCTTCAACAGTTGGGGATATGACGAAGTCGAGATCTCGCCGCGCGCCATCGGCGGCAAGACCGGCCGGATCTGGCTCGACGACTTGAGAATCGAGGAAGTCGGACTGGTGAATCTCCTGCGCCGGCCCGGCGCGCCGCTAACTGTGAGTGGCGAGCACACCGGAACCCTCTACGAGGAAGGCGTCGATTTCGCCCAGGTGGAAGACGACAAACTCGACTTTCTCTGGGACCACGATGGACCCCCGATCACGATTCTTCCCGGCAGCCGCATCCGCGATGGGGAGCGGCTAAGGGTCAGCTACTATCACGGCGTCTCAGTCAACCGCCGGCAGGTGTCCATCTGCATGAGCGAGCCGGAGGTTTACGACATCTGGCGGACCCAGGTCGGTTTGATCGAGAAGCGCTTGGCCCCGCGAAAGTATTTCCTCAGCATGGACGAGGTGCGCGCGGGCGGCTCCTGCAAAGCCTGCCAGGACCGCAACTCCACGATGGGAGAGATCTTCGGCGACTGCATCACTCGCCAGTTCAACCTGATCCGGGAGGCCAACCCCGGCGCGCAGGTCTTCGTCTGGAGCGACCAGCTCGATCCCAACCACAATGCGGGCGAGCGCACCGGAAAGTTCTACTACTTGGTGGACGGCTCTTTCAGCGGCTCCTGGAACCATATCCCCAAGGATCTGGTCATCGCCTGCTGGTGGCACAGAATGCGCGACAAGAGCCTGGCGCACTTCAGTTCGCTCGGTTTTAAAACGCTGGGCGCGTCGTACTATGACGCCGACGATCTGGAGAACCCCAAGGACTGGCTGGCCTCGCTCGATGCCACGCCCGGGGCGCTCGGCATCATGTACACAACTTGGCAGAACCGCTACGAGCTGCTGGCCCCGTTTGGCGACCTGGTTTCGCGCTGAACGCCCGGTCACCGCGTTTTGGGCGTCATTCCCCTATTGTTGACAGACATTGTGGAAATTCCTACAATTGAAGATGTTGGGGATCCTGTCTGGCGGCTGATCATCCAATATCGTTGAAACAGCTGATGGCACTCGCATCACCAATCCTGTTGCCGCGGCCCGAGACATCCATTCTGGCTCAGATCGGCAACACCCCGCTGATTCGGCTGGAAAAAGTGGCGGCGGGGCTGGACGGCATTGAAATCTACGGCAAGGCCGAGTATTTCAACCCGGCGGGCTCCGTCAAAGACCGGCCGGCGCTGAACATGATCCTGCACGGCGAGCGGACGGGGAAGCTTTCCAGCGGCCGGATCCTGCTGGACGCCACCAGCGGCAACACGGGCATCGCCTACGCGATGATCGGCGCGGTCAAAGGCTTCAAGGTGCGGCTGTGCATTCCGCAGAACGCTTCCGAGGAGCGCAAACGGGTCTTGCGGGCCTACGGGGCCGAGATGATCTTTACCGATCCCGCCGAAGGTTCCGACGGGGCCATCCGCAAGTGCCGTGAGGTTTATGAGGCCGATCCCGACCGGTACTTTTACCCGGACCAGTACAGCAATCCGGCCAACTGGAGAGCGCACTACGCCACGACCGCGCCGGAGATCTTGCGGCAGACAGCCGGACGCATCACACACTTCGTGACGTCGATGGGCACCAGCGGCACGTTCGTGGGCGTCTCCAGGCGCCTGCGGCGGGATGCGCCCCATGTGAAATGCATTTCAGCTCAGCCCTCCTCCGGCTTCCACGGACTCGAAGGGCTGAAGCACATGCCGACGGCGATTGTGCCGGCCATCTACGATCCGAACCTGGCTGACGACAACGTGTGGGTGGAAACCGAAGACGCCTACCGCATGGTGCGCCGCCTGGCGCGCGAGGAGGGTCTCCTCGTAGGGCTGTCCTCGGGGGCCAACGTGGTGGCGGCGCTCAAGGTGGCCGAGGGGCTGGCGGCCGAGGGCAAAAAGGGTGTTATCGTGACCGTGCTGTGCGACAGCGCGGAGAAATATCTGAGCGAGAGCTTCTGGAATGATCCGGATTGAGAAGGAGGCGTGGGACACTATGGTGGCCCATGCGCGGGCCGCATATCCCAACGAGGCCTGCGGCGCCATGCTGGGCGTCGTCGGTGACGGCGTCAAGACCGTCAAGGTCGCTATCGCGCTGGAGAACAGCTTTCCAGGCCGGCAGGAAACGCGGTACGAATTGCGGCCCGAAGACCTGCTGGCGGCGGACCGGCATGCGCGGCGGTCGGGAATGGACCTGATAGGCATCTTCCACTCACACCCGGACTGCGGCGCCTACTTCTCCGAGACGGACTTGAAGAATTCCTGTCCCTGGTACTCCTTTGTCGTGCTCTCGATCCGGCAAGGCGAATTCGACCACGCCCGGAGCTTCCGCCCGGACCCCGACCAGACGAAGGCTGACGAAGAAGAACTCTACTACCCAGCGTAAGGAAAACCGAACTATGGCAAAGATCCTCATACCGACGCCTCTGCGACAATACGCCGACAAGAAAGACGTCGTCGAGCTCGACGGCGCGACCGTCGCCGACGTGTTGACGAAGCTCACTGATCAGTACTCAGAACTCCGCCGACACCTTTACAGTGACGAAGGCAAGCTCCGAAGTTTCGTCAACGTGTACGTCAACGACGAGGACATCCGTTACCTGCAGAAGGAAGCGACGCCCCTCAAAGAAGGCGACACCGTGACGATCGTGCCCAGCATTGCCGGAGGGCGCCATGGCCACTGACGTGTTCGCTCCGCCGGTGACGCTGTCCAACGAGGAGATCCTCCGCTACAGCCGCCACCTCATCATGCCGGAAGTGGCGATGGAAGGTCAGCTCAAGCTCAAGCAGGCCAAAGTGTTGCTGGTCGGGGCCGGGGGGCTGGGGGCCCCGCTCGGCTTGTACCTGGCCGCCGCCGGAGTGGGCCGCATCGGGCTGGTGGATTTCGATGTGGTGGACCCGACCAACCTCCAGCGCCAGGTGATCCACGGCACTAAGGACGTCGGCCGGAAGAAACTCGACTCGGCCGCCGAGCGGATGCTGGACATCAATCCCACCATTCGGATCGATCGCCACGAGACCACTCTCAGCAGCGAGAACGCGCTGGAGATCCTCAAGGACTATGACATCGTTGTGGACGGGACGGACAACTTCCCGACGCGGTACTTGGTCAACGACGCTTGCGTGCTGCTCGGCAAGCCGAACGTCTACGGCTCGATCTTCCGCTTCGAGGGGCAGGCGACGGTATTCGCTTACAACGGCGGCCCGTGCTACCGGTGCCTGTATCCGGAACCCCCGCCGCCGGGGCTGGTGCCGAGCTGCGCCGAAGGCGGCGTGCTGGGCATCCTGCCCGGCACAATCGGGGTGATCCAGGCGACCGAGACCGTCAAGCTCATCCTGGGCAAAGGGGAACCCCTGGTCGGGCGCCTGTTGCTGTACGACGCGCTTTCGATGCGCTTCCGCGAGCTGAAGCTGCGGAAGAATCCCGAGTGCCCGGTTTGCGGCGACAATCCCACGATACGCGAGCTGATTGATTACCACCAGTTTTGCGGGGTGACCCCGGAGGCGGAAGCGGCGCCCACGCAGTGGGACATGGACCCGGTCGAGGTGAAGGCTAAGATGGATCGCGGCGAGCGCTTCGTGCTGCTGGACGTCCGCGAGCCGCACGAGCTTCAGATTTGCAGTCTGCCTGGGGCCAAGTCGATTCCTTTGGGGCAGTTGACCAGCCGCGTGCACGAGCTCGACACGGCCGACGAGATTATTGCCGTCTGCAAGATGGGGCAGCGCAGCGCCCGCGCTGTTAACTTCCTCCGCCAGGCGGGCTTCCGCAAGGTCAGGAACATGCGCGGCGGCACCAATCTGTGGGCGGCGAAAGTCGATCCCACGATGCCGCAATATTGATCGCCCTCGTCCGGCATTGGCGCAACGTCACCCCGCGGAAGGGGGGTCCTCGACGGGAGCCAGATGGTTGACGGGACCGGCGCCCCGCCCGAGCCCGGGATTACTGGCAATCGCCTTCTGAATGAAACACTTGGCGCGCGCTACCGCCGCCGGCAGCTCGTCGCCCCGCGCCAGGCCCGCTGTGATCGCCGCCGAGTAGGTGCAGCCGGTTCCATGGGTGTGGCGCGTGCTGAGCCGCGGCGCCGGAAATTCGTAGAACTTCCCGTTGCACAGAAGCACGTCCGTCGCGCCGCCTGCGGCATGCCCTCCCTTGACCAGCACCGCCGCCGCTCCCATGCCGCAGAGGCGCTCGGCGGCCCTCTTCATGCCGTCCACGTCGCCGATATCGATTCCCGTCAGCGCCGCGGCTTCGGCCAGGTTCGGCGTCAGCAGCGCCGCGCGCGGCACAAGCCGGTCCCGAACGGCATCCATGGCATCGGCGGTGAGAAGAGCCGCGCCATGCTTGCTGATCATGACCGGATCAACCACCAGCGGGAAACTGAAGCCGGCCGCCGCCGCGGCGATCGCCTCGACGAGTTTCGCGTTGCCGAGCGCGCCGGTTTTGGCCGCCCGGGGAGGGATATCTTCCAGCACGGCCGCCAGTTGCGCCAGCACCAGCTCCGGTTCTAAACACTCCACGCGCTCGACCCGGACGGTGTTCTGCACCGTCAGCAGGGTCAGCACCGCCTCGCCGTAGACGCCGAACTGGTGGAAAGTCTTTAGGTCGGCTTGAATCCCGGCCCCTCCGCTCGGGTCGGATCCGGCGATTGTCAGAGCCACCGGCGCCATGTATCAATTAGAACATCCGCGGCGCCTATTGGAACTTGACGGTGTGTTTGGCCGAGGGCCCGGCGTGGTTGATGAACTCGACGTCGACGGACCCGATCAGCGAGACGTCGCCCGCCACCGGGAAACTGGCCAGCAGCGAGAACATGCCGCCGACGTGGTTGTTGCGGAAGTATTCCCGGAAAGGCTTCTCGACCGCTGCCCGCAGCGGCTCAGGCGTCAGCGGCCGGCCCGCCCGGTCAAAGAAGGTGAAGGCCACTTGCGAGGCGGACTGGCTGTTGTCAAAACCTGTCAGGCGCAGCTCGATGCCGGTCGGGACGCGGGTGTAGCTGCCCGCATCGATAGCCACCGGTTGCGGGGGCAGGGTCACGGTCGCCTCCTTAGTGTGGGCGCCCAGCCGCAGGGAGAAAACGATGGCTCCGGCTGTGGTGCCCGTCTGAAATACAGCTTCGGCAGCATCGCCGAACAGAGCGGCGGTATCGCCCGCCTTCACCGCCAGCGGCACCGAGCGGCTAGCGTTGAGGAGGAACTGCACGGCCGGGTCGTCATTGGCCCCCTCAATCGACGGCTGAAAGGCCATTCGAAGTTCACCCGTTCCGGAAAAATCGGAAGCCGCCGCCAGCCGCACCGAAACCCGTCCCTGCTGGCCGCTCTGGTACGACGGGCGGTCGAAGTGCAGTTCCGGCTCCGGAAACGGCGGGTACAAGCCCACGCCATCTAGTACAAAGGTCCTGCCGTTGAGCGAGAGCTGCCCGAGATAGATTCCCGCGGTCGGCGGCTCGAAATAGATCCCAAAGACAGCGGCTTCGCCGGGGCCGAGGGTGAACGGTGTCGAAGGCGCTCCGGCCAGCCGGAACGGGCCGCCGCTCACCACCAGGCTGGTGGCGGTGAGTGCCCCGGAGGAGGGGTTCTCGATCCGGAACCGCAGGTGGATGCTCGAGCCGCCTTCGGCGCGGCCGAAGACCACGGTGTCGCCCCCGGCCAGGGGCCGGAAGGCGCCACCTTGTTCGACGCTGAGGACCAGCGCCGGCGGGGCGCTGCCGACAAAGATGTAGTAAGAATCGTTGATCCGCAGGCTGCCGTTGTAAGACCCGTAGGCCGGGGGCTTGAATCGAACCCGGAAATCCACGTTCGTGCCGGGAGCCACGACATAGGGCACTGACGGATGCCCTTCCAGCGAGAAGCCGACGCCGGTGATCCGAAGGCGTTCCAGCACGACCGGTTCGCTGCCGACGTTGCGAATCCGGAGGCGGGTATCGAGGTAATCGCCCGCGGGGACCGAGCCGACGTTGTACTGGTCTTTGAGGGGCTCCTCAAGGCCCGGTCCCGGAATTCGGAAGAGCTGAAGCTGCGCCAGGCAGGCGGCGGCGCCCAGCCAAGCCAAGACCGCCAGCCGGCCCGTCACGGCGCGACCTCCGGAAGCTCATAGCAGGATGCAGAGCCCTCCTCCAAACGGACCAGGAGGCTCCGCGCCGATCCGGCGCGGGTCGCAACAAGCCAGGACTCCCCGACCAACTCCAGCCTCTCCGGCTGCACCGGCGCCGGGACGACGGTCTCGTCGCCCTTGGCGCGCCGGATCGCAATGCCGCCATCAACCGTGTGGGCCACGGTGCCGCCCGCCAGCAGCAGGGCGGGGGCGTGAGCGCCGGGCAGCAGGCCGGAGTGAAGCACCCGCCCGGATGGGACGGAGATCCGCTGGAACCACAACGCCTCACCGCGGCGGATCAGCAGAGTCGCTGTGCCTCCTTCGTGCGGGCCGACCGCGACGACCTCCTCGTCGCCGGCCAGAGCCGGCAGATCCACCCGCCGCCAGCCTGAACGGGTCCATACGAACAGGTCTCGGGTCGCGGCCAGAAACATGGTCGAGGGATTGCCGCCTCCGTCAAAGGCGAACTGCGCCAAGCCGGGCGGCGCGGGCCGGGTTTCGATGACCTCCCCGGCGCCGTCGAGCAGCAGGATCTCTGACTCGGTCTTCACCAGTCCGAAGCGGCCGGAGAACGCCGCAGATACGGCCCCCTCGAGAAGGGGTCGGCCCAGAAGAAAATTGCCGCGCACGCCGAACAACGGCCGGAGGGCGCCGTCAGGGTCCCGAATGAGCCCCGCCACAGGCGGGCTCAGCGCCGGCTGCCCACACAGAAAGGCCGCCGACACCAACCAGCAGCAGACAGCCCGTGGAATCATGGCTTGCCAACGGTGATGGTCGGCATCCCGACCTGAACGCTCGGCGGGCTCTGGACACTGACCGCTCCGGCGGTCGGCGCAGCGCCGGCGGAGCTGCCTGAGAGCCCCAGAACAAGACCGCCGGCGGCCGCCCCCGCCGCCACGACGGTGAACAGCAGCCACTTGCCCTTCGGCTTCGAGACGGACTTTGCGCGCGAGCCGGAGGCCGGTCCCGACGCTTTATGGCCGATCTGTACGTACTGAGTGGAAAGTGTGCCGGCGCGCGCGTTGCCCTTGGAGGCGGTAATCCGGACCTGCGTCTGGCCGGATTGGGGTCCCCACTCGATGCCAAGGACTGAAGCTCGCCCGTCGCCGCCGGTGACGAGAACTTCGGTCCGCAGGCCGCTGGCAAAAACACCCGTTACCCCCTCGGCAGGCAGTTGGAAGCTGACGGCAGCACCCGCGACGGGCCGGCCAAACTCGTCGGTGACCAAAACGGTCAGCGGCTGGGAAGACCGCGCGCCCGCCGTATGTACGGCGCTGTCTCCCTGGACCACTCGGAGCTGAAGTGCGGTTGGCGCCGGAGCCGGTGCCGGCGCTTCACCCCACGCGCGTATCGCGATCCCCAACGGGACCGAGCATGCCAGAAGGACCCGCAATTGCCTCGCCACTGTCTGATGCATCGAACTCCAGCCGCTTGGTCGTAATTTCGTCCTTCCGGCGAGCCTCCCCGGGTGTTTGCAGCAGCACCACGGTGATGTTATCCGGCCCGCCGGCCGCCTTTGCGGCTTCGACTAGATAGTGGCATTTCTGCTCTAAAGTTCGCGGACTTCTTAGCGTCTCGGCGATGAACTCCTCCGGGACCACGCCGTGGAGGCCGTCGGAACACAACAGGATCTGCTGGCCTGGATCCAGCGGCAGCAGGTAATGACGGACCTTGAGGGAAGCCGACGCGCCCACGGCCATGGTCAGTACGTGGCGCATGGGATGATTCTTGAGCTTTTCTTCGTCAATGCCGAGCGGGCGGCCGACCTCCTCGACCCAGGTCTGGTCCACGGTCACGGCCTTCAGCCGGTCCCCGGACAAGACGTAACAGCGGCTGTCGCCTACGCTGGCGACCGCGAATTCAGTTCCCGTCTCCAGCACGCCGACAAGCGTCGTTCCCATCCCCGCGAGCGAGGTGTCCCTTGCCGCGAGTTCACGCAGCCGCCGGTTGGCTTCCTGAAACGCCCGGTCGAGCAGCGCGCCGTCACGTGCATGGGCGGTTTTGACGAGCTCCAGGACCGTCTTGACCGCCAGCCGGGACGCAATACCGCCGGCGTTCGCCCCTCCCATGCCGTCCGCCACCAGATAGAGCCCTAAATCCGGTTCGATCAAGTAACAATCTTCATTGTTCTTGCGGACGCAGCCGGGATCACTGATCCCATACGCTTCGACCATCGGTTACTCGATTATAGCCCGTATTTTCGGGCATACCTGCAAGAAAACGACGCAGCCTATTTGCCGTCCCCGTTTTCGCCGGCGATCAAACGGCGAAAGTCAATCCCGGCTCCGTCCTCCTTCAGCCTTTCCATGTTCCTGCTGCTGAGGTCGCCGCGCCGCGGGCCTCGCCCTTGCCGGCAGCGATCCCACATTTGGCGGGCATCCACATCATTGGCGTCGAGGTCGAGGGCGGCCCGGAACCGCTCAGCCGCCGGGGCCAAGTCGCCCCGACGCCACAAGGCGTAGCCCACGTTGAAGTGGTAGTCCGGGTCCTCGGGGGATTGCTGGAGCGCTTGGGTTAAGGTATCGAGGGCGGCTGGGGCGTCGAGCCGGAGCTCAGCAACACCGAGGTTGTTGAGCACTTCGCTCGTGGCGGCGGATTTGGCCACAAGCTGGAAGGCAGCCCGTGCGCCGGCATAATCGCCGACGTGGTAACGCGCAAGCCCCAGCAGGAAGTTCGCCTCCAGGTAATGTGCGTCGTTCGGATGGACTCTTTCCAGCCAGCGGGCGGCGGCGCGGTACGCGCGGTCCTCCCACTGCATCCGGCCAAGCTGGAAACACGGGGGCGAGAATGCGGGCTCGAGGTTGACGGCCTGGGTGAAGTAACGGTGTTTCTGTTCGAGTGCCGGCGCCAGCAGGCCGCGGACGTAATTCTCGAGCGCGTCCAGGCGGATGGGCGGATGGGTTCGCAGGTATTCGGCGAGCGTTGGGTAGGTTTGCGGAGCCGCTTCACGCAACACTTGCCAGGCCAGCCGGCTCTGATGCTGCGACAGTTCGGCCATCGCGCCTGACTCTTCCCAATCCGGCCCGCGGCGCAACCGCTCCACATCAATGCACTTGGCCACGAGTCGGATGCTTCCCCCGGCGAGCGCCTCGGAACCGTCCCTGGGGATGTAGGAGAACTCCCCGAAGATCACCCGGCCGGCGCCCAGTTCCCGGGCCAACCGAATCGCTGCGGCATGCGTCAGCTTTCCCCCCAGCCGGATCCCCAAGCGCCGGGCGGCCTCCTCCCTCTCCTCGCGGTCGAAGGCCGCCACGCCGTAGGCTACCAAGCCTTCTCGAATGGCTTCGGCGATGCTTTCGCCGATCCAGTCCAGGCTGGGAATCTGCGCTTGGTTATCGAAAGGTAGCGCGACATACGCCGGCTCGGCCGCAGCAGCGATCAGTGCGATAGCAGTCGCTCCCAGGAACCGTGCGAGCCGGCTCACCGGGCCAGTTTAGCAGACTGGTCTACCGGCCCGGTGCTTCAGTTGAAGATGAGCTTCGTCCGCGTCCCACCCAGGCGAATCTCGCTCACCTTGTACTTGCCGCCCGTGGTGTCATACAGCACAGCAGTCGACGGATATTTTCGGTCGGAGCTTTCGACTTTGACCTCCGCCTCAGCCGTCTCCTGCCCGCCCCGTTTCTTGAATACGGCGCGGTTGCCATCGAGGGTGAGCTGGTAGTCGCCCGGCCGGAGCTCGGTTTGTCCGACGAACGCCGGCTGGAACAATCGGACCGAGTGGCGCTCGGCTGCATAAGCCAGCATCAGAGCGCCGGTGAGGAAGAGCATAGCTATCGTTCTCATTTTCCAGACGCTCCTTTTCGCTTGGATTCAAGACTGACTCTGCTTTAATAAACGAACCGGCGCGAAAAACGTTTCAGGGGGCCTTCACAACTCCGGAAAAGCGTTCCAGATATGCCTCCACCAAACGAATCAGGCGGGACTGCGTATTCTCGTCGTCGCCGAAACCCTCGACCCACAGGACGTCCGGCTCCCGGCGGAACCAGGTCCATTGGCGCTTGGCGTAGCGGCGGGTTTCGAGTTGCGTCAAGCGAATGGCCTCATCGACATCAATCGCGCCGCGAAGGACTTGCAAAGCCTGCCGGTAGCCGAGTGACTCCAGCGCCTTGCAATCCGGAGCCACACCCCGTTCCAGGATGCCGCGTACCTCCTCCACCAGCCCGGCCTCGAACATCCGCTCGACGCGAAGGTTCAGCCGCCGGTACAACTGCTCGCGCGGGGGGTCCAGGAAGATCTTGAGCGGCCGGAAGCCACGCAGGGGATCGCGGCCTGCCGAAAATAGCTCTGACAAGGGCCGCCGCGCGAGCAGGCACACTTCCAGTGCGCGGATCGCCTTCTTGGTGTCATTAGGGTGGATGCGCCGGGCGGCGGCGGGATCCAGCCGGCCGAGGATTCGGTGCAGGGAGCCGGGCCGGCGCGCTTCGCGGGCTGCCAGGCGGGCGCGAAGCGGCTCGTCGCGTGCGGGTCCGGGGAACAGGCCTTCCAAAAGAGCCCGCAGATACAGGCCGGTCCCGCCGACGACGATCGGCAGACGCCCTGACGCGGCGATGGCGTGAAGCACGGGCCGGGCGCGCCGAACGAAATCGCCGGCGGTGAAGTTCTCCCCGGGATCCACCTCGTCGAGCAGGTGGTGCGGCACGCCTCGGCGCTCGTCGGCAGGCAGCTTGGCCGAACCGATGTCGAGATAGCGGTACACCTGCACCGAGTCGCAGTTGACAATCTCGCCGCCAAAGCGCTCGGCCAGCCGCACGGAGGCTTCGCTCTTGCCGGAACCGGTAGGTCCGGCCAGCGCCACCAGCGGGGCCTCCGGCTCCGGCCAGGCTGATTGCGCGGTCACGTCACTTTCCAGTCTATGCCGGGGCGCCGCCGCTTTAGGGGTGTGGCCGCCGCCTGTAAACGCTATACTGGTTGGGAAGGGACATCGGCTGACGAGGGTCTTGTGTGCGCGGAGGGAGGCCGACTGGATTCGAGCGATGACAATACGTAAAAGGGCTTGCTTTTTGTTGCTTGGCGGCGTGCTGGCGACGACCGGTTTCACCCAGGAGTCAAATTCCCAGGAGCGTCCGGCCAAGCCCAGCAAGGCCGACGCCTACTATCACTTTGCACTGGGGCACCTGTACGCCGAATTGGCCAGCGCCTACGGCAACAAGGGCGACTACCTCAATAAGGCCATCGACAACTACCGTAAGGCGATCGAAGCCGACCCGGATGCCGGCTTTCTCAGCGAGGAGCTCTCCGACCTGTACATCCACGCCGGCCGCTTGCGCGAGGCCGTGGTGGATGCCGAGACCGCGCTGAAGAAGAATCCCGCCGACCTCAACGCCCTCCGCATACTGGGCCGGATCTATACGCGGCTGATCGGAGACACCCGCCAGCAGCGCATCAACGAGGACATGGTTAAGAAAGCGATCGAGCAGTACGAGAGAATCACCAAGCTCGATCCCAAGGACAAAGATGCCTGGCTGCTGCTCGGGCGGCTGTACAAGCTGGCGCAGCATTCGGTGGAGTCCGAAGATGCCTACAAGAAGGTTCTCGAGCTGGACGACGGCAATGAAGACGCGCTGATCGGCCTGGCGATGGTTTACGCCGACCTGGGCGATCACGCCCGCTCGGCCGAGATGTTGCAGAAGGTCACCGGTAAGAATCCGAGCGTCCGCACGCTGAGCTTTCTGGCCGGCAACTACGAGCAGATGCGCCAATTTGGCCTGGCGGCCGAGGCTTACCGGCGCGCCCTCGATCTTGCCCCCGGCAATTCGGAAATCAAACGGGCTGTGGCCGAGAACTTGTTGCGGGATGGCCGGGACGAGGAAGCCTTGAAGTACTTCCAGGAGCTGGCGGAGGAGAATCCGAAGGACTACCGCGCGCAATTGCGCCTGTCCCAGGTTTACCGCCAGCAGCGGAAGATGAAGGAGTCCTGGGAGGCCTTGGAGAAGGCCAAACTGGCGAAACCCGACGATCTGGAGATCCAATATCACGAGGTCAACCTGCTGGAGGCGGACGGAAAGACCGACAAGGCGATTGACGCGCTGAAAGCGATTCTGGAGTCCACCCAGAAGGCGACTTACAGCCGGGGAGAGCAGTCGAACCGCGCAATCTTCCTGGAGCGGCTGGCGCTGCTGTACCGTTCGGCGGAGCAGTACGAGGCCAGCGTTGAGACCTACCGGCAAGTGGAGGCGCTCGACCCGGAGGCGGCGGCGCGTGTAGCCGCCAACATCGCCGATACCCTCCGGCAAGCGAAGGAATTCCCGCGGGCCCTGGAGGAGATCGAGCGCGCTTACAAGAAGTTTCCCAACGATCGCATGGTGGCGATCGTGCGCGCCAGCGTTCTGGCCGACATCGGGGAAACGGACAAGGCGATGGCGGCCGCCAAACAGCTCGGCGAGCGCGGCAGCGACCGCGAGACCTATCTGGCGCAGGCGCAGATCTACGAGAAACTGCGCCGATATGACCTGATGAAGAAGGTCCTGGATGAGGCCGAAAAGCTCTCCACTACGGACGAGGAAAAGGCCACTGTGCTGTTCATGCGCGGCGCCATGCACGAGCGCATGAAAAACTACGACCAGTCCGAGGCCGCCTTTCGCAAGGTCCTGGAACTCGATCCGGACAATGCCTCGGCCATGAATTACCTCGGCTATATGTTCGCCGACCGGAACGTGCGTCTGGACGAGGCCCACCGACTCATCAGCAAAGCGCTGGAGTACGAACCCCACAACGGGGCCTACCTGGACAGCTTGGGCTGGGTGTATTACAGGATGGGCCGGCTCCAGGAAGCCGAGGAGTACCTCAAGCGCGCCGTCCAACGAGTCTCACGCGACCCGATCGTGCATGACCACCTCGGCGACGTCTACTTCAGTCAGGGCAAGCTGCGGGAAGCGATCTCCCATTGGCGGCTCTCGCTCCAAGAGTGGAAGACCAGCCCGGCCGGCGAAAAAGACCCCACTCAGGTCGCCAAGATTCAAAAGAAGCTCGAAGGCGCCGAGATCCGCCTGGCCAAAGAAGCATCGGCGCTCTCGGCCAAGCAGCCCTGACGGCGTCCCCTCCCAGAGGGGGGTTCAGCTCCTCCGCCGCGGGTTCCCCGCGCGGACCGGATCCCGGTCAGGGGCTCTCTCCTGCGAAGTGAAAGACCTCATCCATCTCAGCCCACCACTCTCCCGGCTTCCTGGTCTCCAGCGGCTGCTGCATCGGGCCGACGTAGGCCCACCACTCCTGCGTCTTCGGGTCGGCGGCCATCTTCCTCATGTCAGCCTCAAAGTCCACGCCGCTATATTCGAAGTAGGCAAACAGGTAACCGTCCTTGTGAAAGATCGAGTAGTTGCGGATATTGCAGTCGGCGATGGTCTTCAGCACTTCCGGCCAAACGCGCTCGTGCGCCTTCCTGTACTCCTCGAATCGTTCCGGCCGGACGCGGATCACGGCTCCGTGACGTTGCATCGGTGTTGAGCTCCTGAGTCAGTACAACGGCTGCTTCGCCGGATCGATGCCCTTCTTGCCCAGCACATCCAGGAACGGCCTTGCCCCGCGGAGCAGCAGCGCCGCGTCAGCCGGACTCTGGAAAACGGTGAAGCCTTGCTTCAGGTACTCCTGCATCTGCTCCGGGCTTCTGCCGGGCAGACCCAGGGCCACCGCGTGCCGCTTGGCGGCAGTTCTGATTTTCTCGATTGCGTCTCGCACCACCGGGTGATTGTGCTGCCCGCCGTGGCCGAGCGAGAACGAGAGGTCGCTCGTGCCGATATAAAGGATGTCGACCCCCGGCACGGCCGCGATTTCGTTGATGTTTTCCACCGCCTCCTTGTCTTCAATCATCAGCATCACGACGACGTTCCGGTTGGCAAACTGATGGTAAGCCTCGCCCGGCGCCGGCCAGCGGAAGCTCGCCAGGCCGGGGCCGTACCCGCGCCGCCCCTCGGGCGGATACTTGCACGCCGCCACCGCCTGCCGCGCCAGCTCCGCATTCGAGGTGAACGGGAAGATCACGCCGAGGGCGCCCATGTCGAGCGCCCGCTTGGCGGTCCATAGCTCGTTCACCGGGACGCGGATGAAGGGAACCGCCTTCAGGGCCCGGGTGGCGAGGATCATGTTGCGCGCTGTCTCCAGCGTGATCGGGCTGTGCTCCATCTCGATCCAGAGAAAGTCGAAGCCCGCATTGGCCAGTTGTGCTGCGGATTCGACGCTCGGCAACGAGATCGTCGCGCCGATCACAGGCCGGCCCTCCCGCAACAGCACCTTGACGGGATTCTCCCACCGCGTCTGAGCGCCGGAGGCCGCCGCCATCCAAATCGCCAGTAGCAGGACTCTATGTTGAACCACGGGGTCGACACCTCCTCGGTCTGAACTATACTACTGCAAGTAATCGCCCAGGCCGGGAGTTTCGACGTGTCCAAATCCGTTATCACCCACCTCGCTACCGCCGCCACCGCCGTGCTGTTGCTGGCGGTTGTAATGGATCGTCCCGGCCCGAGCGGGACTCCGTCCGGGTTCCATACGCTGGGCCCGCTTCAGGAAATCAGCGTCAGCGAAGTTGGCGGCAACCCCAATAACGGGTATCCCGCTTTGTTGCGCGACCGCCGGGGCAACCTGTGGTGTGCCTGGGTTGCATCACGCCTCAGAGAACCCCTCGTTCCCCACGATCTCAACGGCTACGCCGAGGGCGACTCCATCCTGCTGCGCAAGCGCGCCGGCGGCCGCTGGAGCACGGCGGTAACCCTCAACACGAACTTCGGCGTGAACTTCGAGCCGGCGCTGGCCGAAGACCCGGACGGCAACATCTTCGTGGTCTGGTCCAGCCGCCGTGACGGCCGGTACCGCCTGTACGCGCGCCGGGCCGGCCAGGACCTGACGCTCGGCAGCGAGACCCAGATCCTGCCGGCCGGAAAGCTCGAGGGGCACCCGGACATTGTGACCGGAGCCAAGGGGCGGCTGTGGCTGGTGGCGCATTCCTGGCGCAATGGAAGCCAGGACATCGTCTTCTACACGCTGGAAAACGGCGGCTGGCGTCAAATGCCGGACGTCTCCTCGTCCCCCGACCCGGACTACCGGCCCCGCATCGCCGCCGCGCCCGACGGCAGCATCTGGTGCGCCTGGGACACTTACAGCCGCGGCAAGTACCGGATTATGTTGCGGCAGTATGATCCCAACGCCGATTCCTGGGGCGCACCGCTGAACGTTCCCGGCGATGGGAACCTCGACGCCTGGGCGCCGGCGGTTGCCGTCGATCCCAAGGGGCGCGTGTGGGTGGCCTACGCACGCGCCGGCGCTGAAGAGCCGCTGTGGGGGCTGCGCGGCGTCCGGTCCGGCGGGTCCCCGAAGCCCACCATCCGCTTGGTCGTATACGATGGGACCAACTGGTCCTATCCCGAACCCCTGGAAGGGGACGAACCCGGAGCCGTCAGCCGGGGCGATCTGCCCCGTCTTGCCATCGGCTCCGACAATGCCGTCTGGGTGATCTGGCAGACTCTGCTCGGCCACGTCGATTGGAAGGTCACCGCCGCCGTCTACCGCGGCCGCCGGTGGACCGGGCCGTTTTTGTTCGGAATGGAAGAGCCCGTCGCCATCGATGGCCCGCCCAAACGGGCCGATCAGCGGGCCGCCGTCGTCCTCGATCCGGAAGGACACGCGCTGCTCGCCTACGAGCGCGGGCGCGGCGTGTTCCGCAACCGGGACATCTACCTGCGCGAGGTCGCCGTGGATGGCGGCGCCGCCTCCGAACCCTACCTTAACCCGTTCCCCGCCGCCCGGCTTGCGCCCCGCGAGCGCCCTGTCCGCCGCGCCCTGAAGCGTTTGGTCGTGAACGACGCTTCCGGTACGCGCCGCCAGCTCTTCATGGGCGACTTGCACAACCACCTCCTCATCGACGACGGCCACGAAGGCTTCGTCGACCAGCTCTTTCACGTGCACCGCGACCGATTCGCGATGGATTTCGCCGCCACCACCTCCCACGGTGATTCCAACAAGCTCCTCATCTCCGAACTCGCCCACAACGACGCCCTCACCGAGTCCCTGCTCGACACCCATACCTTCGTCACCATCCCCGGCTTCGAGTGGACTCAGGGCGACTTCGTTGTTCCACGCGCGGGCCACCGTCACGTGATCTACGAGACTATCGGCGGGCCGTTGTACCGCCCCACCGAGGGCCACTCGGACTCCATCCGGGAATTCGTCGATCTGATGAGCAAAACCAACGGCTTGTTGTTTGCCCACCACATCACACGCGCCTCGACCGGCGGCACCGACTGGAGCTATGTGAATGTCAAGGTTGAGCCTTGCGTCGAGATCTGTTCCAGCTGGGGGCGTTTCGAGTATTACCGGAACCCCGGCCACATCCGCGGGCCGGAGACCCGGAATTGCTCCGTTCAGGACGCCTGGCGGCGCGGTCTGCGCCTGGGCGTGATCGGCGGCAGCGACGGCCACAACCTTTTTGGCGACCGCATCCAGGGCGTCACCGGAGTGTACGCCACCGAACTGAAGCGCTCGGCGCTGTTTGCGGCCATCCGCGCGCGTCACACCTTCGCCACCACCGGCGAGCCCATCCAGCTCGACTTCCGGGTTAATGGCCACCTGATGGGTTCCGAGATCACCGCCGCCACCGCGCCCGTGATCGAAGGCGAAGTCATAGGCACCGCGCCCCTCATCTCGGTCGAAGTAGTCAAATTCACGCCGGGCGCTGAGCCCCCCTATTCGACGGTCTTCAAGGCGCCCGCCGACGGCCAGCGCGCCAAGTTCCGGTGGCGCGACCCGGAGTTCCGCTCTGACTGCTTCTACTACCTGCGCGTCACCCAGCGGGTGGCGCCCGATGTCGCCGCCCGCTACGCCGCGGAGAAGGAGGAATTGCGGGACCGGTTTCCAACCGAGATGGCCTGGTCCTCGCCCGTTTGGGTGACCCGAAGGTGAGTTCCGCGGGGCGCCGGGTTGCAGATCACCGGGACGGCGCGTATACTGCGGGAAGCACTGGGAAGCCAGCCGGCCGTGGCTGGGGCGATTATTGTGCCTTTCAGCCGAAGCCGGGTGGCGCTACTACCGACACGAGGAGAGAACGATGCCTGGGAACGATTTGCAAGCTACCCTCAGAGGGGAACGGATTCAACCATCCGATGAAGTCTACGACGAGGCTCGCGCCCTTTACAACGCCATGATCGACAAGCGCCCGGCGATGATTGCCCGCTGCGCCGATGTCGCCGACGTAATCGAATGCATCCGCTACGCGCGGCGCCATCAGCTGCTGCTGGCAATCCGCGGAGGAGGCCACAACGGCGCCGGGCTGGGAAGCTGCGACGGCGGGCTGGTGATCGACCTGTCGCGCATGCGGGGCATCCGTGTGGACCCGACGGGCAAGACGGCGCGCATCGAAGGCGGCTGCACGTGGGGCGATGTGGACCACGCCACCCACGCGTTCGGCTTGGCCACCCCCGCCGGCATTATCTCGACGACCGGCGTCGGCGGGCTCACCCTGGGAGGCGGATTGGGTCATCTGACGCGCAAGTGCGGGCTGACCATCGACAACCTGCTGGAGGCGGATATGGTGCTGGCCGACGGCTCCTTCGTGACTGTGAACGCGATGCAGTACCAGGACCTTTATTGGGCGATCCGCGGCGGCGGGGGCAACTTCGGCGTGGTCACGTCCTTCCTGTTTCGCTTGCACGATGTTCATACCGATTACGCCGGACCGATGTTCTGGGACCTCGACAAAACCGAGGACGTTCTTAAGCTTTACCGCGAATTCATCATCCAGGCGCCGGAGGAGATCAACGGGTTCTTCGCGCTGCTCGTCGTGCCGCCCGCGGCGCCCTTCCCGGAGGAGCTTCATTTAAAGAAGGTGTGCGGTGTTGTCTGGTGTTGCACCTGCGGGACCGATGAGGGCCGAAGGGCGATCGAACCCTTCCGGCAACTGGCGCGGCCGCTTTTCGAACATGTGGGCCCAGTGCCGCACCCCGTGGTGCAGAGCATGTTCGACGTTTTCTACCCGAAAGGATTGCAGTGGTATTGGAAGGCCGACTTCTTCAACATGATCAGTGACGAGGCCGCCGCTCTGCACCGGAAGTTCGGCGCCGCACTGCCGACCGCCCACTCCACGATGCACCTTTACCCGATCGATGGCGCCGCCCATCGGGTCGGCCCTCAAGAAACTCCTTGGGCCTACCGGGAGGCCAACTGGGCGCAGGTGATCGTGGGCGTCGATCCCGACCCCGCCAATAAAGACAAGATCGTCACCTGGGCCCGGCAGTACTGGGACGCCCTCCACGCGCATTCGGCCGGCGGCGCCTACGTGAACTTCCTGGATAGCGATGAGGGCCATGACCGGGTGAAGGCGAGTTACCGCCACAACTACGACCGACTCGTGGAAATCAAGACGAAGTACGATCCGACGAACTTCTTCCGCGTAAATCAGAACATCCGGCCCCAAGCGTGACATCCAGCCGGAGCGCCGCCGAGCGCGGCTAGAATCAGACCATGGGGAGCAATCGATGAAATGGGATAGCTACACGATTACGCAGGGCCGCGACCGGGCGCCGGCCCGCGCCATGCTCAAGGCCATCGGCTTTACTGACGAGGACCTGAAAAAACCGATCATCGGCGTCGCCAACACGTGGGTCGAGACGATGCCCTGCAACTATAACCTGCGCGAACTGGCCGCGAGCGTGAAACAGGGTATCCGGGCCGCCGGGGGCACGCCAATGGAGTTCAACACCATCGCCATCAGCGACGGCGTCACGATGGGGACCGAAGGTATGAAGGCGTCGCTGGTAAGCCGCGACTTGATCGCCGATTCGATCGAGCTGATGGTCCGGGGACACATGTTCGACGGGGTCGTGGCGCTGGTGGCGTGCGACAAGACGATCCCCGGCGCCGCCATGGCGCTGCTGCGGCTGAACGTGCCCGGGGTCGTGCTCTACGGGGGCTCGATTCTGCCGGGGCATCTCAACGGGCGCGATCTTACGGTGCAGGATGTCTTTGAAGCTGTGGGGGCGAACGCCGCCGGCAAGATCTCCGATGAAGAGCTGCTGGCTATCGAGAACGCCGCCTGCCCCGGGGCCGGCGCCTGCGGAGGCCAGTTTACGGCCAACACGATGGCCACGGTGATGGAGATCATCGGCTTGTCGCCCTTTGGGACGGCGTCGGTGCCTCAGGTGGATCCCCGCAAACATGAGGTGGCTTTCCGCTGCGGGGAGGTCATCCTCAACGCCGTCCGCAACGGCTTGAGGCCGCGGGACATAGCCACCCGCGCCGCCTTCGAGAACGCCATCGCTTCGGTGGCGGCCACCGGCGGCTCCACCAACGCCGTGCTGCACCTGCTGGCCATGGCACGCGAGGCCGGCGTGCCATTAACAATCGACGATTTCCAGAGCATCAGCAGCCGCACCCCGCTCCTGGTGGATCTGAAGCCCTCGGGGCGCTTTGTCGCCGTGGATGTGGACAAAGCCGGTGGCATCCCGGTCATCGCTCGCCGGCTGCTCGACGGGGGCTACGCCGACGGTTCGGCGGTTACGGTCACCGGAAGAACGTTTGCCGAAGAGGCCGCCGAGGCTGAGGAAACTCCCGGCCAGCAGGTGATCCACCCGCTGTCCAACCCTATCCGGCCGACCGGGGGGTTGGTGATCCTGCGCGGCACGCTGGCGCCCGATGGGTGCGTCATCAAAGTCTCGGGCCTCCAGAAGACCTCCCACCGGGGTCCCGCCCGCGTCTTCGACCGGGAGGAGGAGGCAATGACGGCCGTCACCCGCGGGAGCATCCGGCCCGGGGACGTGGTCGTCATCCGCTACGAAGGGCCGAAGGGTGGTCCCGGAATGCGCGAGATGCTCGGCGTCACGGGCGCAATCGTCGGGGCCGGGCTCGGCGAGAGCGTCGCCTTGCTGACCGACGGCCGTTTCAGCGGCGCCACGCACGGCTTCATGATCGGACACGTCGCCCCGGAGGCGGTTGACGGAGGGCCGATCGCGCTGGTCGAAGAGGGTGACACGATCTCGATCGACCTGGACAGCAGAACGATCGATCTCGAGGTGGCGCCCGCTGTGCTCGACCAGCGCCGCGCGGCTTGGCGGCCGCCCGCGCCCCGCTACAAGACGGGCGTCTTCGCCAAGTACGTCAAAACCGTCTCTTCCGCCTCGGAAGGCGCTGTTACGAGCGGTGTGTGAGCCGGGTAAGATGCGTACCCCCGCTTCGTGAGCCTCAGTTGAAACCAGCAGGGGGCCGGATGCCGGAGACACGCTCCTCCGGTTTGCTGAGCGGGCATGGGAGACGGGACGGCCGAGGAGTCAGCGCCCGCGCGCAGGCTCGACTCGACCGCCGGCACGCTTGAGAGATGAGCCCGGCCGCCGACGACACTGCCGGCGCGTCAGCCAAACGGCTTGCGCCACGCCGCGAACGTCCCCCGAATTATCGCCGCATCGCCGGGCGCGTGGGCCGCTGCTCGGTCACCGGTAGCCGAATAAAGGCGGAAAAGCGACGACCACGAACGCAGCCCAGATGGAGTACACCGGCAGGTAGGCGATCTGCCACTGCTCCAAGGCGGCGAACGAGCCGCGCTGAGTTAAGAAGCGGGCGTAGAGCCAAGCAGACCAGCTCAGGTTGACCAGCAGAATGAGATTCTCGCCCAGAGCCGCCACCCGGTTGGGAGTGAAGCCGAACTCGGAGATCCGTACGGCGATGGCCGCCAGCGCCAGCACGTCGGCCACGAGGGCGCTCACCACCAGCAGGAGCTGCAATCCGTCGAAGTAGTCGGGCGGCTTTTGCGGGTCCCGCGCCGAGGCCGCATACAGCACCAAACCGACGACGCATGCCAGCAGCAGGTCAAACGCGATCAGCACCTCCCGCTTGACATCGATAGGGTTGCCCGTCCAGGCCATGGTCGCCAGAAACGCCAGCAGCACGACCGTGAACAGGGGCGTGAACAGCCGCGTCAGCACCGGGGCCATGTTCTCGATGACGCTCTGCTTCGCCTCCACCAGCCAGGATCCAATGAGAACCGCCCCCATTGCCCCGCACGGCAACAGCCACTGCTGAGCCAGCCATTCGGCGTTGATGCCGATGGCCTGGAACATCATCATCGTGAAAGCGGTCAGAACGCCCCCGCCGAGCGCGATGAGCACATAGTAGATGAACAGCTCGCCGGAGAACCGGACGAAATCCATGCGGCGGCTACTGGCGAACCAGCGGTCTCCGGCGTAGGCAACGCCGACCGCCAGCCACAGCCCGATCGGCAGATGCAGCACGGTCAGCACCTCGGTGTCGCTGCCTTTGCCGAACGGGTAGAGGTTGGCGAAAACGGCTGCGGCGGCGAAGGGCAGCGCCAGCCAAAGGCAGCGCCGCCAGGCGAGCCGGCGCTTCCAAACGAAGTAGGCGGTGAGCAGCGGGAGCACGAACAGCCCGGCATTGCGGAGGTAAAACGACTCATGTTCGTCCTGAAGCGGGAGACCAAAAAGCGCCGGCGCCTTGATGGCCAGCGCCGCGGCGACGGCCAGACCCAGGACGACGAGCAGTTCGGCGCGGCTGCCCCGCCCCGGCTCACCGCCCGCCCCGGCCGCGATGACCAACTGCTTCCATAGCCGCTCGGAGTGCTCGCGCGCGAATTCGCGGGACAGCGCGTCGAGGCTTCCGAGGCGTTTGACGGCGATCAGAAAGGCTTCTTCGCCTTCCAAGCCCGCCTCGGTGAGCGTCGCGATCTGGTCGCGCAGATGACCCTCGAGTTCCTCCAGGTCCGGGCCATCGATCATCTGCCGGCGGCTTAAATAGCGCCGCCATTGCGCGATCTGCTCTTCGAGCGGCGAAACGTCCGGGGACGTGCTCATGCCGTGCGCACCTTCATCCAGATCCCCCGCAGCGTGCTATCCACCACCTGCCACTGTCGCCGCTGGCGGGCAAGCTGCGCCCGGCCCTGTTTGGTAATGCGGTAATATTTGCGCCGGCGGCCGCTTTCCGAGACGCCCCAGTTGGCGGCCACCAGGCCCTGCCGCTCCAGCCGGTGCAGCACCGGGTAGAGCATGCCGTCGGTCCACTGCCAGTGGCCGCCGGAGAGTTCCTTGACCCGCTTGATGATCGCGTAGCCATAGCTATCACCCTCGGCCAGGATGGCCAGCACCAGGGGTGTGGCGGAGGCGGCGACCAGGTCCTTGCCGAACTGCATACCTGGCGCCATAATACATTGCTGCTCTAGGTATGTCAAGCCGCCTTCAACCTCACGCTCGCTAACACGCTAAGAGCCGCCAAGCTCTCCGGTTGGCGCTGAGACTGCCGTCCCCGAGGGTCGCCGCCTCACCCCGGCCGGCGGCCTGCTAGTACCCCCGCTGCTTGTCCACCACGTTGATTAGCGGGACCCCGTGCGCGTACCGCCGCACGTTCTCAGCAAACAGGGCGATCAGCCGCACCTGCCGGTCCGGGCTCCAGCCCGAGGTGTGCGGGGTCATCACCACATTCGTGCAATCGTAGATCGGATGGTCCGCCGGCGGAGGCTCCTGCGGAAACACGTCCAGCCCGGCCCCCGCAATCCAGCCTTCCTTCAGCGCCTTCACCAGCGCCATGTCGTCGAACAGCTTCCCCCGGGACAGCGCCAGGAAGTAGGCCGTCTTCTTCATCGACCGGAACACCTCTTCGTTAAACATCCGGTCCGTTTGCGGCGTATGCGGGGCCGCCGCCACCAGCACGTCCACCTGCGGGACCATCTCCCGGAACCAGCCTGGATCGTGCAGCTCCTCGACGTACTCCGGCTTCGGGATCGGCTTGGCGTCGGTCGCCACCACCCGCATGTCGAAGCCGTAGTGCGCCCGCCGCGCCACCGCGCTGCCGATACCGCCCAGTCCCACGATGCCCATCGTGCGCCCCACCAGCTCCGTGTGATGGTCCGACTTGACCGTCCCCACCGCCTTCAGCGCCCGTTTGTAGAACATCGGCATGTAGTACTTCGTGATGCCCCGCGTCAGGCACAGCAGCAAGCCCATCGCCGTCTCCGAGATCCCCGGCGCGAACGTCCGGGCGTAGTTCGTCAGCACCACCGGGCTTTTCCGGAATTTCTCGTCCGTCCACAGAAACTCCACCCCTGCGCCGCCGTTCTGCACCCACTTCAGCTTCGGCGCGTAGTCGAGCAGCTCGCCGGGGATCCGGCCGTAAACCACCTCGGCGTCTTTCAGCCGCGAGCGGAATTCCTCCCGGTCCTTGCAGATCACGATCTCCACCGGCGCCCCCGCCGTCTGCTGAATCTGCCGCACCTCGTGCGGTTCGAACTGGTACATGGTTACGATCCGGATCGGCTCGGCTTGCGCCTGCGCCGTCGTCGGAGCGTACGGCGCAACCACTACCGGCTGGCGCTGCGCCGCGGCGGCCGCCGAGGCTGTGCCGGTGGTTGCCATGAAGGTTCGTCGCGACAAGGCTTTCTTCGACATGGGATTGTTTTACCACAGCCCGCCAATTCAGTCACCGTCTGCGGATTTTCTCATCCCCGGCCCCCCGTTGCCGCCCGCCGCCGGTAGATCCGGCGCTTGGCGTCCCACACATCGAAGTCCTCCGTCCCGGGCGGCAGCGCCTCGTATTTGCCCAAGACCAGCAGCCCCTCAGGCCTCAGCCGGTCCGCCATCACGCGCGCCAGCCGCCGTTGGACCGTTTCATCGAAATAAGTGAA